>UMLB01005449.1_pt1 | contig 9914 bp, 9 predicted proteins | sample 1966481 | NCBI WGS metagenome assembly UMLB01 (sample SAMEA4836192, study PRJEB28245) | human gut metagenome | biome: gut microbiome; material: fecal sample | place: Denmark | collected 2008 | reverse complement strand
TTATTGATTCTACAGTTATGAGTATGATCAATGGACATGAAATAAGCCATTCAGAGTTTTATAATGAGATAGACAGACCCGGTGTATTTATGACGAAAGATTCATTAAGAAAATATTTGTCTAAGCTGGAAAAGAAATTTCAGACAGAAAGCCGCTATCTGGGATATGTTGATTATGCTGTAAGTTTCAGACGTGGGATAGCGTTGCAGATGAAACAGTTAGTGAATGCCATAGAGACAGAGGATGCTTCAATATACACTCCTATAAGAATCAGGTGAATATGGAAATGGAAGAATATTTTTTTGATACATATGAAGATGACAGGAAAGATAAGATTTTTATATTGGTGATATATGATATTGTGGATAATAAAAAGAGAAATAAGCTGGCAAAATACTTACAGGGATATGGTAATCGGGTACAGAAATCGGCTTTTGAAGCAACAATATCCAAAAAAAAGTATGAGCAGCTGTTGAGAGAAGTACCTGCTTTTATCAGCAGAGAGGATAGTATCAGAATATATAGAATCAGTGGAAGAGGTCAGGTTACAGCCTGGGGTATTGAGAATAATACAGAACAGGAAGATATTATTTTAGTTTAGAGGGAGATAAGTTATGGGCAGAACAATTTTATTTTCACCTGTAGGTGGAACAGATCCGATATCATCTACTAACTGTAGAGATGGTTCTTTGCTTCATATATGCCGTGTATACAGACCGGATGTTGTGTATCTTTATATGTCACAGGAGATACTGGCGAATCAGGATAAGGATAACAGATATCTGTACTGCCTGGATAAGCTGGGAGAAATGCAGCATCGGAAGATGGAATATCATATTATAGAGAAAGAAGACTTGAAGGATGTTCAGGATTTTGATTTCTTTTATTATGATTTCAGAGAGACTATTTTAAAGATTCTAAAGGATCTGGATAGCACAGATACATTTTTGCTGAATGTTTCATCGGGAACTCCTGCAATGAAGAGTGGTTTATTGGTATTGGCAACGCTGGGTGAGTTTGACTGTAAGACAATTCAGGTAATTACACCACAAAGGGGAATGAATGAACATATACATAGAGACTATGATGTGGAGACATTGTGGGAGCTGGATGAGGATAATCAGGATAATTTCGAGAACCGTTGTAAAGAGGTAGTATGTCCTACTCTGTCATTGATTAAACAGGAAGAGATTATAAAGAAACATTTGCAGGCATATGACTATGCAGCTGCAGTGGAAGTGGCATCTATACTTCCAACACAGGCTGCAGAGAGATATATGCAGCTTCTGAATATGGCACAAGCCAGAGTATTACTGGATTATAGCAAGGCACAGAAGATAGAGAGACAATGTGGAGTCCGGTGTTTTCCGGTACGGTCTGGTAATGAAACTAAATATTTTGAATATGCTTTGAATTTGGACATCAAATTAAGACGTAAAGAATATGTGGATTTTATAAGGGGTATCACACCGATTATAGTGGACATGCTGGAGCTGATTATTATGACAGAACTTAAAATTAGTGTAGATGACTACTGTACTACGACTTCAGCAGGAGTGCGTAAGTGGGATAGGGAGAAGCTGAAAGAAACTAAAGTTTTGACAGCTTTACAAAAGGATTTTAAGAACTTTGATTACAAGAATGTTTATTCTGTTCATCTGGTCAGTATCATTAATGGGCTGTCAACTGATGCGGATTTAAAGAAACTGGTGCAGGATTTACGTATGGTGGAAGAGAACATCAGAAATTTAGCTGCGCATGAGATTATATCTGTTACAGATGATACAATCAAAAAGAAAACAGGGTTTACTTCTAAAGCCATTATGGATAAAATAAAACAGTGCTTCCAACATAGTGGAATAACGATTAAGAAGGAATACTGGAATTCATATGATGATATGAATACAATAATAATAACAGCAATGGATGACAGACCAAACGTATAATATATAAGGAGAAGACATGCGCATGAATATTCCTGTAGGAATTTCTGACTTTGAACAGATTCGCAGCAAAGGATATTATTATATAGATAAAAGCGGGATGATAGCTGAGATTTTGAAGAGTGAATCAACAGCCGTTACATTGATTACCCGTCCACGGCGTTTTGGCAAGACTCTTGGCATGAGCATGCTGTCCAGCTTCTTTGATATTCGGACAGACAGCAGAGAATTGTTTCAGGGACTTGAGATCAGTAAAGACACAGAGCTTTGCAGACGTTGGCAGAATCAATATCCTGCCATATTTCTATCATTTAAAGATGTAGATGGACTGACGTTTGAAAGTGCATATGAAATGTTGTCGGCTACGATCACTGATTTGTATAAGAAACATCTGTATCTGCTCGACAGCGCTCAGATCAATGCGTATGATAAGGAAATTATGCATCAGATCATAGAGGGCAGAGCCTCTGTTACAGAGATAAAGAAGAGTCTGGCTCTTTTGATCACAGCGATGAGACAGCATTATGGCAGACAGGTTATTCTTTTGCTGGATGAATATGATGTTCCTGTTGCTAAAGCCAGCAGTCATGGATATTATGCACAGATGATGGAAGTAATCAAGGCATTGATGAGTACGACACTCAAAGACAATGCGTCTCTTCAATTTGCTGTACTGACAGGATGTCTGAAGATTGCGAAGGAGAGCATTTTTACAGGAACCAATAATTTTGTTTCAGATACAATAACCTCTTCTCATTTAAATGAATATTTTGGATTTACACAGAAGGATGTAGACAGCCTTTTAGAAGTAATGCAGGCTGCAGAGCAGGCAGAGAACGTCAGAAAATGGTACGATGGATATCACTTTGGGGAATTTGATGTGTATTGTCCATGGGATGTTATGAATTACTTGCGTGATCTTCAGAGAGACGATAAAGCCAAGCCGGCAAGCTATTGGAAGAATACAAGTGATAATGCAATTATTCGTTCTTTCATTGATTATGCGGGCAGCAGTATTACACGTAAGCTTGAGATTCTCATGTCTGGTGGCTATATCACCCAGAAAATAGAGGAGAATCTTACTTATGATTATTTACATGCTTCTGAGGATAATCTGTGGAGTATACTATATCTGACAGGTTATTTGACACAGGTGCGAGAACAGGATATTGGAGAGAAGATACCAGAAGGGCTGGCTGCGTTAGCTATTCCCAATGCGGAGATTCAGGAGATATTTGAAACTACGGTTCAGACATGGTTTTCTGATAGTGCCAGAAGTTGGAACAGACATGCTCTCTTTACTGCGGTATGGGATGGAGACAGTGAGGCTATGACCAGGGAGATGAACACACTCCTTCGCATGACAATCAGTTATCATGATTACAGGGAAGACTTTTATCATGCTTTTCTGGCTGGTATTTTCGCAGGAGCAGGATACATGGTAGAGTCCAACAGGGAACATGGAGAAGGACGTAGTGATGTTGTTGTCATAGATCCACACAATGGACGTGTAGCTGTATTTGAAGCCAAATATTCCAGAACACTGGAGAGAATAGAGCCGGATTGCACAGAGGCACTTGCCCGGATTGATGACAGAATGTATGCGAAAGAATTCGAGGATAATTACGATCAGGTTCTGTGCTATGGTATTTCATTTTTCAGGAAAAGATGTTATGTTAAGAAAAAATAAGACATTTTTATCCAAACCTCTTGCATTGTCTTTTATAAGGTGTTACAATGCAATTATGATTTATAGTGCTTGATGATAAAGAGTGGGCTTGCGAGTCCACTCTTTTATTCTGACATGCAACAACAGGAAAAGGACAGGTGAAGCAATGGCGAAGAAAGATGCCTATGAAGCACGGGCAGAAGAACTGCTGACGCCTATCGCTGTGGCGAATGGCTGTGAAGTGTACGATGTGGAATATGTAAAGGAAGGAAGCGACTGGTACCTGAGAGCTTACATTGATAAGCCGGAGGGAGTCAGTATCATCGACTGCGAGAATGTCAGCCGTGCTTTCTCAGATAAGCTGGATGAAGAAGACTTCATTTCAGATGCTTATATTCTGGAGGTGAGCAGCCCCGGACTTGGCAGGGCATTGAAGAAGGACCGCCATCTGGAGAAGAGCCTAGGAGAAGAAGTAGAGGTCAGAACCTATAAGCCTATTGATAAGCAGAAAGAGTTTACAGGTATCCTGAAAAGCTATGATAAGGACACCATTACAATACAGACAGAAGAAAAAGATTTAGTCTTTGCAAAATCTGACATAGCAATTATCAGATTAACGCTGGATTTTTAGCTTTAGGAGGGTAAAGGAAAAATGAATAAAGAATTATTAGAAGCACTGAATATTTTGGAAAAGGAGAAAGAGATCAGTAAAGAGACTCTTTTTGAGGCAATTGAGAACTCTCTTATGACAGCCTGCAAGAACCATTTCGGTAAAGCAGATAATATCACAGTACAGATCGACAGAAATACCTGTGATTATTTAGTATATGCTACTAAGGAAATCGTAGCGACACCTGATGATGTAGAAGATGATCTGTTACAGATCTGCCTGGATGATGCCAAGAAGCTCAACAAGAAGGCAGAAGTAGGTCTGAAGATCAACGTAAAGATTGAGTCCAAGGAATTTGGACGTATTGCAACACAGAATGCGAAGAATGTTATCTTACAGAAGATCCGTGAGGAAGAGAGAAGCGTTATTTACAATCAGTTCTTTGAGAAGGAAAAGGACGTTATGACCGGTATCGTACAGCGTTACTCCGGTAAGAACATCAGCATTGACCTTGGTAAGGCAGATGCACTCCTGACAGAAGCCGAGCAGGTAAAAGGCGAAGTATTCCGCCCAACAGAACATATCAAGGTATACATTCTGGAAGTAAAGAATACACCGAAAGGACCTAGAATCACAGTCAGCAGAACACATCCTGAACTGGTTAAGAGACTGTTCGAAGCAGAAGTAACAGAGATTCAGGACGGTACAGTAGAGATCATGAGCATTGCCCGTGAGGCAGGAAGCAGAACCAAGATGGCAGTCAGAACCAATAATCCTAACGTAGATGCAGTTGGTGCATGTGTAGGTAAGAACGGTGAAAGAGTCAACGCTATCGTAGAAGAGCTTCGTGGAGAGAAGATTGATATCGTGAACTGGGATGAGAACCCTGGCAACTTCATTCAGAATGCCCTTTCTCCTGCCAAGATCGTAGCAGTATTTGCAGATCCTGATGAGAAGACAGCCAAGGTAGTTGTTCCTGATTACCAGCTTTCACTTGCGATTGGTAAGGAAGGTCAGAATGCCCGTCTTGCAGCAAGACTGACAGGATATAAGATTGATATTAAGTCGGAGACACAGGCTAAGGATGCAGAAGGCTTCCGGTACGAAGACTATATGTATGATGAAGACGGCGACGTATACTACGAAGAGGACGAATACGAAGACGGCGAAGCTGCAGAGGCAGAGGAGACAGCAGAAGCTGTTGATACTGAGGCAGCAGACGAAACAGCAGAAGAGGTTACAGAGGAAAGCAATGAGTAAGAAGATTCCTTTAAGACAGTGTGTAGGCTGTGGAGAAATGAAGAACAAGAAAGAAATGTTGAGAGTCTTAAAGACTGAGGATGAGGGCATTGTGCTGGATACCACAGGCAAGAAGAACGGCAGAGGCGCTTACGTGTGCCGTAATGCCGAATGCCTGCAAAAGGCAAAGAAGACCAAAGGATTAGACAGATCTTTCAAAATGACGATTCCCGAAGAGGTTTATGATAGCCTGACAAAGGAGATAGAGGCGCTTGAAGCAAGATAGAATATATTCCATGCTTGGCCTGGCGATGAAGGCAGGCAAGGTGGTAAGTGGAGAATTTGCAGTCGATAAGAGCATCAAGGATGGCAGTGCCTGGCTGGTGATTATAGCATCGGATGCATCGGATAACACTACAAAAAAGTTTTCCAACTCGTGTGAGTTCTATGAAGTACAGCAGTATATCTACGGTACGAAAGAGGAGCTTGGACGTGCAATTGGTAGAGATATGAGATCGTCTCTTGCCATTACAGATGAGGGCTTCGCTAAGTCATTAGGTAAATATCTGGAACCAGTTTGCAATGAGAATGGAGATAGAAATGGCAAAAATGAAAGTTTATGAATTAGCGCAGGAGATGGGCTTACAGAGTAAGGATATCCTGACAGCATTAAAAAATAAAGGGATAGAGGTAAAGAGCCATATGAGCGTATTAGAAGACGGACAGGTAGAAGATTTAAAGAACTCCTTAAAGGCACCTGCTAAGTCTGAGGAGACACCAAAGGCAGCTGAAGCTGACAAGAAAGAACAGCCAGCAGATGCAAAAGCACCGGTAAAGAAAAAGAAGAGCATTATTTTTGTAAGCAACCCACATAATTCAAAAATGCCGGGCGCACAGATTCCAAGAAAACCGGCACATCAGGAGAAAAAGGCAGCACCTGCGCCTGCACAGGCAGCGAAAGCGGCAGAGCCAGTAAAAGCAGCAGCAAAACCTGTAGAAACATCAAAGGCTGCTGAGGCTCCAGTTAAGGCAGCAGAACCGGTGAACACAACAGTAAAGGCAGAGACAAAGCCTGAAATAGTAAAGCCGGTAGAAACTGCTCCAGCACCTGAGACACCAAAGGCAGCACCTGCACCACAGCCTAAGGCTGAGACAGCAGTGGAAGCACCTAAGGCTACAGAAGCACCTAAGGCAGCACCTGCTCAGGACAACAGAGCCGCACAGACATCTGCTCCAAGACAGCAGAGTGGTTCCCAGGATAGAAATTCAGACAGAAATCAGGATAGAAGACATGGATATAATAACGGATCAAGACAGTATGATAACCAGAGACGTTCTGATAATAATAACTATCAGAGACGTGATGGTGGTCAGCAGCGCTCTTTTGACGGAAATGGCAACAGACGCGATGGCGGTCAGCAGCGTTCTTTTGATGGCAACAGACGTGATGGTGGTCAGCAGCGTTCCTTCGACGGTAACAGAAGAGACGGCGGTCAGCGTAACAATGACGGCAACAGAAGACCTTTTGATCCAAACAGACAGAATGCAAGACCAGGACAGGGCTTTGGCGGCAACAGAGGCGGTTTCAACAAGGATGATGACAGACGTGATAACAACAGAGGCGGCTTCGGCGGCAAGCAGGGTGGCAGACCAGGACAGAAGAGTAATAATTTTGTTCCAGACAGCCCGATTAAGGACGCAGAGAAGCATAGAGACGAAGAGAAGCGTCGTATCAGCCAGGAGAAGGATAAGAAGAACCGCAAGGATCTGATGTATGAAGAAGATGGCGATATGCAGAACATCAAGGGCAAGAATAAGCCTGGTAAGTTCATTAAGCCTGAGAAGAAGCCTGTTGAGCAGGTAGAAGAGCAGATCAAGGTAATCACTTTACCTGAGACTCTGACAATCAAGGAACTAGCTGACAAGATGAAGATTCAGCCATCCGCTATCGTTAAGAAGCTCTTCATGCAGGGACAGATCGTAACTGTAAATCAGGAGATTTCCTATGAAACTGCTGAGAATATCGCAATTGATTATGATATCATCTGCGAGAAGGAAGTTAAGGTAGACGTTATCGAAGAGCTGTTGAAAGAGGATGAAGAAAAAGAAGAAGATATGGTTAAGAGACCTCCTGTTATCTGCGTAATGGGACACGTTGACCATGGTAAGACTTCTCTTCTGGATGCTATCCGTAAGACTAATGTAACAGATAAGGAAGCAGGCGGTATCACACAGCATATCGGTGCTTACACAGTAAATGTAAACGGTGAGAAGATCACATTCCTGGATACACCTGGACATGAAGCATTCACAGCTATGCGTATGCGTGGTGCAAATTCCACAGATATTGCAATCCTTGTAGTTGCAGCAGATGATGGCGTTATGCCACAGACTGTAGAAGCTATCAATCATGCCAAGGCAGCAGGCATCGAAATCATTGTTGCAGTAAACAAGATTGATAAGCCGGGCGCTAATGTAGAGCGTGTAAAGCAGGAATTGACAGAATATGGTCTGATCGCAGAAGACTGGGGCGGAAGTACAGTATTCGTACCTGTATCTGCTAAATCAGGCGAAGGTATTGACAACCTTCTGGAAATGATTCTTCTGACAGCAGAAGTTCTGGAGCTTAAGGCTAACCCTAACAGACGGGCAAGAGGTCTGGTTATCGAAGCTGAGCTGGATAAGGGCCGTGGTCCTGTAGCTACAATTCTTGTACAGAAGGGTACACTTCATGTTGGTGATTTCGTATCTGCAGGAGCAGCCAGCGGTAAAGTACGTGCCATGATCGATGATAAGGGCAGAAGAGTAAAGGAAGCAGGTCCTTCTACTCCTGTAGAGATCCTTGGACTTGGCGATGTTCCAAACGCAGGTGAAATCTTCCTTGCACATGAGAATGATAAGGAAGCAAAATATTATGCAGAAACATTCGTAGCACAGAATAAAGAGAAGCTTCTTGAAGAAACTAAGAGCAAGATGTCTCTGGATGATCTGTTCTCACAGATTCAGGCTGGTAACCTCAAAGAGCTCAACCTGATCATCAAGGCTGACGTTCAGGGTAGTGTGGAAGCAGTTAAGCAGAGTCTTGTTAAGCTTTCCAACGAAGAAGTTGTAGTAAAATGCATCCATGGCGGTGTAGGTGCTATTAACGAATCTGATGTTATTCTGGCTTCTGCATCCAATGCGATCATTATCGGTTTCAATGTTCGTCCGGATGCACAGGCTAAGGCAACAGCAGAGCGTGAAGGTGTTGACGTAAGACTGTACAGAGTCATCTATCAGGCTATCGAAGATATCGAAGCTGCAATGAAGGGTATGTTAGACCCTGTATTTGAAGAGAAGGTAATCGGTCATGCAGAAGTAAGACAGATCTTCAAGGCATCTGCAGTAGGTAATATCGCAGGTTCTTATGTTCTTGATGGTGTATTCCAGAGAGGATGCAAGATCAGAATTACCAGAGAAGGCGAGCAGATCTACGAAGGTGAACTGGCATCATTAAAGAGATTTAAGGATGACGTGAAGGAAGTTAAGGCAGGATTTGAATGTGGTCTTGTATTTGACGGATTTGATGCTATGCAGGAGCTGGATATTGTAGAAGCATATATTATGGTAGAGGTTCCAAGATAGGAACTTCTGCCCTGAACTGAAGTAACTGCAGATATTGATTGCAGCTTACGGAAAGGTGTAATAAGTATGAGAAAGAACAGTGTTAAGAATACCCGTGTGAATGGGGAAGTTATGCGTGTCCTTGCTGAAGTGATAAGAAGCGAGATCAAGGACCCGAGAATTAACCCCATGACCTCAGTTGTAGCTGTAGAGGTAGCACCGGACTTGAAGACTTGTAAGGCATGGATTTCTGTTCTGGGTAATGAAGAATCTCAGAAGGATACACTTGCCGGTCTAAAGAGCGCAGAGGGCTATATCAGAAATCAGCTTGCAAGAAAGATCAATCTGAGAAATACACCTGAAATTCGTTTTATTATTGATCAGTCTATTGAATATGGTGTGAATATGTCCAGAATGATCGATGAAGTCAATCGTGCAGATGATGAGAAGCATGTGGATGATGACGCGGAGTAACCTTTAGATAATCAGTGCGGGGAAGTGTCATTTCCCCGCATTATTTAAGAGAGGAAGAGGATGTGTATATGTTCCAATTATTGAAGGAATGTGAAGGAGCAGCTAATATTGTAATATCCGGTCATATCAGACCCGATGGAGACTGTGTCGGTTCCTGTATGGCAACATATTTGTTTCTGAAAAAGACAATGCCGAAAGCTGATATCAGAATTTTTTTGGAACAACCGGCAGACATTTTTTCCTGTATTCAGGATTTTGACCTGATAGATACTACTTTTCAGATGGAAGCAGAGCCTGATGTATTTATCGCACTGGATTGCGAGAAGACCAGACTTGGGGAAGCTGAGAAGATTTTTGACAAAGCAAAGAAAACAAT
>UMLB01063441.1_pt1 | contig 9947 bp, 10 predicted proteins | sample 1966481 | NCBI WGS metagenome assembly UMLB01 (sample SAMEA4836192, study PRJEB28245) | human gut metagenome | biome: gut microbiome; material: fecal sample | place: Denmark | collected 2008 | reverse complement strand
TTTCGGAGAGGAGAGCTATGAGCTTTTAGGCGGACATGCTGACAGCTGGAAGGAGATCAAGCAGATCGAGAAGGCAGGTATGGCAGAAGATCAGAAAAAAGCTCAGGAAAGAGCAGTTTATCTGGCAACACAGCAGATCATAGAACATTTACAGAAATCCCTTGACAAGTATGGGGATAACGATTATAAATAAACATAGCCAACAAGGCTGTTGTGTTCCGGAAGCGATGAGCGGACGGGATGCCGCAGCCTTGTTCTCAGGAATCAAAACAGCAATTACAGGAGGAAAGGTCCATGAATAAGACAGAATTAGTAGCAGCTATCGCTGAACAGACAGAATTATCCAAAAAAGATGCAGAAAAGGCACTGAAAGCTTTCACAGATATCGTTGCAGATGAACTGAAAAAAGGTGAAAAAGTACAGCTGGTAGGCTTTGGTACTTTTGAAGTATCCGAAAGAGCAGCAAGAGAAGGAAGAAATCCTCAGAGCGGCGAACCGATGACGATCGCAGCTTCCAAAGCTCCGAAATTCAAAGCAGGCAAAGCACTGAAAGATATGATCAACAACTAATTCCTGTATTTGGAATCATCAGCTGTCGCGGAACGTTTCTGCGGCAGTTTTTTTCTTATCAGCAAAAGGAGAAATGACTATGAGACTGGATAAATTTTTAAAGGTTTCCAGACTGATCAAAAGACGTACCGTTGCGAATGAAGCCTGTGATGCCGGAAGAGTTCTGATCAACGGAAGAACGGCAAAAGCATCTGCGGCAGTCAAGGCAGGCGATGTGATCGAGATCCAGTTTGGAACAAAAGCCGTAAAAGTAGAAGTTCTGGATGTGCAGGAGACAGTCAAAAAGGACAATGCGGCAGAACTCTATAAATACTTGTAGCTTCCGGATGTGAGCTTTTTTACGCTGGCATAAACAAAAGCGGAGCTTCATATACTTTTGCAAAGAGTGTATGGAGAATGGCATGGACGAAAAACAGGCTCAGGGAACAGCACACAGGGTAATGATCCAGGGAAGGCACAGCGGCACCATCAGCGGGGTATCGGATGTGCTTTCTTTTGATTTAAATGAGATCGTACTCCAGACGACACAGGGGATGCTGATGATACGCGGACAGGAGCTTCATATGAACCGACTGACACTGGAAAAAGGCGAAGTGGATATCGAGGGAAAGATTGACAGCTTTGTTTATTCCGAACAGAAAGGCGAGAACGGAAAAGATACCTCCTTTCTTGGACGGCTGTTCCGGTAATGCACACGGTGATCGCAGCAGAGGCCCTCTTTTTTGTGCTGGCCTTTGCAAAAGGAGCAGGTATCATGCTGGGTTACGATATCCTGCGTGCGTTTCGCAGAGGATTTCCGCACGGGGGCCGGCTTGTCGCAGCAGAAGACTTTTTTTACTGGGTGTTCGCCTGGATTTTTGTGTTTTTGATGTTCCGTGATCGGAATTATGGGCAGATCCGGGGGTATGTGCTGGCGGCACTGATTCTGGGGATGCTTTTTTATATTTTGCTGCTCAGTCGGAGGATCCTTCTCGTATTTTCGACTTTTTTCGGCTTTCTTTCCCGCATGATTGCCGGTCTTTTCCGGCTGATTTTGATGCCTGCCGGAAAATCGGTCAAAAAATTGAGAAAAATGGTCAGGAAAGCATTGAAAAAGAAGATAAAACAGGTTAGAATGGTCATAGTCAAAAAGTAAGTCAGAAAGTCGGGAAGGGTATATGAAAAAAAGAAAACAGACACGCAGAAGGAGAGATGCGGCACAGAGAAGAGGAAAGCTTGGCATCTCTACTGTGATTGTTGTGCTGATTGCAGTATTTTTGCTGAGAGGCCATACAATGGATCAGAGAAATGCGGCATATGTCGAAGAGCTGGCACAGCTGCAGAACAAGATCGATGCAGAAGAAGCCCGCACGCAGGACATTGCTGATCTGGAAGCTTATATGCAGACAGATGAGTATGCGGAGCAGGTTGCCAAGGACAAGCTTGGTCTGGTCTATGAAGATGAGATTATTTTTAAACCAGAAGAGAACTAAAGAAAAAGGAGAAAGGCAGCGTGATAAGCTTCCTTTCTTTTTTGTCGAAAACTTTTTTTGGAGGCGTACTGCCTTTGACAAAATTTTCCGGAGCCATTCGCTATACTGAATCCGTTAAAGCAGCGTGGAAAAGGCTGTGTGAGGAGGCAGTATGGGGGATTTTATCATTATTACACTAATGGTCAGCAGCTTCTGGCTTTTGTGGGAGATCATCCGTGTGGTCAGTATGGAGTGGCTGAACCGGGATGAGATCACATTGCCGGCGGGCGAGCTTGGGAGAAGCGAGCTGCTGCGTTGTGCAGATTCTTTCGAACAGCTTTCCGGGATGTTTCAGGGTATGGTTACCAAAAAGGAGGAACTTTCCGGGCAGGATATGGATGAGGTGCTCTTTCGGGTGCAGACGAGCGTCTGCCGCAGCTGTTCGGCCGCAGCACAGTGCTGGGACTATGGAAGTGAAACGGGGATCTGCAGATTCAACCGGATCGCAGAGAGCATTATCCAGGGGAAAGAGCTGAACAATGGCAGAAAAGAGGCACTTCAGAAACAATGTCTGCACGGAGACTTCTTTTTCGAAGCGGTGGCAGATCAGATTGAAAAAGCGAGAATGGATATGCTGTGGCACAATCGCCTGATGGAGAGCAGAAGTGCGGCGGCGGACCAGTTCCATGAGACGGCGTGCATCATACGGAAGGCGGCGGGGCATATCTGCGATGTCAGACGCGTAGACGGGAGTATCCGCCAGCAGGCAGACATCCGCCTGCGGATGCACGGGATGATCCTCAAGGATATCTGGTGTATCCGGCAGCCAAGAAATATACAGCTCTATGTGACACTCCGCACGGCAAAGAAAGGCAGATGCATCCGCACAAAAGAAGTGGCAGGACTTCTGTCTGCAGCGTTCGGGACGAGGCTGATGCCGGATGAACAGGGGAAAACCGTAGTAAATTATGAGTACAGTACCATTTTATTTTATACGGAACCACAGTATTACATGACCGGCGGTGTGGCGAGGATCGCCAGGGACGGAGAAGTGATCTCCGGTGACAATTTTTCCCTGTTTCCAGCGGCGGACGGTCAGATGATCCTCAGCATTTCAGACGGGATGGGTTCCGGTCTTGCGGCATACAAAGAAAGCGAGGCAGTGATCGATCTGCTGGAGCAGTTTCTTGGCAGCGGTTTTGACAAAGAGACGGCGATTCGCCTGATCCACAGTTCGATGCTTTTGCAGACAGAAGGGCAGAGTTCGGCGACGGTGGATCTGTGCATGGCAGATCTTTACACCGGAGACTGTGAATTCTTAAAAATCGGTGCTTCAACGACTTTTCTGAAGCGAAAACACTGGGTTGAGACGATCACGTCGACCAGCATGCCGATGGGGATCCTTCAGGATGTGGATTATGAGTGCACCAGAAAGCGGCTCGAAGAGGGCGATTATATCGTCATGGTGTCCGATGGCGTGATGGATGCCCTGCCGCAGATGGATGCGGAGGAGATGATCAAAGATTATCTTCTGCAAAGTGAAACGGAAAATGCAAAAGAACTTGCGAGATCCCTGCTGAACTATGTATTGCAGTCGGACAGGCAGCAGGCAAGAGATGATATGACCGTTCTGGTGGGCGGTATGAGAAGAAGATAGAGAGAACATATGAGACAGGTACAGAATTTTATCAGAGAACAGAAGATGATCATGCCGGGAGATTTTGTCATTGCCGGAGTTTCGGGGGGAGCAGATTCTGTCTGCCTTTTCTTTGAACTGCTTGCATATCAGAAAGAGATCCCGTTTTCCATGGAAGTTGTGCACATCGAACATGGGATTCGTGGACAGGACAGCCTTGCAGATGCGAACTATGTGGAAAACCTCTGCAAAGAATATGGTGTGCCGTTCCACCTGGTTTCCTGTGATATTAAAAAGATGGCACAGGAAAACAGTCTGACCGTTGAGGAGGCAGGGCGGAAAGCCCGCTATCAAGCCTTTGAGCAGGCGGCAAAAAAGAGCGGCAGGTCAAACTGCAAGATTGCCGTTGCCCACAATCTGGATGACCAGGCAGAGACGATCCTGATGAATCTCGCAAGGGGAAGCGGTCTTCGAGGACTTGGCGGGATCCGTCCGGTGCGTGAAAACATCATTCGCCCGCTTTTAAATACTAGAAGAAGCGAGATCGAGGCGGCACTTCGGGGGCGTCAGATCACATGGAGGACGGATGAGACGAACCGTCAGACTGAGTACACGAGAAACAGGATCCGCCTGGAGATTCTGCCGCTGCTTGCACAGGGCGTGAACGGACAGGCAGCGAACCATATCGCACAGGCAGGGCTGCGGCTTCAGGAGGCAGAGGATTATATCCAGAGCCAGGTACAGAAACTTGCAGAGAGTTACGTACATTATGAGGAAAAAGCGGAGCCGGAAGTATTTCTTGAGCGGGAAGGATTCTGCCGTCAGGAGCATCTGATGCAGGAATATCTGATAAGATTTTGCCTAGAAAAAATGATCGCCGGTCAGAAAGATGTCAGCCGCCGGCATATCGGGGCACTTCTGGAGCTTGCAGCCGGTCAGAATGGAAAATCATTAAATCTTCCGGGCGGCATACGTGCCGTAAATAAAAATGAATTTCTTGTTTTTGAGAAAAACAGATCAATAAGAAAAAAGGAAAATGAAGCTGCAAAGTGCAGGGGAGAAAATTTGCAGATCCCGGGTGTGACAGGGTGGAGAGATCTTCGTATTACAGCCGATGTTTTTTCTTATGAAAAGCAAATAATTCCGCAAAAGAAGTGTACAAAATGGTTTGATTATGATACCATAAACCATAGACTGGAGATTCGTACGCGTCAGGCGGGCGATACTCTCAGTGTGCATGCAGAAGGCGGGACAAAGCCTCTGAAAAGGTATATGATCGATGAGAAGATCCTGCGAGAGAGACGGGATGAGATACCGCTCATTGCGGACGGCTCCCATATTCTTTGGGTGGTCGGATACCGGATCAGTGAGGCATACAAGGTAACAGAACGTACAAAAAAGATTCTGCAAATACAAATAGATAAGGAGAACTAAAATGGAAGATAAGATTCGTGTACTGTTGACAGAAGAAGAAGTAAATGAAAAAATCAAAAAAATCGGTGAGCAGATCAGCAAAGATTATGCCGGCAAGTCCGTTCATATGATCTGCGTGCTCAAAGGCGGCGTATTTTTCACCTGTGAACTGGCAAAGAGAATCACCGTTCCGGTATCTCTCGATTTTATGTCCGTGAGCAGCTACGGTTCGGAGACAAAATCAAGTGGTATCGTAAAGATCATCAAAGACCTGGATGAGCCGCTGGAAGGAAAAGATGTCCTGATCGTAGAAGATATCATTGATTCCGGACGTACCTTAAGTTATCTGATCGAGATCCTGAAGAAAAGAAACCCGGCAAGCATCCGTCTGTGCACGCTTCTGGACAAACCGGAACGCAGAGTGACAGATGTAAAGGTAGATTATGTTGCTTTCAACATTCCAGATGAATTTGTTGTAGGATATGGTCTGGATTATGCCCAGAAATACCGCAACCTTCCGTTCATCGGAGTGGTAGAGCAGTAGAAAGGGGAACCCGAATTGAAGAATGTTCTAAAAGGGAGTATCTTCTATGTTATTATTGCGATCATTGTGGTTCTGGGGATCAATTATATCCGGGGCAACCTCGTAGAGAATACAGGAGTCACCTATTCACAGTTCCAGAAATATGTCGCACAGAATAAGGTCAGCGGCGTAGAGGTCAGACAGAATTCTCAGGGAGTGACAGGAGAGCTTACGGTTCATCTGAAAGATGGTGAGTACAGAACGCTCGATGTTTCGGATGTGACAAAAGCAGAAGATCTTCTTGAACAGAAAAATATTTCCTATAAGGTTACAGTTGAAAAAGAGAGCGTTTTTGTGACAACGGTACTGCCGATGCTTCTGATCTGCGTGATCTTTATGGTATTTTTTACAATGGGCAGCCGTCAGGCGACGGGAGGCAATGCCCGGATGATGAATTTTGGCAAAAGCCGTGCAACCCTGACCATGCCGGACAACAGCAAAGTTACGTTTAAAGATGTTGCCGGTCTTCAGGAAGAAAAAGAAGATCTGCAGGAGATTGTCGATTTCCTGAAAGAACCGAAAAAATATCTCCAGGTCGGAGCACGTATCCCGAAAGGTGTGCTGCTTGTCGGCCCTCCGGGAACCGGTAAGACCCTGCTGGCGAAAGCCGTGGCAGGAGAAGCGGGTGTTCCGTTCTTCAGCATTTCCGGTTCCGATTTCGTGGAAATGTTTGTCGGTGTCGGTGCATCCCGTGTGCGTGATATGTTTACCGAGGCGAAACTTCATGCACCGTGTATCATCTTTATCGATGAGATCGATGCAGTTGCCAGAAGACGAGGAGCCGGCGTAGGCGGCGGTCACGATGAACGTGAGCAGACGCTGAACCAGATGCTCGTTGAGATGGATGGTTTCGGATACAACGAAGGCATCATCGTGATGGCGGCGACAAACCGTGTGGACATCCTCGATCCGGCGATCTTAAGACCGGGACGTTTCGACCGCAAGATCGGCGTCGGACGACCGGATGTACGCGGAAGAGAAGAGATCCTGGCAGTCCATATCAAAAACAAGCCGCTTGGAGAGGACGTAGATCTCAAAGAGATTGCCAGAACATCCGCAGGATTTACCGGGGCAGATCTGGAAAACCTGATGAATGAGGCGGCAATTTATGCGGCAAAGGCAAAACGTGCCTATATCATGCAGGAAGATATCCGCCGTGCCTTCATCAAAGTCGGCATCGGCGAGGAGAAAAAGAGTCGGATCATCAGCGAGAAAGAAAAGAAGATCACCGCTTACCACGAGGCAGGTCATGCGATCCTGTTCCATGTGCTGCCGGATATGGGACCGGTCCATACGATCTCCGTGATCCCGACCGGAATGGGGGCAGCCGGTTATACGATGCCGCTTCCGGGTGAAGATGAGATGTTCAACAGCAAAAAGAAAATGCTGCAGAATATCATCGTGGACTTTGGCGGACGCGTTGCAGAAGAGCTGATCTTTGGCGATGTGACGACCGGAGCCTCCCAGGATATCAAACAGGCAACGCAGATGGCAAGAGCCATGGTCACACAGTACGGTATGTCGGACAAAGTCGGCCTGATCCATTATGGAAGCGATGACGATGAAGTCTTTATCGGACGCGACCTGGCACATACAAAGGGTTACGCAGACCAGACAGCTGCACTGATCGACGGTGAAGTAAAAAACATCATTGATGAGTCTTATGCAAAAGCAAAAGAACTTCTTCAGGAGCATATGGATGTTTTACATCGCTGTGCACAGCTTCTGATCGAGAAAGAAAAAATTGGCAGGGAAGAGTTTGAAAGCCTTTTTGGTGAAAATGCATAAAAAATAATTTCAGATTTTGTGAAGATTATGCACACTTAAATTTGTACCTGTGGTATATTATTACTTGTAAAACCCCCAATACATTATATAGTTTTTGCTACACCCCATAAGAAGAAATACCTTCTCCAAAGAAAGACAGTTCATATGAACTGTCTTTTTCCCTTTTCTGGATTATTTCGTTGTGAATTTGAAAAATATGGTGTAAGATAGTAATAATTCTACAGTTTGAATGCAGGTTATGAACGTCTTGCAGGCGTTTCCTTTAAAATGACCGCAAAAGAGCCGTAAGAACGTGATCTGGGTGTGTGAAGATGCTCCTGGTCTTCTTAGGAGGAAAATATGAACTTAGCAAATATAGAATATCAGGATAAGCTTCGTCAGTATGTGCTGCAGATGCGTCCTATGTTTAAACCGAATGCACTTTTCAGCGATGAGACGGCAAATTATGTAACACCGATGGAACCTGATCCGGGCGACATTGTTACGATACGTTTTCGAACCTGGAAAGATAATGTTGATAAAGTATATCTGGTAAGCAATGACAGGCATCTTGCTATGGAATACGAAAAATCAGAAGGAGATTTTGATTATTTCAAAATCCGTCTGGTCATGCAGGAAGAATCTGTCCGCTATTTTTTTGAGATACATGCTGGCAAGATCCGATGTTTCTACAACAAGATCGGTGTATCCAGGGATCGCCTCGATGTCTATGATTTTACGATCGCACCGGGTTTCCACACGCCGGAATGGGCAAAAGGTGCTGTTATGTACCAGATCTTTGTGGATCGTTTTTCAAGCGGGGACACGAACAATACCGTCGAAGACTGCGAGTACTATTACATCGGCGACTACTCCCGGAAGGTGACTGACTGGCGGAAGAACCCATCCTTTATGGGCGTGCGTGAATTTTACGGCGGTGACCTTCAAGGTGTGATGAACAAGCTGGATTATCTGCAGGATCTTGGCGTGGATGTTATTTATTTCAACCCGATCTTTGTCTCACCGTCCAACCATAAATACGATATCCAGGATTATGATTACATTGATCCGCACTATGGAAAGATCGTAAGCGACGGTGGCGAGACTCTGAAGGACGGGGATACGATCAATGCCCATGCTTCTAAATACATCAAACGAGTAACCGACAAAGCAAACCTGGAGTCCAGCAACACTTTTTTTGTTCAGCTGGTCGAAGAAATTCACCGCAGGGGTATGAAAGTGATCCTGGACGGTGTGTTCAACCACTGCGGTTCCTTTAATAAATGGATGGACCGTGAGCAGATTTATGAGAATCAGGAAGGGTATGAACCGGGAGCTTATGTTTCCGCAGACAGTCCTTATCGCAGCTTTTTCAAATTTAATAACGACCAGGCATGGCCGTACAACCCGAATTACGATGGCTGGTGGGGACATGATACCCTGCCGAAGCTTTGCTATGAGCAGTCACCGAAGCTGCACGATTATATTCTGGAGATCGGAAAGAAATGGGTTTCCCCGCCGTTCAATGTCGATGGCTGGAGACTGGATGTGGCTGCTGACCTTGGATTTTCCAATGAATACAACCATCAGTTCTGGAAAGAATTCCGCAAAGTCGTAAAAGAGGCCAATCCGAATGCGATCATTCTGGCAGAACATTACGGCGATGCCAAGTCCTGGCTTCGCGGTGATGAATGGGATACTGTTATGAATTATGATGCCTTTATGGAGCCACTGACCTGGTTCTTTACCGGAATGGAAAAGCACAGCGATGAGTTCCGCGGCGACCTGCTCGGCAATGAAGCAGCATTTACTGGAGCAATGCGTCATCATATGGCAAGCTTTCTGGCACCATCGCTTCAGGTGGCGATGAACGAGCTTTCCAACCATGACCATTCTCGTTTCCTGACTAGAACGAACCACAAAGTAGGGCGTGTGGCGAACTTGGGATATGAGGCAGCCTCCCAGGATATCAACGTGGCGGTCATGCGTGAGGCTGTTGTGATGCAGATGACCTGGCCGGGAGCACCGACGATCTATTACGGCGATGAGGCCGGAGTCTGTGGATTTACCGATCCGGACAACCGCAGGACCTATCCGTGGGGCGAGGAAAATCACGACCTGATCACATTCCACAAAGAAATGATCCGTATCCACAAAGCATGTCCTGTGCTGACACATGGCTCCCTGAAATTCCTGGAGCAGAGACATAACGTACTTTCTTATGGAAGATTCTCGCAGGACGAGCAGATGGTTGTGGCATTTAACAACGATCTGAATGAGCAGACGATCACCCTGTCTGTATGGCAGGTAAATGTGCCGCAGCATAACTGTAAAATGGAATGCCTGATGCTGACGCATGCACAGGGCTATACGACCGAGCAGTACTTTACAGAAGTGCATGGCGGAAAAATTGAGCTGACATTGCCGCCGCTGTCCGGGATTGTGCTCCGACACGGGGAATAAGAAAATAAAAACAGTTGATAAGATAAAAAACCCGGAAGCCTTTCTTTTGATTAAGATAAAAGGT
>UMLB01000058.1_pt1 | contig 9970 bp, 7 predicted proteins | sample 1966481 | NCBI WGS metagenome assembly UMLB01 (sample SAMEA4836192, study PRJEB28245) | human gut metagenome | biome: gut microbiome; material: fecal sample | place: Denmark | collected 2008 | reverse complement strand
TGACGATACGGCGGTTTTGAGTAGATCAAGGCCGCCGTTTCTTTTTGCTTCGACGACCCCTGCACCGTGTTCTGGCATGGCGGCTTTAGGAGGGAGCCGCCATGCAACGAAAACCGCTTCGACAAATTCTGACAGGGGTTAGCCTGTCAAAAAAAGCCGTCCCCCGGCAGTGGGGACAAGCGGCTGCGTGTATGTACTATACCATGTAGGAAAAGAACATATTGCTTTTTGTTTCGCCCTGTGGGTCTTTGACCTGCCGGGCGAATTTTGTTGTTTCCTGCGGTCTGTTTCCCGGCGCAAAAAGAAATTTCAAAAAAGTAAAAAAAGGAGGCGTTTAGCGGGCAGCCAGAGAGATTCCATTCGCTCTATTGGCGGAAAGGGAGAGAACCACCACATCCCCCATAGAAAGGGGGTGAGAAGATGGAAGCGATCCCCCGCAAATACGGTGAATGGGGCCAGTTTGACCGCTACTGCAAGCTGGTTCTGTACCATGAGGCGATAGATTATCTGCGGGAAATGAAGTGCCGCCGTGACCGTGAAGTGTCGCTGGACGCTGTTTCCCCGGCTGATTGGGACAAGCTCTCGACCGTAGATCGGTATTCCTGCGACAGCTTTATATTCAGTTCGCATGGTTATGACCTACATATCGACAACGAGCTTGTGGCCGAAGCGTTTGCCAGCCTGCCAAAAGACGAGCAGAGTATTTTGATTCTCCGCTTTGTTCTGGATTTGACTGACGAAGAAATTGGCCGCCTGATGGGAATGTCCCGCAGCGCAGTACAGCGCCACAGGACAAGCACCCTGAAAGACCTGCGTATAAAATTGATGGCGTTCATGCCGGAGGGAGGTTAAACGCGGATGAAACAATCCAGTTACAAGGGCAAAAGCCCTCTGCCTGATTTTGTGATCGACGCGGCCTGCGCCGGTAACGCCGAAGCCGTGGAGCGTGTCTTGCAGCATTACGACGGCTATATCAATAAGCTGTGTACCCGGACGCTCTATGACGGCAGCGGCCAGCCTCATATCTGCATTGACGAGTATATGAAGCGCCGATTGCAAATCAAGCTGATCCATTCCATCGTTAGTCCCATTGGCGACTGACGGTTAAGGCCCCGGCCATAGACAGGCGGCTTTCCCTTTCCCCGCCTGCCTGTTTTCCCGGCGGCCCCTTTGCTCCTTGACAAATACGCCCGCAGGATAATGGCGGCGCGTCATAGGGCAGACGGATACATTCTGTCTGCGCCGAGCCGGGCGGCAGGTGCGCCAAGAGGCTTTCCCTCATTGGGATAAGCGGAGCGATTTTACCGGGCTGTAAAGCAGGTGTGGCAGCCTGCGGGCGACGACGCGCAGACAGGACAATGATACGCCCTTGTCGTCGTAGTCCGAGCGTTTGAAGCGTCGCAGGCAACGAGCAGGGCCGCGTGAGAACCACGCGGGGGTGAGATTCCCGTGGAGCTGTGCCAGCAGCCGTCCGTTATTTTCTGCCCACTTTCGCAAAAAACAACCTTTGTTTTGAAAAGAAAGGGGGCCATGTTATGAGTAATAACGATGTGCCTATTTGGGAAAAATACACGCTCACCATTGAGGAAGCGTCCAAATATTTTCGGATCGGGGAAAACAAACTGCGTCGGCTTGCCGAGGAAAACCCCACCGCTGGCTGGGTGATCCTGAACGGCAACCGCATCCAGATCAAGCGGAAGCAGTTTGAAAAAATCATTGATTCCCTTGACACAATATAGTGAAAAAGGGCCTTGCGCGTGTTATAATAGGTTATAAGCGTGTCAAGGCTCTTTCCGTCATGGAAAGGAGCATGACGAAATGCCAAGAAAAGAACGAGATGAAAAAAGACGAGACAACAAAGGCCGCCTTTTGAAGTCTGGAGAGAGCCAGCGATCAGATGGAAGATACGCTTACAAATACATTGACACCTTTGGAGAACCCCAGTTTGTTTACTCATGGAAGTTAGTACCCACCGACAAAGTACCTGCCGGGAAGCGGCCCTGTCTTTCCCTGCGCGAGAAGATCAAGCAGATACAGAAAGACCTTGACGACGGGATAGACACCATCGGCAAGAAAATGACCGTGTGCCAGCTTTATGAAAAGTACACCCGGCAGCGCGGGAATGTGCGGAAAGGAACCCAAAAGAGCCGCCAGCAGTTGATGAAACTTCTGTCCGAAGATAAGCTGGGCGCGGCCAGCATTGACAGCGTGAAGCTGTCCGACGCGAAAGAATGGGCCTTGCGTATGCAGGAAAAAGGCGTTGCCTACAACACCATCTGCAACAGCAAGCGTTCCTTAAAGGCCATCTTTTATATGGCCGTACAGGACGACTGCCTCCGCAAGAATCCCTTTGACTTCCAAATCAATGAGGTTATCAACGACGATACCGTACCAAAGGTGCCGCTTACCCCTACACAGGAAAACGAGCTTTTGGACTTCATGCAGAACGATTCCGTCTATGCCAAGTATTATGACGAGGTGGTGATCCTGCTGGAAACCGGGCTTCGTATTTCCGAACTCTGCGGCCTGACGCCCGCCGACCTGAATTTTGAAAAACGCTTTGTAAATGTAGACCACCAGCTTTTGAGAAGCACCGAGGATGGCTACTATATCGAAGCGCCAAAAACAGAAAGCGGATTCCGTCAAGTGCCCATGAGCGCAGCCGCCTATGAAGCGTTTGAGCGCGTGTTGAAGAAGCGCAGGGACGGCAGGTGCATTGAGGTTGACGGTTATAAGGACTTCCTGTTCCTGAACCGGGACGGCCTGCCCAAAACCGCCGTCAACTATGACGCCATGTTCAAGTGCCTTGCCAAGAAGTTCAACAAGTGCCACAAGGAACCGCTGCCCGATGTGATGACACCGCACACCATGCGGCATACATTCTGTACCAGAATGGCAAACGCGGGCATGAACCCCAAGGCATTGCAGTACATCATGGGACACGCCAACATTGTAATGACGCTGAACTATTACGCCCACGCTACTTTCCATTCCGCACAGGAGGAAATGGAACGGCTGCAAGCCAAGGCAAAAACCACCGCAGAGGCCAAGCCGGAGCCTGCGGCGGAAAGCGCCGAGGAAACCAAGGCGGCATAAGTAGTACGCAGAATTTACTACTGCTTTTACTACTTTTGAGAGCGAAAACATAAGGGGTAATAAAAAGATTTGTGAGGTTCTTCCGATATGAAAAGTGTCGGAAAAGCCCGGAATAACGGGCTATACCGGCATATAAGAACATCTAAAGAGATAATTAGAAATCTATTAAATGATTCTTATAATATATTTGCATTTGATATATTTGCATTTGATATATTTACATTTGATCATTTGATATATTTACATTTGATCATTTGATATATTTGCATTTGATCATTTGATATATCTGCATTTGATATATTTCCCCCTCAAATTCACTTCTATATTATTCCAAAAAATCCGCAGATGTGCCCCGCACATCGAGACCTGCCAACGCCCTCCCACCCTCACTCTCGGCTCAACCTTCCACATCCAATACCGTCACATACCTATAACGCCTCAAGACTTTTTCACTCTCAACAACCCCTTCAGGCCGTTCTCCTCCATCGGCTCAACCTTTCGTTCCCAGCACCGTCGCATACAGACACAAGTCAACAAAACTCCCGTCCCCCACAACCAAGCACTCCTAAAAAAAGCCCGAGGGGTGTGCAGAGGGGCCGCGGCTTTGCGGCCCCTTTGCGGTTTTCCTTTTCCTCAAAAAAAATACTGTGCGCCATTCGCCAAAAAAGCAAACGCCACACAGTATTTAAAAAAAAGTATTTCTAACCTCTTGTTCCTTTACTTAACAACACGCACCCTGTACATTCCCTCAATCTCCTTGAGTTCATCCAACGCCTTAGCAGATGCCGCACTCTCAAGATCAATAAGAGTATAAGCAAACTCCCCTTTACTCTTATTCGTCATATCCGCAATATTCAGTCCCTCAGATCCAAGGATCTTGGTAACCTGACTGATCATATTCGGTGTGTTGCTGTGCGCAAGAGAGATTCTTCCAACAGCCACACAGGTACCCATATCACAGTTCGGATAATTAACTGAATTTTTGATATTACCATTCTCAAGGTAATCGCGGATCTCCTTTACAGCCATCTCTGCACAGTTTTCTTCAGATTCCTCTGTAGACGCACCAAGATGCGGAGTTACCAGAATACCCTCGCGTCCTGCAACTGTCTCATTTGCAAAGTCAGTTACATACTTCTTAACCTTGCCACTCTCAACAGCCTCGATCAGCGCATCCTCATCAACAAGAAGATCTCTTGCAAAATTCAGAAGAACTACGCCGTCCTTCATCTTATCGAAAGCTTCTTTGTTGATCATCTTCTTAGTGCTGTCAAGAAGCGGCACATGAATGGTGATATAATCGCACTGGCTGTAGATCTCATCCAGGCTCTTGCTGTGCTTGATGGTTCTGGACAGGTTCCATGCCGCATCAATAGAAAGATATGGGTCATAGCCATATACTTCCATGCCAAGACCGCATGCTGCGTTTGCCACCATGGCTCCAATGGCTCCAAGACCGATGATACCAAGCTTTTTGCCGCTGATCTCGCATCCTGCGAACTGTTTTTTCTGCTTCTCGGCAAGCTTGCCGATGTGCTCTTTATCTTTCTCCTGTGCAACCCACTCGATACCTCCTACGATATCTCTGGATGCAAGGAGCATACCTGCAAGTACCAGCTCTTTTACGCCGTTTGCATTGGCTCCAGGCGTGTTGAATACAACAACACCCTTCTCTGCATACTCCTTAACCGGAATATTATTGACGCCTGCACCTGCACGTGCAACTGCGCAAACGCTCTTCGGCAGCTCCATGTCGTGCATTTTTGCACTTCTTACAAGGATTGCGTCACACTGGTCAGCTGTCTCTGTTTTTTTATAATTATCGCCAAAAAGTTTCAGACCTTTTTCAGCGATCGGATTCAGGCAATGATACTGGAACATTATGCATTCTCCTCCTCGAATTTTTTCATGAATGCAACCAGTGCCTCTACGCCGGCCTTTGGCATGGCATTGTAGATGCTGGCACGCATTCCGCCAACAGTACGGTGTCCTTTCAGGTTTACAAGTCCTGCTTCAGTTGCCTCTTTAACAAACTTGGCATCCATTTCCTTGTCACCGGTTACGAACGGTACATTCATAAGGGATCTGTCTTCCGGAACTACAGTTCCTTTGAACAGCTTGCTGGAATCCAGGTAATCATAAAGGATTTTGGCTTTTTCCTCATTGCGCTGCTTCATCACTTCCAGACCGCCCATCTTCTTCAGCCATTTGAATACTTTTCCGCATACATAGATGCAGTAAGCATTCGGCGTATTGTAAAGAGAGCCTGCGTCTGCATGTGTCTTATAAGTAAGCATGGTTGGGGTTCCCGGAAGAACATCCTCTGTGATCAGATCCTCACGGATGATCACGATAACCATACCTGCCGGTCCGATGTTCTTCTGAACACCGCCATAGATAATACCATATTTGCTTACATCCACCGGCTCAGACAGGAAACAGGAGGATACATCTGCTACCAGAGTCTTACCTTTTGTGTTTGGAAGTTTTTTGAATTTTGTGCCGTAAATGGTGTTGTTCTCACAGATGTATACGTAGTCTGCATCCGGGCTGATCGGCAGATCACTGCAGTCCGGGATATAGCTGAAGGTTTTATCTTCAGAAGATGCGATCTTGTTTGCTTTTCCGTATTTCTGAGCTTCCTGATAAGCTTTTTTTGCCCACTGTCCTGTTACGATATAATCTGCGACCTTGTTTTTCATGAGGTTCATCGGGATCATGGCAAACTGCTGGGATGCTCCTCCCTGAAGGAAAAGTACCTTGTAGTTATCCGGAATGTTCATAAGCTCGCGGAGATCTTTCTCTGCAGTATCAATGATCTCCTGAAAAGCTGCACTTCTGTGGCTCATTTCCATAACAGACATTCCTGTGCCGTTATAATCCATCATCTCATCCGCTACTTCTTTGAGTACTTCCTCTGGAAGCACTGCCGGTCCGGCAGAAAAATTATACACTCTACTCATGTTTCTTCATATCCTCCTCGTCAAATACATCATCAAGGTTCGCACCAGCCGGTACCATCGGGAACACACTCAGATCCTGATCGATCCAGCAATCCAGAACGACAGGTCCCTCTGCTGCCAGTGCCATCTTAAGTGCAGGCTCCACATCCTCCATCTTTGTCACACGAATGGCTTTTGCACCCAGCGCCTCTGATAATTTCACAAAATCAACGGCGTCATCCAGTACTGTGGAAGAGTATCTCTTTCCATAGAAAAGCGTCTGCCACTGACGCACCATTCCCAGTACATGATTGTTCATAACAATCTGGATCAGCTGTCTGCCACAGCGTGCAGCTGTTGCCAGCTCATTCATATTCATACGGAAGCATCCGTCACCTGCTATATTTACAACTGTTTTTTCCGGTCTGCCCATCTTCGCGCCAATTGCAGCGCCAAGGCCGTAGCCCATGGTTCCAAGGCCGCCGGAAGTAAGAAGAGTTCTCGGCTCTTTGTATTTATAATACTGCGCCGCCCACATCTGATGCTGTCCAACATCTGTGGAGATGATCGCATCACCGTTGGTCAGCTCATAAAGCTTCTCTATAATATACGGACCTGTAAGCTGTGTGTGATCATAATTCAGCGGATATTTTGATTTCAATTCCTGGATATGTGCGATCCACTCCGGATGTTCTTTCTTCGGAATTTCCTCCAGAAGGCGTTTCAGCACTTCCTTCACATCACCGATCACACTGGCATCCACTTTGATATTTTTATTGATCTCCGCAGCATCCACATCGATCTGAAGGATTTTTGCATTATGTGCAAAAGTTTTGGTATTTCCTGTTACACGGTCACTGAAGCGTGCACCGAGAACAATAAGAAGATCGCACTCTGTTACGCCAAGATCGGAAGTCTTGGTTCCGTGCATACCTACCATACCTGTATAGAGAGGATCTTCTCCCGGGAAGGTACCCTTGCCCATCAGAGTATCGCAGACAGGAGCCTGGATCCTGCGAGCCAGCTCACGTACTTCCTGGTCAGCACCGGAGATCACACATCCGCCGCCAACAAAAATAAACGGTTTCTCTGCCTCTCTGATCATTTCCAGTGCCTGATCAATATCTTCTTTACGGATACTTTTGATCTCACGGTTAACCGTAGCCGGATGGCACGGCTCATATTCATATTTCATTCCTGTGATATCCTTCGGGACATCCACAAGCACCGGGCCGGGTCTTCCGCTTTTTGCAATATAAAATGCTCTTCTTAACGTATCTGCAAGATCTTCGATATTCTTTACGATGAAACTGTATTTTGTTACAGGCATTACGATACCTGCGATATCAACCTCCTGGAAAGAATCTCTTCCCAGGAGTGGTCTTCCTACGTTTGCAGTAATGGCTACCATCGGTACGGAATCCATGTATGCAGTCGCGATCCCTGTTACCAGGTTAGTTGCTCCTGGACCGGAGGTTGCCAGGCAGACACCTACCTTTCCGGTCGCTCTTGCATAACCGTCAGCAGCATGGGATGCACCCTGCTCGTGGGAGGTCAGTACATGTGTGATCTCATCTTTGTATTCATATAAGGCATCGTAAACATTCAGGATCGCGCCGCCCGGATATCCAAATACGGTATCAACGCCCTGTTCCTTCAGACATTCTACGATGATCTCTGCACCTGTAAGCTGCATATCTTTCGTTCCTCCTTATTTTGCTTTCGGTACTTCCAGGATCGCACCACGGTTTCCGGATGTTACCATGGAAGCGTATCTTGCCAGATATCCGGTTGTCACCTTCGGCTCTCTTGGCTGCCATTTTTCTCTTCTAGCCTGCATCTCTTCATCTGAAACCTTGATCTCCAGTTTCAGCTCCGGAATATTGATGCTGATGATATCGCCTTCCTCAACCAGTGCGATCGGGCCGCCTACTGCTGCCTCCGGTGATACATGTCCGATAGCGGCTCCTCTGGATGCACCACTGAAACGTCCGTCGGTGATCAGGGCTACGGAAGAACCAAGTCCCATTCCCACAATAGCAGATGTAGGATTCAGCATCTCTCGCATTCCAGGACCACCCTTTGGTCCCTCGTAGCGGATAACCACAACATCTCCCTCTACGATCTTACCGCCCTTGATGGCAACAATTGCGTCATCCTCGCTGTCAAATACACGTGCAGGACCTTCATGTACCAGCATTTCCGGTACAACTGCAGAACGTTTTACAACACCACCATCCGGTGCAAGGTTTCCTTTCAGTACGGCAAGTCCGCCTGTCTTTGTATACGGATTGTCGATCGGGCGGATAACATCCGGATTCAGGTTTACACAGTTTTTGATATTCTCACCTACTGTTTTTCCGGTTACTGTCATACACTCTGTATGGAGAAGTCCCAGCTTGTTCAGCTCATTCATGACCGCATAGACACCACCGGCCTCATTAAGATCTTCCATGTAGGTCGGGCCTGCCGGTGCAAGGTGGCAAAGGTTCGGGGTCTTCTCACTGATCTCATTTGCAAAGCTGATATCAAAATCCATTCCGATCTCATGTGCGATAGCCGGAAGATGAAGCATACTGTTTGTGGAGCATCCAAGTGCCATATCTACTGTAAGTGCATTTAAAACTGCCTCTTTTGTCATAATGTCTCTTGGGCGGATGTTCCTTCTGTACATTTCCATTACCTGCATTCCTGCATGCTTTGCAAGACGGATACGTTCAGAGTATACTGCCGGGATGGTACCGTTTCCTTTCAGTCCCATACCGAGAACCTCTGTCAGGCAGTTCATGCTGTTCGCAGTGTACATACCGGAACATGATCCACAGGTCGGGCAGGTTTTGTTCTCGAATTCTTCCAGATCATCTGCTGTGATGGTTCCTGCTGCATAGGAGCCTACTGCCTCAAACATACTGGAAAGACTGGTTTTGTGTCCTTTTACATGGCCGGCAAGCATCGGACCGCCGCTTACGAATACAGTAGGAACGTTGATCCTTGCCGCTGCCATCAGAAGGCCAGGTACGTTTTTGTCACAGTTGGGAACCATGACCAGAGCATCGAACTGATGAGCCAGTGCCATGGCCTCTGTGGAATCTGCGATCAGGTCACGTGTTACAAGGGAATATTTCATTCCAACGTGTCCCATTGCGATTCCGTCACATACTGCGATCGCCGGAAATACAACCGGTGTGCCGCCAGCCATTGCAACGCCGAGCTTTACAGCATTTACAATTTTGTCAAGGTTCATATGTCCCGGTACGATCTCGTTATAAGAGCTTACGATTCCTACCAGTGGTTTGTCCATTTCTTCCTTTGTCATTCCAAGGGCATTGAACAGGGAACGATGTGGTGCCTGCTGTGTGCCTTTTCTTACGGTATCACTTTTCATTTTTAAGGTCTCTCCTTTTTATTCTTTACGATAGGATCCGGTATCTGTTTATAGACTTCCTCTTCCAGGTACCGGTTTTTTCTGTTCTGTTTCGTTTTCTTCTCTCTGTCCCGCTTTATTTATGCAATGGCATCTGCGATCAGATCGCCCATCTCTCTGGTTCCGACAAGCTTGCATCCGTCAGACATGATATCTCCTGTTCTGTAACCCTCTGTGAGAACCTTCTGTACTGCTGTTTCCACAGCATCTGCTTCTTTATCAAGATCCAGAGAATATCTCAGCATCATGGCAGCGGAAAGAATGGTTGCGATGGGGTTTGCCTTGTTCTGGCCTGCGATATCCGGTGCTGAACCGTGGCTCGGCTCATAGAGACCAAGCTTTGTCTCATTTAAGCTTGCGGAGGAAAGCATTCCGATAGAACCGGTCACCATACTTGCCTCATCAGAGAGGATATCTCCGAACATGTTTTCTGTAAGGATAACATCAAACTGCTTCGGATCACGTACCAGCTGCATTGCACAGTTATCAACCAGCATATGCTCCAGTG
>UMLB01048640.1_pt1 | contig 9977 bp, 9 predicted proteins | sample 1966481 | NCBI WGS metagenome assembly UMLB01 (sample SAMEA4836192, study PRJEB28245) | human gut metagenome | biome: gut microbiome; material: fecal sample | place: Denmark | collected 2008 | reverse complement strand
TCAACATGGATGTCGCCGTCCGCCGCTTCATCGGCAAGCCATGGCAGGACGACCCGTTCCTCAAACACGATGTCAACGCCTACGTCCGCACGGAAGGCGGCACGCTCCGCGTCGTCCCCTACGGCTACGACAAACAGAAGCGCGACTTGGCCTGGGACCCCGCGTCCCTGGCGAACTACGAGTTCGCCAGCGGGACCGGATTGCCCGCAGTCCGCGAGTATCTTGAGGACATGGGCAGGTACGCCCGCGACGGCTCGCAGCCGCAGATCCTATCCCCCTACGCGATGACCGCCTCCTGGGCATCGAAGCCCTCGGTCGCAAGCGGGGCATCCGTCATCGACAAGGCCATGTTCTTCGAGGCCGTCGCGGCTCGGCTCAAAGATATCGCTGAGCCCGTCGGTGCGCTCGACTCGCTTCAACTGACCCATCTCAAGGCGTCCATAGAGGAACCCAGGCAGGCGGATTGGGACAAGGACCCCGTCAGCGCACGGGCGAGACAGGAGGCCTGGTGCCGGGCCAACCGCGCCAGACTCGCCCGCTGCACCGGCAGGGACAGGGCCGTATTCCAGCTGATCGGCAACCAGGACGATGCCCGGCTCCTCGATATGGCGAGGGCCGAGATCTCCCGCTTTCTCGGTGGGGAGGGGGCCGTCGACGGCTTCGAGGTCGAGATCGATAACATCCCGGCAAACGACCTCCTGAACCGCATGGAGAATACCGGCGACAGCCAGGCGAAGACCCGCTGGCGCAAAGTCGCCGCCGCGCTTCCCGAGGCGACCGACCCGACCGCGTGCATAGTGGTCCTGCCGGGCGCCGAGAGCTACAAGCCCAAGGGCAAAGACGACGGCGGAGACCCCAAGCGCGCCCTGCGCATCGCGTTCGCGAAAACCGGGCGCCTGACCCAATTCATCGAACCCGAGGACTCGAAGGACAGTCCCGAGATCCGCGCGCGCGTCGCCGTCCGCGACCTCATGCGCCAGCTCGGTTTCGTACCCGAACCGGCACGCAATTCGCGCGGCATCGATACCTCGATCCCGGCGATAGGGTTGAAGGTCTACAACTCCGGCAACGGCAAGGCGCGGGCGAGCTTCCCCTATTGCGTCCGACAGGACATGAGAAGCGGTGCCGTCACCGTGTACTGCCCCCTCCTACCTGACGGAAGCCTACCGTACTGGCGCGCCCTCATCGAGTTCGCCCGGCTGAGCGGTTCCGAGGGCTTTCCGGACTCCTGCAAGAGGGCAAACGGAATGGCCCTGAAGAGGATGCTCCACGGCATAGTCCGCGCCACCGGCGACAGGCCGGAACTCCTCCTCGTCAACTCCTACGGCCGCATCCGCCAGAGAGACTGGTGGCCCGGCATCAGCGACTCCGGCCTCGAGTCGGGACCCTTGAGCTACGGACCGACCGGTTATGAGGAGCCGCTTGGCCTCGCGGGCAGCAAGCTGCGCATCCTGCGTATACGCTCCGGTCTCAACGGCGAGGTCCCCGACTGGTTCACGGACGAGGTGGCCGCGGGCGGCGCAGACGACGGCACCGTGCCGAACAGGCGCGACAAGCAGGGACTCTTCAAGATGGACGGCTACTTCCTCGCGTTGGCCCCGCGACCGGGCGACGCCCAGTACAAATGGTCCGCACGCGAATCGAAGTACGATTCGCCCACCGCGACGTTCTGCGAGAAGACGATCAACGAGTACTGCCTTCTGTCGCCCGGTGGCGAGGCCGAGGCGCTTGCCAGCGTCAAATACGCCGAGGCCCTGCGCGGCTGCATGGTGCAGCTCTACAAGAACGATATGAGGGTGAACCTTCCCGCCCCGCTCCATCTCGCCGAGCAGGTCGAGGAGTATATCTGGGACTGGGAGCTCACCGGCAGACGGTAGCGATCCGCCCGCGAAAATGAAATGGGGAGGCCGGGAGATTCGGCCTTCCCATTTCCGTTGTCGCTACCGCTTATTCGCCTTGCGTGTATTTCGGGTGCGACCGGCGGACTCTTTCGCCGAGCCCTTCCGCTTCCCAGGACGAGAGTCGGACGGGCTCGGCTGACGACGAGCGGAGCCCAAGTCGAAGCCGGAGTTTTTCGCAATCCTCGCCTCAATCTCGGAGCGCCGGATGCCGAGTTCCGATGCGCTGACGCGATAACCGCCCTCCTTGCGGACGACATAGAGCTCATGTGGGCCGCAGTCCCAATCGAGTACGTACCCGGCAAGGAGCATCTTGGCATCCAGATGGTCCTTGGACATCGCGCCGGAGAGCGCATCCTTGAGGGCGAAGGTGGCCCGAGTCACGATATCCGCCCGGATCTTCTCCTCGAGGGTTCGAGCCGGCCTTTCGGTCCCCGGTTCCGGGGTACCTCCCTTGCTGTTCTCCAGGGCGCCTTCCAGGGCGGGAGGCGTGGGGGCGTCGGGGTCCCTGCCGTCCATGAGGCCTCGGATGTAGGCGCGGACCCGCGACTCGTAGCGGCGCGGGCACTCGATTTGGACCGGCTCCTCCATCCTGTGCTCGAGGGAGTCGTAGAACTCCACGACCTCGCGGCTGGCGATCAGGCGGTTCGGCTCGATCTTGGGGAACACGGTGAGGCCGGCGGCGGAGCGCACGCGGGACAGGCCGACGTACAGCTGGCCCTCGGCGAAGACCTTCGTGTGGACGCAGCAGGCATCGAACGTCAGGCCCTGCGACTTGTGGATGGTGATGGCGTAGGCGAGCTTGAGCGGGATCTGGGTATAGGCACCCACGACGGCGGTCTTGACCCTGTTGACGGGCCTGCCATCATCGTCCATCTCGACGACGGCCTCGGACTTGTTGATCTCCCATCTGTGCCGCTCGATGCGGACCTTCTCGTCCACCCCGTCGAACTTGACCGTCACGGCGTCCGCGGACGCGTCGGTGACGGTGCCCTGCGTGCCGTTGACGTAACCCTCCTGAGGGCTGTTCACGAGCGACATCACGCGGGCGCCGCGGCACAGGACGATCCTCTCCGGCGCCATCTTGTCGCCGTTTGACACCGTGCCGGTCGCGGCGGCCGCGAACTCGACCTTCGGTGCGTCGAGCGCGTCAACGTTCTCGCGGTTGATCGAATCGGCGATGCGGTTGTTGGCGCACAGCACCAGCGTGTCCTTCGGCAGGTAGGCGCGGGAGCTCTTCGAGTGCGCGTTGAAGTAATCGAGGCACGACGCGTCGCCGACGCGGGCGCGGTTCAGGTTGTCGATGAAATCGGGGTCGGATTGGCGCACGACCGTCTTGAGGACGTGCGGCTGGAAATCAAAGCCGGTCCAGTACCTCGACTTGAAGCACCAGCCCTGGAGGTTTCCGGGATAGAACTTCATCAGCAGCGCGGAGTCGCGTTCGGTCACGACCGGCGGCAGCTGGAAGAAATCGCCGACGAGGACCACCTGCTTCGCGCCGTTGCGCGTCATGGACTGGGAGATCATCCCCATCACGTGGTCGAACAGGTCGATGCGGCACATCGAGATCTCGTCGATGATGATTACCTTCGCGGCGTCGAGCACCTTGCGGGACCCCTTGGGGCCATCGGGGGCGCAGACCCCCGGCGCGATTTTCAGCGTGCGGTGGATCGTCGAGCCGTCCGTGAGGTTCAGCGCGGCGATGCCGGTGGGCGCCAGGGCGAGGAAATCGACGTTGCGCGCCTTCAGGTCCGATATGAAGGCGTTGAGCACGTAGCTCTTACCCGTGCCGGCGTTGCCCGAGAGAAACACGTTCCTCCCGTCCCTCAGCGCGCTCAGCGCCTCGGCCTGTTCCGGTGTAAAGCGGTCACCGTCTGCCATTTCCATATCCCGTCATCCGTTCGACCAGTAACGGGGAATTGATACCCGCGCAAGCGAAAAAATATACGCTGAACGGGGGTTTTGCAGAAACTATAGGAAGTTTTTGAAGGCGGGGCGGATATGCTTCCGCGCATTTCCCCGCGCGCCCGTATACCCCGATGCGCAGACGGGTACGATAGCCTCAGAATGATGTGGGTCCCGCGCAGCCGAACGGCTTGTCTTTCCCATGCGGGCATCGCGGATTTCTTTCATGGGTGGGACTTCGGTCCGAGAACAGGCCGCGATCTCGTAAGGGGTCGCGGCCTGTTCATCTGTGCGTCTATGTCTTTATGCGTGCGCGCATATGTGCAATGGTGCTGGTGTGTGTATATGCGTGTGCGCGTATGTGCCTCGGCGTATGTATGCCGATGTGCGGATATGCATCCGGACAGATGTGCCGGTGATCTATACGGGAAAACCGGCGCCGGTCTCGCATGAGCTCTTCCGCCTCAGCATCGCCCATATCAGCTCGATTGCCGGGGCGACGCGCACCTGCCGGAATTCGGAAGTGTCGTAGCGCTTCCGCAGGGCGCCGCGGGCGTCGGGCGAGTACACGGCCGCCCCCTTGGGCAGCATACCTTTGGAAGCCAGCGAGTCGGCGAGCTCGAGCGGGCACACCAGCCAGTTCTCATCGCCCTCGAACGTCCTGCCGTGGCCGCTCGTGAAATCGTCCATACACGACTTGACCTCGACGAACGTGAAGGTGCCGGACTCGAGCTCGGCGGCGGTCGCATGGTTCGACGATCGGTCGCGCGGACGATGCGGCCTGTAGGCCACGAAATCGACCCGGCGGGCGTCATCGACCCAGACCTCGCTCGCGACCAGGGCGTTCTCGCGGCACAGCCTCGCCCATACCTTCTCGGAAAGCTCGGCGGTCACCTCGCCGCGGTTTCGTTTCCCCTCCATGGGGCACACTCCCCTTCGATGTAAAAAGCCGCCCGACGGTCTGCGCGACGTGCGGGCGGCCCGCCCCGGTACTACTCCTCGGAACCCTCCGGCTTGCGGGGCCGGAAGGGCATCGGCTTGATGGTCGACAGGTCCATATGCCTGCGAGCCTAGAAGAATATAAGCCAGATCGTACCCAAGAGCAGGGAGACATATCCCACAGCGGTCACGAGGAAGTCTATGAAGGCGAGGGCCGCGGCAGCATCGACCCGGATGCCACAGGGGGCCAAGTTCGATGCGAACCCATGCAGGGGATACATGGCACAGATGAGGCATATCGATTCGAGACCTGCCGCCAACAGGGGATTCACCCCCGCCAGCTCCCTCGGATAGAACAAGCCCATCAGGACGGAATCCGCCACCAGCGCCGCCCAAATCAGGAACACGCCGACCTTAAATGCCTTGGTGTCCTCGACCAATGCCAGGGGCATCATGCAGCCGAAGAAATCGAGCAGCAAGGCCGAGGCGATCAGCGGGACGACCATCACTCCACCGAGTTCTCGGCGGAGTCGGCATCGATATCGGGGTTCGAGATCAGACCGTTCAGCAGGGACGGCAGGTCGATTCCCGTGCTGTCCTTCAGGCCGGATGCGACCTGGTCGACAATCGATGTGGTCTCCTTTACGAGTTTTTGCGCGTTGCCCGATCCGTACATCTTGATGGAATCGACGGCAGTGAGGGGCTTCGCAACCTGCTCGGCTACCTTGGGCATGATGTCGATGTAGCGGTTGGCGAGCAGGTAGGGGTTATCCATGCCGTTGTACGCCTCGGCCTGGGCCTTGATTCCCGCCGCGACGCCCTCGCCGTGGGCCTTCTCGGCCACACCCTCGGACTCGCCCTTCAGGCGCGTGGCCTCGGCCTCGGCCTTCGCGCGGGCCTGGATGCCCTCGGCGTCCTTCTGGGCGGAATACAGCTCGGCGTCGGATTGGTTCTGACGCTCGATGCGGGCGGCCTCGGCCTGCTTCGTGCGCTTGTAGAGGTCGGCTTCGGCCGCCTGCTCTGCGGCGTAGCGGTCGGCCTCGGCCTGCTTCTTCACGGTCGCGTTCAGCTCGCGCTCCCTCACGTCCGCCTGGCGCTCGGCGAGCTCGACCTTCTTGGTCTCCGCGGCGATCTCGGCCTCCTGCTGGGCGATGTAGAGCTCGCGCTGCTTCTCGGCCGTCACGGTGGCCTTCACCATATCGGCCTCGGCCTTCGCCTTGTCGGCCTGCTTCTTGAGGTCGGCCTGCTTCAAGTCGAGCTGGTTCTGGCGGATGGCGACCTCCTCGGCCGCCTTGATCTGCGCCAGCTCGGCTTCCTTTTTAATCTCGGCCGCTTGATCGGCGCCCATGGAGCGGATGATGCCCTGGGAGTCGGAGAAGTCCTGCACATTGAAGGTGCGCAGCTCGAGGCCGAGGTTGGCGAGGTCATCCTTGGAGCCGCCGAAGACCTTCGCGTTGAAGCTCTCACGGTCGCGCATGAGCTCCTTGAGGTCCATCTGGCCGATGACCTCGCGCATCTTGCCCAGCATGACCTCGGTGACCTGGCGGGTCATCTCCTCTTTGTCCAAATTCAGGTAGTTCTTGGACGCGGTCTCGATCAGCTCGGGGGTCTGGCCGATCTGGAAGTTCGCCACGGCGCAGGCGTGGATGAGGATTGCGTCCTGCGTCGGGATATCGTTCTCGGTGGTCAGCTGCACCTGCACGGCACCGAGCGAGAGGGTGTCCACGCGCTGGAGGAGCGGGATCACGAAGGTTCCCTTGCCGGAGACGGAGCGCATCTTGCCGGCGCCGGAGACGATCATGAGCTTATCCGGCGGGCATTTGCGCCAGCAGCTCTCGAACACCAGCACGACGGCCATGATGCCGACGGCTGCGGGGAGCAGGTTGAAGATCAAAGATTCGAAAAGCATCATAGGGTTTCCTTCCCTTCAAGGGCGGCTCGGGCAGAGCCGCCCGGTTATAGATAACTCCGTCGGGGGCGGACCGGGCTCACGATCGGCACGACACCGGTTCAGTCCAACCGTCGGGACTCAAAGGCGGCGGCGATCATGTAGCTCCAGCAATTCGTATAAGAGGAGAGGCAAGGCCATCGCGAAGAGAGACGGCAGTAAGATGTAGTAAACGCTGATCTTATAATGATGTCGTTGGCCGTCATCAGGGCCTCGAATGCTTTCAAGGCCTCGTCTGGTTTCGCATCGGAAACCGATTCGCCCTGACTGCTTTTCATATCGGCTTGTTCGGTCGCGTCGCCGACAGGCGCACTTCCGTTCAGGTCGACGTCGACGACGACATGATCACCGTCGTCGGAGATCACGGCGGCGGTCGCGTTCTCGGCGTAAGCCGCGGGCGCGATGCAGCCGAACGATGCTGCGGCTATGGCCATGGCGACGAGCGGCCCTGCCGCCCTTGCGGGTATCCTCATTTCCGTTCTCCATTCCTTTTCGGGGCGCGCCCTCCCTCGGCGTTGTCCGTTTCCCCTCAGGTGGTTATTCCCCGTATCCGGCGGCTTAAACGCCGGATACGGAAAACGGCCGGAAACAAGGCGCCCACCGAGGCTGGAGCCCGATGGGCGCGTGTGAGGCTATGTGCATGTGCGTAGATATGCCGACGTGCATGTGTTCCATTGTGCGAGTGTGCGTATGCGCAACTGTGTATGTGTGCGTGTATGCGTATGTGCGATTGCGGAACCTACAGGAGCGTATCGAAACCGGGCCTGCCCAGATCCTGGCGAATGCTGCCGGTCGTGAGCTCGACGTGCGGGCGGCCGTCGGCGCCGAAGACGAGGTTCGTGGCGCCTGCCCCGGGGACCACCGTATCCACCTGCCCCGTCGTGAGATCGTATCGCATGTTGCCGACCTGCTGCTCGATATGCGCCGTGCCGTCGGGTTTCAGAACGTTCCTGATCATGGCGTGCCACCTTTACGCATATATGCGGATGCGGATGCATGGGCATGTGCGGATGCGCGGTTGAGCGTTTGCGTGTGTATGCCAAAGCGCCTGCGGGCGCATCCGCACCCCCCATGGTATCAGTGTCGGGGCGCGGAGTCCTTCGAGACCTCGCGGGCAGCGTCGGCGACCTTGCCGGGCGACGGCTTCTCGGCTGCCGAGGACGCGGCGGCCTTCCGGGCGACGGCGGCGATGGAGGCCGGGGTCCTCTCCGGCCTCACCCAGCCGTAGACCTCGGCCATCTCCTCCATGTCGACGATATCCCGATTGAGATATACCGGCGAGATCTCGCCGGTATAGGCCTGCTCCAAGTCCTCGACGATCGCGTTCTCCGCGAGGAAGTTGTCGCTCGCCAGGCGCCAGTCGCCGTCGGTCTGCTGGAAGAGGACCGGGTCGGCCCCCTCATCGGTGTAGTAGACGAGCGTCGACGCTCCTTGCGCCTCGCCGGCCTCGACGGCATACGAGAACGTCTTCGCCTTCAGGTCGGCGATGCGGAAGGCGGCGTCGCCGACGCCCCAGCCCTCGGCGAGATCGGCGTCGACGGCATATGCATCAGCCTGCGACACGCTATCCAAGCCGCCCATGATGCAGTAGCCGTCCACCATGCGGTATACGCCAAGGGTGCGCGTATCGGGACCGTTGCCCTGAGCCCGAACGGAATCCAGGGAGTCCTTCAGGCCGACCGCAGCCGGATAGGTCGAGCACAGGTAGACCAGGCCGTCCGCCGGGACGTCGCCGTGGACGCCGCGGTCGAAGACGCAATAGCCCTTTCGCCTCGCGCTGTCCAGTGCGGATTCCAGGGCGCCCAGGGCGGGGGCGGCCTCCTCGACCATGAGCACATCGGCAAGCGCCGAGACGAGTTCCCCGCGATAGGTGTTCTGCGGAACCTTGCCTCCGAGCGCCTTGCAATCGCTCAGGAACCGTTCCCTTCCGCGACCGTCGTCAAAGCTATCGAAAAGGTCCACGGGGATCGTCTCGATAGCCTCCTTCCACCCGTTCAACGTGAAGCCAACGGTTCGGCCCAGTTCGTTCAAAAAGCCGACCTCGACGGTCTCGTGAACCAAATGGCCGACCGAAACGATACCGCGGTCGAAGGCCTCGTTCAGCATGATCTCGAGCTCTCGCCTGTCCATCTTGAAACTCCATTCCGTTGCCGGGGCGCTTCAGGCCCGTGTGCGTACTCCCACAAGATGCTAACGCGGCCTAATAACGGGGCTGTTTGCGCGAGCCCGCGCTTTCCGAACGGGAAGCGCCATCGGGCCGCACCGTCCGCAGGCGCCGCGCAAGCGCCCGGATCTCGAAGCACGCGTCGAAGCGGTGCGGCATCCCCTCGCCCGCCCAGAGCATCCCGGCGCGCCCGGTCGCGATCCGATCGACGCGGGTGAAGTCCAGCCCCAGCATATCGCAGATGCCCCTCACCTCGTCATGGACCGGCGAGCAGGCGCACCGCATGGCGCCCTCGCCCGAGACCTCGCCGTCGAGCTCGAGCCCGTACAGCTCGTCGCCGTAGAGCGCGGCGATGTGCTCCTCGGCCTCACCGGCGGACATGTCCTCGATCTTCTCCACGGGAAAACCCCAATCCCTCAGGGAGGGCGCGCGGCCGTGCGCCCTCGTATGTGTGTATCTGTGCGGGTATGCGCATGCGCAAACGCGCAGATGTGCGGACGCGCATGTGCATACCCATGCGGACATCAGCGAGGAAGCCCGCGGACGAGCGATGCGAAGTCCGCATCGACGCGCGACCGGTCCAGCTCCCAGAGGTCGGCGATGAAGTCGAGCAGGACCCTCACCGTCCCGGTGCGCTCGGGTCGCGGGAGGCGCGGCACCAGCAGGACGACGGAGTAGAGGGCCTGCTCATAGCTGCGCCCCTCCTGGGGGGCACGGCGGCTCATCGCCCGGCTCCCTCGACATCGCAGGGCGCCATGCGGCGGTCCGGGCCGTCCATCTTGACGCGCTCGGTCATCTCGGCCAGGCGCGAGACAATAGCCAGGGCGTCCTCCTTGCGGCCGTACTCCGACAGCACCGCGGCGAGGCCCGCCTGGGTGTACTGGCTGGTGACGATCGTGGCGCGCTCGGCCTCGTAGCGGCCGTTGACGATCTGGAACAGCTTCGCGAGCACCCACTGGGTCGAGGAGTCCTTGCCCAGGTCGTCGATGATCAGGACCGGGACGTTCACGTACCTGCGGATTACGTCGGCCTCGCTGTCGCCGCCCTTGTCGAAGGTCGAGCGGAGCTCGGTCATGAGGTCCGCCGAGACGACGAATCTGACGCCGTGCTTGGGCCTGCCCTT
>UMLB01013780.1_pt1 | contig 10014 bp, 9 predicted proteins | sample 1966481 | NCBI WGS metagenome assembly UMLB01 (sample SAMEA4836192, study PRJEB28245) | human gut metagenome | biome: gut microbiome; material: fecal sample | place: Denmark | collected 2008 | reverse complement strand
TGTGTTATAATAAATTCGGTGATAGATAATGAAAAATTTTTATGAAAAAGTGTATGACATAGTGGCACAGATACCGAAAGGGACAGTTACAACATATGGGTGTATCGCAATGAGATTGGGAAACATACGGCTCAGCCGACTTGTCGGAAATGCGTTGCACGCAAATATTGACCCTGTAAACATTCCTTGTCACAGAGTAGTAAACCGTGAGGGAAAGTTAGCACCGATGTATGTTTTCGGTGGAATTGACGCTCAAAAAGAGCGTCTTGAAAATGAGGGGGTTGTGGTTGACGGCGACAAAGTTGATTTGGAAAAATATTTATGGAGATAGGAAACGGCAGTGTAAAAAACTGCCGTTTTTTCTTTGTTGTTCTTTACAAAAAATATAAAATATGATATACTGAATTTGCGACAATTCTAAACTTAATAATAAACTATTTGTAACAGTGTATAGTTTTAGCAAAAAACGCTATATGCTTTATTTGTCATAACAATTTACTGTTACTTGTAGTTTTGATAGTTTAGAATGTGTCGCAGCATTTAATCAAAGCAGGCGTTTTTATGTGCCGTTTGGTTTTATGCCGCGGCACATTTTTTAATTTACAAAACTATATTTCTTAGGAGGAATGACAAATGAAAAAAAGAATTTTAAGTATGATGCTTGCACTTTCTATGATGGTATCATTTATGCCGATTATAGCAAGTGCGGCAACAAGCGGTACTTGCGGCGACAATTTGACATGGAAGCTTGATAACGGTACGCTGACAATCAGTGGTACGGGGGAAATGAAAAATTACAGTGGAAATCTAAATCAAAGTGCGCCGTGGCACTCAAATATTAAAAGTATTAAAAGTGTGGTCATAGAAAAAGGAGTAACGAATATAGGTGATTATGCATTTTCATGGTGCAACAGTCTGACGAGTATAACAATCCCAAATAGCGTAATAAGCATAGGCAGAGATGCATTTGACAATTGTAGCAGTCTGACGAGTATAACAATCCCGAATAGCATAACAAGCATAGGTTATGGTGCGTTTGAGGCATGCAGCGGTCTGACGAGCGTGACAATCCCAAACAGCCTAACAAGCATAAGTGATAGTGTATTTTCACGTTGCGATAGTCTGACGAGTATAACAATCCCAAATAGCATAACAAGCATAGGTAGTTGTACGTTTAGTAGTTGTAGCAGTCTAACAAGCATAATGATTCCAAGTAGCATAACAAGTATAGGTAGTGCTGCGTTTAGTAATTGTAGCAGTCTGACGAGTATAACAATTCCAAGTAGTGTAACAAGCATAGGCACTGGTACGTTTAATTTTTGTAGCAGCCTGACGAGCATAATAATCCCGAATAGCATAACAAGCATAGGCCAGGCAGTGTTTAGTAATTGTAGCAGTCTGACGAATATAACAATTCCGAACAGCGTGACGTATATAGGGGCATATGCGTTTAGTAGTTGTAGCAGTCTGACGAATATAACAATTCTGAACAGTGTGACGCGTATAGAGCCATATGCGTTTAGTAATTGTAGTAGCCTGACGAATATAACAATTCCGAACAGCGTGACGTTTATAGGCGAAGATGCGTTTAATAATTGTAGCAGTTTAGAGAATATTAAAGTTGACGATAAAAATAAATACTATTCTTCAATAGGTGGAAATTTATATAATAGCGATAAAACAAAACTGATACAATATGCAATAGGAAAAAATGATAAAACATTTAATATCCCAATCGGCGTAACAAGCATAGGCAAAGATGCGTTTAGTAATTGTAGCAGTCTAACAAGCATAACAATTCCGAACAGTGTAACAAGTATAGGTTTTGGGACATTTGAAAATTGTAGTAACTTGACGAGCATAACAATTCCGAACAGTGTAACAAGTATAGGTTTTGGGACATTTGAAAATTGTAGTAACTTGACGAGCATAACAATTCCGAATAGCATGACAAGTATAGGTTATAAAGCGTTTAAAGATTGTAGCAGTTTAAAAGATGTATATTACACAGGAACAAAAGGTAAATGGGAGAAAATGGATATTGATAATAATGGTAATGATGATTTGCTTAATGCAACAATTCATTACAACAGCGCAGTACCGTCAACTATATATTCAGCCGACAAGGTTAGCACGCAGATTACAAGTGGGAAGTTAAAGATAACGCTTAATGTAGATGACAACATTAACAATGCAACTGTTTATGTAGCATTTAGAAACAACGGAAAGATTGTTGATGTCAAAAAAGCAACATTGAGTAATTTAAAAGCTGAAGTATCTTTAAGTAGCAAGACATATACCGATATGAATATTTACATATGGAACGGTCGTCAACAGCCTTATACATATGTAAAGAATATAAAAAAATAATAATTTATAAAGAAAGAACATTTTGCGTAAAGGCTTAATGTTCTTTTGTTTTACTGTACAAAATGCGTTATTAATGGTATACTGAATTAAAGAAAACGATTGAATGGAGAAAGTTATGAACATACAGATATTTGGAAAATCGAAGTGTTTTGATACGAAAAAGGCGGAGAGATATTTTAAGGAGAGAAAAATAAAATATCAGCTAATCAATATGACTGAAAAGGGCATGAGCAAGGGTGAATACAACAGCGTCAAGCAAGCTGTCGGCGGATATGAAAACTTAATTGACGAAAAGGCAAAGGACAAAGACACTCTTATGCTTATAAAATATCTTGCGGACGAGGCAAAAGAGGACAAACTGCTTGAAAATCCTCAACTGTTCAAAACACCTATTGTCAGAAACGGCAGACAGGCGACTGTCGGCTACAAACCGGAGGTATGGAAAACATGGGAATAAAGCGAGTTCCAACGTATTTCAATGAATTTGCCTGTATCGGCGGTGCGTGTGAAGATAATTGCTGTATCGGCTGGGAGGTTGATATTGATGATAAAAGTCTTGAAGTTTATAACTCGGTCGGCGGTGAGTTTGGCGATAGGCTACGCCGTTATATGAGTAACGAAAATAGTTTTACGCTTAAAAACAACCGCTGTCCGTTTTTGAACGACAAAAATTTATGCGATATTTTTATAAACATCGGTGAGGACAAGCTCTGCACCGTTTGTACGGAATATCCGCGATTTACCGAAACATACGGCAGTTTAACGGAAAAAGGTCTTGGAATGTCGTGCGAAAGTGCGGCGGAATTTATCTTTAAAAGTGACAAGCCGACTGGTTTTGAAACTGAAAAATTTGATTATGAAGAAGAATGTGACGAAGATTTTTTAAGGATACTTTTGAATGTGCGTGAAAATATTTTTGACGTGCTTAAAAATAGAAAAATGAACATTTCGGACAGAGTTAAAACGATTTTGAATTATGCATATGACGTGCAGGATAAAATCAATAATAACAACGTTGACAAAGTACCTCAAAGTGTGGATAACTGCGATTTTTCACAAAGTGAAAAGTGTATAAACGACATAAAAGAGTGCGTTAAGCTATGTCTTAGCCTTGAAATTATGGAGGACAGTTGGACGGGTGTAATTGAAAACACGCTCGGAATTTTTGACAATTACGATAAGTTGAGCGGTGAGTTTGATTTATACATAAGCGGACGCGAATACGAATATGAAAATTTGCTTGTGTACTTCATATACAGATATTTGCTGAAAGCGGTGTTTGACTGTGATGTGCTGACAAAGGTACGTTTTGCGGCGGTGTCGTATGTGATTATACGTCAGCTTGATATTGCACGTTGGCTTAGAAACGGAAAGGAATTTTCGCTTAAAGACAGAATAAAAAATTGTGTACTGTATTCAAAGGAGGTTGAACATTGTCAGGATAATATCGATTTCTTTGACGAGGAATTTTTGTTCAATCCAATCTTTGAACACAACAGATTTTTGAATTTAATTTAAGTTTTTTCGATTTTGTATTGCAAAGTATAATAATTGATGAAAAAGAGCCGAGCGTTTTTGTTGCCGGTTTACTTCCGTTTGTCTGCCTGTCAAAACGGTACAACCCATTGAACAGCCGACTACAAAACTTGTAATAATTCTGCATAAGCTGACTGCCTATGTTTACGGCTGAAATCGACGACGTGCCGTTATACGCACCGACAACGGTATTACGGTATTATATTATATATTCCTTATTCGGTTTTGCCAATGCCTTTTGTAAAATCGGTCAAACTTGACACATTATAAGTAAAATGCTATAATTAGAATAGATTACTATATACAAAATACGGTGTTTTCAGTATGGAGGAAATTATGACGCATTTGAATTCTGCGGTAAAATTACTTGACAGAGCCGCTGAAAAGTTTAACGATAAAATTGCAATATCAGATGAATGGAGCGAGATTAGTTTCAGTGAATTGCAGAGAAAGGGAAAGGCTGTCGGAACGGCACTTGCAAAGACAACTCCGCAAGGATATATGCCTGCACCTGTTATGGTGTATTTGAAGAAAAGCATATCGTGCTTGGTTTGTTTTATGGGTGCGATGTACAGTGCAAATCCGTATGTGCCTACCGCTTACGATATGCCTGCGAACAGAATACAGAAAATTGTTGACTCACTTCAAGGCAGAGGTCATATAATCACAGACGCACAGGGTATGGAAACTTTAAAGACTATGAACATACCCGAGTCAATGAGTATTCATATATATGAGGAAATCGTTGAAACCGAAACGGACGGGGAGCTTATCGAAAAAACACTTAATTCGGTAATTGATACAGACCCTATTTATATAATGTTCACATCTGGTTCGACAGGTGCGCCGAAAGGCGTTACAGTGCCGCACAGAGGCGTTATAGATTATGCAATTTGGGTTGCAAAGACATTTAATATCAATGAAAATTCTATACTTGGAAATCAAGCACCGTTCTATTTTGATAATTCGATATTTGATATATACAGCTGTCTTTTGACAGGTGCAAAAATGGTGATAATTCCTGAGACATTGTTTATGTTCCCTGTAAAGTTGCCGGAATTTGTGCGTGATAATGATATTACGACAATATTCTGGGTACCGACCGTTATGATTAATGTGGCAAATTCAGGAGTGCTTTCGGAGATTGAATTGCCGAAGCTTAAAAATGTGGTGTTCTGCGGTGAAGTAATGCCGAATACTCAACTTAATATATGGCGCAAAGCCCAGCCGCAATGCACATACGCAAACCTTTACGGTCCGACAGAAATTTCGGACGTATGTACTTATTATATTGTCGACAGACCTTTCAAGGACAGTGATTCACTTCCGATTGGTAAGGCTTGTGAGAATATGCGTATTATAATCCTTAACGAAAAGAATGAAATTGCAAAGACGAATGAACAAGGCGAAATATGCGTTATAGGTACAGGCGTATCGCTTGGATATTGGAATAATCCAGAAATTACACAAAAGGCATTTATTCAAAATCCCGTTAATCCGTATTATGAGGAAAGAATTTATCGTACAGGCGATTTGGCATATGTGAATGATGAAGGACTTATTATCTACTTGGGAAGAATGGATAATCAGGTTAAGGTAAAAGGTAACAGAATTGAGCTTGGCGAAATCGAAAATGCCGCAATGTGTGTTGGCGGAGTTAAAGGCGCTTGTGCGGTGTTTGATGAGAAAAATCAGAAGATTGTGTTGTTTATAGAAAGTTGCGAGGCATTTAAGCTTAGAAAACTTAATCTTGAACTTAAAAAATATATACCTAATTATATGTTGCCGGGTGACCTTGTTGTTATGGAAAAATTTCCGCATACCGCAAATGACAAGATTGACAGAGTTACACTAAAGAAATCTTTGGGATAAAGGAAAAGCTATGGAAACAATGATGCAAAGTGCCGTGTGCCTTTTGGAGCAGGCGGCGGAAAAGTTTAAAAATAAGACAGTATTTGAAGATAAGGACGGAAGTATTTCTTTTGAGGAATTGAGAGAAAAAAGCCGTATAATAGGAAGTGAACTTATTAAAAGAGTTGAAACAGGCAGAAAATGTCCTGTAATCGTGTATTTGCCGAAAAGCATAAAATCAATAATCAGCTTTATGGGTTCGCTTTACAGTGCGTCACCGTATGTTCCGATTGATTACGCAATACCGATGGCGAGAATGGAAAAGACCGTTGAAAATCTTCATCCGACCGCGATAATAACAGATACGGACGGCAAGACAAAACTTGAAAGTCTTAATCTTGACACAGAGATACTTATATTTGATGAGCTTGCAGACGGACAAGCCAATGATGCGGCGGTTGATAAATCGCTGGGTGGTGTGTGCGATCTTGACCCTGCGTATATTATGTACACATCAGGTTCAACAGGTGTGCCGAAAGGCGTTACAATTTCAAACAGAGGTGTTATAGATTATATTGAATGGATTGTCGAAACATTTCCGATTGACGAAAACAGCGTAATCGGTATGCAGTCGGCATTCCACTTTGACAATTCTGTTTTTGATATGTATACCGCTTTTTATACAGGTGCAAAAACTATGATAATTCCCGAGATACTTTTTATGTATCCCGAAAAACTTATGGATTATATGACGGAAAACAAAATTTCCGTTATCTTCTGGGTACCGACCGTTATGATAAGCGTTGCAAACGGCGGTGTGCTTGAAAATGCCGATTTGAGTGCATTAAAACTGATATTGTTTGCAGGCGAAGTAATGCCGAATACTCAGCTTAATATATGGAGAAAAAATTTGCCTGACTGTATGTATGTAAATATGTACGGCCCGACAGAGGCAACGGATATTGCAACGTATTATATTGTTGACAGAGAATATGAAAATCACGAAACTTTACCGATAGGTAAGGTTTGCAGAAATATGCGTGCATTGATTTTGAACGATGATGATAAGCAATGCGCTGTCGGTGAACAAGGTGAACTTTGCATAAGCGGTACGGGTATTGCACTCGGATATTGGAATTCACCGGAGATTACGGCAAAAGCATTTGTTCAAAATCCGCTTAATACAAAATATCACGACAGAATTTACCGTACAGGCGACCTTGTTTATGAAAATGAAGAAGGCAATATAATTTTCATAGGCAGAAAGGACAGCCAAATTAAATTGAGAGGTAACAGAATTGAACTCGGTGACCTTGAAAGTGCGGCGGCGGCTATTGAGAATGTCGCAAGTGCGTGCGCATTGTTTGACGCAGATAAACAGGAGATAGTATTGTTTATCGAAACAACAGCAGAAATTGTTGCAAGAAAGTTTAAGATGGAGCTTAAAAAGTATGTTCCGGCATATATGGTGCCGGGCAAAATCGTAACTATGGAAAAGTTCCCTCACACACCGAGCGGAAAGATAGACAGAGTTGGTTTAAGAAAAGAATATATAAATTAAAAAGGAGATAATAACAATGGAAGAAATCAAAGAAAAACTAAGAGCATTCATACAGGAGAAATTTGAAATTGATGATGATCCTGATTTTACAGATGATGTACATTTGTTCAACGAAGGTTTTGTCGATTCATTCGGTGCGGTTGAAATAATCCATTTTATCGAACAGACATACAACATCGAAATCACACAAAAGGATATAACACTTTATCCAATGAACACAATCGAAGAAATAGCTGAGGTTGTCGAAAATAAATTATCATAATCAGAAAGGTAACGGATAAATGTGGTATCTTCAGACAGATGTACTTTTAAGACTTTTTATAGCCTGCGGTGCAATGATACTGATTTCAGGACTTTCAAGGCTGATTTTCAAAAAAGATTTCGGACCTAAAGTTCTTGTATTTGCAAGTATAGCAGTTATAGCATATGTTTCGTGGCAGCTTGCCATAGCGATTGTATGCTATACACTTATAACATTTATTTTCGCACGAATACTGAAACCGCTGAAAAAAACACGGCGGTTTTTCTTCGTACTGTTCAGTATTTTGTGTACAGTGCCGTTTTTCTACGGACGAATGACAGAGTTTTTCCCGCAACTTCCTGTAATAATTACATTTGTGGGAATAGCGTATCATATGCTAAAAGCGGTTGACGTTATGTACTTCGTGTACTATACGGATATGGATATTCCGTTTTTGACGTATGTGAATTATATGTTGTTTTTCCCGACGTTTACGGCAGGTCCGATTTTCAGATACAGAGATTTTCAAAAGGTATATAATAAACCCATACCGCTTACAACGGACAGATTTATAACTTGCGTAAAGCGATTTATAAAGGGTATGTTTAAGAAAATGGTTGTACTTTACTTTGTAAGTACATTCTTTAACTTCCTTGTCGCAAGCGAAAAACATTGGTATGTAAGCCTTGCGATAGTGGTTTTCAGCTATCTGTTCCTGTTTTTCGACTTGTCGGGTTACAGCGATATGGCGATAGCCGTAGGCTCGGTTATGGGATATACAGTGCCCGAAAACTTCAGAAAGCCTTGGGCGGCGGCATCATTTACGCAGTTTTGGCGTAACTGGCACATAACTCTTTCCGATTGGGTCAGAGAACATATTTTTGTTGTATTAAACGGTAAAAAACTCGGAAAACTTGCTTCAGCCGGAATGGGCTTTCTTGTAATGTACGTTATGGAAATGTGGCACGGTTTTACTTGGGTGTACGTTATCGGCGGTATTTATAACGGCTTGTGTCTTGGTCTTGAAAACCTTTTGGGACTTACAAAGGCGGAAAAACGTAAGATGAAAAAGCCTGTCTATATTGTAAGATGTATTATAGTAAATATGCTTTTTGCATTTAATACATTGATGTTTACCGTAACACCTGCACAGTTTTTTGAGATACTTAAAGGATTTATAAGAATATGAAAAAGATTGTAACAATAATTGCGATTGTACTTGCAATAGCGGTCGGTGATTTGGCACTGACTTATAACAATTTCATAGTGAACAGTGATTATTTTGTGAAAAACGATTTTGAAATAACGCAGTATAAACACCCCGAAAAAGTTTGGGATAAGGTGTTTTTCGGAAACAGCGTTGTTATTTCGGCATATATGGAGGACAAGAGCGGTAAAGGATATGTCAATCTCGGTCTTGACTACGGTGTTGTTACCGACTTGTGGGAAATGATTGAGAAGAAGCATATAAATATCGGCTCTGAACTTGTTATCGGACTGAATTATTTAACGTTGTATGACGAGTTTGAAACCAATCCGACATATATATGGCATAAAAAGTTGTATGAGCCGTATGCGTATTTTGAGCGTGACAGATTTTATCCTATGATAACAGACGGCTTTGATAAGCTGTTAAACGGCGAAAGTCCTTTGCCGTATAAATATCTTCCGCAGGAAAAGCATATTTATCATGGCGCAATGTCGGATAAAATGCTTGAAAAGACTATGGAAAATTATCAAGACGAATTTTTCAATCTTCCGACGGAGAAGTTTTCAAAGAATGTGGCCGCACTTGAGAAGATTATAAATTACTGTAATGATAATAATATAAGGGTTAGGGCGGTTTGGATGCCGTGGAATACGAAACTTGAACAGCCTGAATTGTTGGGTGAAGTCAAGGCTATGGCAAACGAAGTATTTGATAAGTATAACGTGGAAGTGCTTGATATGGAAACTGCTTTGTCACCCGAATGTTTTTACGATACGGGACATTTGAATTATGACGTGGGTTCAGCTATCTTCACTCAAATGATAGATGAATGGTTGTAGAAAAATCGCCCACAGCACTACTTTTTGCTTGGGCTGGTCGCAGACTGATAGTCTGCTGCTCGCCCATGCAACCGGGGGCAGTACATATGTACAGCACCGCAAGTTGGCTGTGAACAATTTTTGGAAGGATCTTTATATGAAACAAAAATTAAAAACAATAGGAACATTTTTAATATACCTTGCAATGTTCATTTTAATATGTATATTCTTTACCGGTCACGGTACATTTATATATGAGGCATTTTAAAAGGAGAAAGTTTATGAAAAAACTTATACCAATATTTCTTGCAGTGCTTTGTCTTACGGCGTGCGGAAATGAACAGGTAAAAAATCCCGATACATTGTCGGTTGCGGTAATTTCGTCCTCGGACAGTGTTACGGCAAAAAACACTTTAAACAGTTTAAA
>UMLB01064484.1_pt1 | contig 10047 bp, 5 predicted proteins | sample 1966481 | NCBI WGS metagenome assembly UMLB01 (sample SAMEA4836192, study PRJEB28245) | human gut metagenome | biome: gut microbiome; material: fecal sample | place: Denmark | collected 2008 | reverse complement strand
GTCGCGTAGCCGAGCGCGAAGTCCTCGGTGATCCCGCACGACCCCGCCCACAGGGCCGCATGGAAGTCCTCGGGCTTCTTCACGGCCCTTTCTTGCCAGATCCCGCTCATGTCCTTCTCCTTATCGCCTCTCAACCTATTCGGCGTCGTTGGCGCCGGCTCCCGCGCGCTTCAGCTCGCGCCTATGGGCGGCCTCGCCTGCGCAGAACGTGCCGATCGCCGCGATGAGGAGCATCCAGCCCAACCATGCATATTTGGAGAGCGAGACGCCGGTCTTGCTGTACGCCTTGCCCTTCGCGCCGTTGAGTTTGTCGACGGTGACGGTCTGGTTCTGGTCGTCGATGTCCTTGTGGACGGCCACCTCGACGTCATCCTTGGTCAGCTTCTCGAACGCCACGATCTCCTTGCCGTCGAGCGAAGAGCTATCGAACTCGAATCGAAGCTCGACCGTGCCCGAAGGCTGGTTCGGCGTGAACGTCTTCTCGGCGGTCACGGCCTTGTCGCCGACGTAGAGCGGCTTGCCGGTGTCTTTGAGCATCAGCTTGCCGGAGACCTTGTACTCCTTGCCGGGAATCAGGTTCTCGTACGCCACCGTGTCGATGAGCGAGGTGGTGGTGGAGGGGAGGATCACATGATCGCCGTCGGTCTCATCGGTGAGCGTGGTCGCGACGGACGAGGGCGTGATCCTGAAGCTCTGGCCCTTGTCGTCGAGGTCCGCATGGGCGGCCACAAGCTTGCCGTCGTGGATCAGGAACTCGTACACCGTGCAATCGGCGGGCGCGTCGGCCTTGAGCCACTTGCTCGCATCGAAGTCGAGCGTGACCGACTCAATGCCGTCGGCAGCTTCGGCCGTGAAGTCGGCTTGCTTCATCACGAGCTGGCTTGCGAGCTTCGTGCGGTCCGCGAGCGCCTTCTGCAACGCCTCGTAATCGACGGTGCCGACTTTCAGCACGGGCAGGGCTTCGCCGTCCTTGTGGTCGGCCATCGCCTTCGCGTAGGCGTCGAGCGAATCCGCATCGGTGCCCATCGCATTGAGAACGTCGGCGTAGAAGGACTCGATCTGCCCGTTCACAGTGTCGGTCGTAACGCCGTTCGCCTCGCCGCCGGTGTAGAGCGGCAGCGCGATCTCCTTGTCCATGATCATGGCCACGAGCGTGTACTTGCTGCTCTTGGCGAGGTTCTTGAAAGTGACGTCGTCGACGATGGACGCGTCAGCGTCGGCGACCACGGTGGAGTCGCCGTCGAGGCCGTCATGGGCCAAAGTGCCGATGAGCGGGTTGCTCACGGAAACGGTTTGCGCGGCGTCTTCGATGTCGGCGTGGGCTGCAAGCTCGACGCCCTTGCGGTCGAGGCTTTCGAACGCCACGACCTCGTCCCCGTGCGCAAGCTCGGAGCCGTCGAACTCGAAGGCCACGTCAACGGTGCCGTTCGCCTTCTCGGGCGTGAACGTGGTCTTAGCCGTCACCGGGTTGCCTTCCGCGTCCTTCACCGCGACGGCCTCGAAGCCGTCGCCGTCAGCGACCTTCTTGTAGAGCGTCCCCGTCACGGTGTACTCGCGCCCGGGCACGAGTCCTGCGTAGCTCACGGTGTCCGTGAGCTTCACGGGGTTGTTGGACACGATGTCCTTGTCGCCGTCGGCGGCGTCGGTGAGCGTGGTGCCGATCTTGGGCAACGCGGTCACGACGGTCTGGCCCTCATCGGACGCGTCCTCATGGCTTGCCAGGACGGAGCCGTTGCGGCTCACCTTCTCGAAGCAGACGAGCTTCTGGCCGTCCTCGAGCTTGAGGCCGTCGAACTTGAAGGTGACGTCGACGAAGCCGTGCGGCGTGTCGGGCGTGAACGCGGTCTTTGCAGTCACCGGATTGCCTTCGGAATCCGTCAGCGGCTCGGCGGTCGCGTTGCCGTTTTCGTCGATGGTGACGAGTTGCAACGCGCCCTCGACCGTGTACTCGCGGCCGTCGGCGAAGAGGTTGCGGTACTCCACCTTGTCCACGATCGTCATCTCATCGTCGGGCACGATGACCTGCGTTCCGCTGGCCCCGTCCTTGGCGGAAGTGCCGATGGAGGCCTTGACCGTGCTCAGAGTTTGGCTCTCATCGCCGAGATCCTTGTGCTCGGCGACCGTCTTGCCGGTCGATACCTTGGTCAAGGTCTCGAAGCACACGAGCTTCTTGCCGTCCGCGAGCTGGCTGGCGTCGAACACGGCATCGACCGAGACCGTCATGTCGGCGGCATCGGCAACGAAATTCTTGGTGCCCTTGACGGCGTTGCCCGAGGCGTCGAGCACAGGCGTGCCGTCATCGGCGTAGACCAGCTCCATGCCGAGGCGGTACTCGGCGCCCTGGCGCAGGTTCTTCGCTGCGACGGAGTCGGTGAACCTCGCTTCGGGGTCGAGCTTCAGCAGCTTCGTCCCGTCGCTTGCCATGGCGGTGGTGGCGACGGAGGGTTTATGGAACGTGACCGTTTGCTCGGGGTCGGACTTGTCCGCGTGCTTCGCGATTTCCTGGCCGCTTAGAGTCACGTACTCGTAAATCACGGCCTTCTGCCCGTCTTCGAGCAGCGAGGCGTCGAACGCGAGCCTCACGTCGACGTGCCCGTTCTTCTTGTCGGGCGTGAACTCGGCGCTGCCGGTCACCTCGTTGCCCGAGGCGTCGGCGATCATCGCGCCGGTGTCGGCGTCATGCGCTTCGGCGCGCACCGTGTACGTGCGCCCGGGGATGAAGTCCTCGAAGCTCACGCGGTCGACGATCACGGCCTCGTCGTCGGCGATGATGTCCTTGTCGACAGCGGAGTTCGTCGCACCGTCCCATGCGTTGGTGTGGATCGAAGGCTCGACGTCGTCCATGGTGCCGAGGTCGATGACCGAATGGTTGTCAGCGCGCGCGACCGTGAACCCTGTCTCGATCATCTGCCTGCCTTCGTTGGCCTTGCACGGCAGCTCCGTCACCTTGTAGGTGTCGTAAGGCAGGGCGCCGAGGGCGGCGCTGGCCGCTGCGGTGGTGCCCTTCTCGTTCATGCCGAACCAGACGGCGGGCCATTTCTCAGCCGAGTTCTGCTCTCCGAAGCGCTTCACCAGCTCGACGAGCTTGTCGTTGTCGATGGTGCCGTCGTCTTTCAGCGCCGCGTCGAACGCGTTGGAGTTCGCGCGGGTTGTGGAGGTGTCGATGACCCCGTTCTTGTCGGTGACGGCGACATGCTTCTCGCCCGTGGCGACGCTCTCGATCAGGAAGGGCACTCCCGCCATCTTGCTGCCGGTGGTGTCATCCTTCTTTTGCAGCTTCACGTCGGCGCGCACGACCTGGTTGGTGAACGTCGCGCCGGCAGGATCGCTCAGGGTCGAGAGGTCCTTGACCAAACCGAAGTCGTCGGCATCGATGGTGAAGGCCACCTCTTGCGTGGACTTCTCGTATCCTTCGCCGGGATCCGTTTCAACGAGCTTGTAGCTGCCGCAGGGAAGGAGATCCTTCGGGGTCTCGAATTTCCAACCGCTGGTGGTGGCGGAAGCCTTGCCGGTGTAGACGACCTCGCCCGGCTGGTAGACGGTGCCCGCTACCTTCACGGCATGGGCCGAGGCGTTCTCGATCTGGAACTTGGCGGTGAGGTCGCCTGCGCCCAAGGGGTAGGACTGGTTCGTCTCCTTGTCGAGCTTATGGAAGCTCACGCCGCCGCGGCCGACCTGGTTGGCGAACTGGTCGCCGCTCAAATCGACTACCGTGCCGTTTTCCTTGACGTCGAAGGCCTTCTTCTCGGGGGACATCTTCACGCCGTCGATGGTCACGGCCTCGCCGCCGAGCAGGTACCCGCCGTTTGCGAGCGCGGTGCCGTCGCCGGCAGCGCCGGACACGACCTCATGGACGGAGTAGCTGCCGTACGGCAGGCAGTCGGCTGCCGTGGCTGCTGCGCCGGAGGCATCGGTCTCGATGACTTTAACGATCTGGCCGTTGGCGTACGTGCCGCCCTCGACCGCCACGGGGTTGGCGCTCTCGTTGACGATCGCGAACCTGATCCCCGCAAGCGACGCGTCGCCTTGCGGCGTGTCGCCGGTCTCGGCGTCGACCTTGGAGATCTTGACCCCGCCCTTGATTACCTGTTCGGGATCCTTCGGGGCGTTATAGGTCTCAACACGCTGAGCGGAACCGATAGAGGTAATTTGCTCTACATATATAGGTTGGGTGCCGAGCAAGTATCCTTCTGGAGCTTTGGTTTCTTGAATCGAGACGGTGCCCAAAGGAATAATGATATGACCTTCAGACGATCTATAAAAATCATCGCCTGAAACCTTTAGCGCATCAATTAGTGCGGCGTGGCCGTCCTCATTCGTCTTAACTACCCAAGTACGAGTTGGGACTTGAGGCAGGTTTTCTTTAGTGTAGATACCGGCATAATAATTGACCGTGTATTCTGCATTCGCAAGAGACGCTGAACCTTGAGGCATGTTTTCCGTCGTCGCAGCGTCTATTTTGCCGATCCACATATCAGCAGGGTCGTTCTGCGGCGTATCGTAAACCGTGCCGCCGTTCACATGCGCGCACTCGGCGGGCTCGACCTGCACGGGGTAGACTGAGCCGTCGAGGGCGTAGCCCTTCGCAGGAGTCGTCTCCTTCACGTAGTAGGTGCCCATCTCAAGGCCGGTCGTCTTCGCATAGCCGTCGGCGTTGGTCACGAGCGTAGTCAAGCGGTTGGAACCGCTCTGCGCGTCGGCCTGCGAGCCGTACACGCTGTAGACCGCGCCCGCCAGCGAATAGCAGGCGTTGCCGTCCGAGACCTCAGGGTTGCTCGACTTCTTCAAGAGGTCCATGTCGCCGAGCGGGTTGAACAGCGTGTCCAGACCTCCCACGCGCTGGCACGGGCCCGAGGTGAACACACACTCGGGGTGCGGCACGGCATCCCGCGAATCGATCAGGACGTCGTATCCCGACCCGGTCCAAGTGCCGGTGAACGGGTACCACCCATCCGCAGGGTAAGGCATCCCGTAATCCTGGCAGTAGCCCGTGTAGCCGCTGAACGAGTGGCCGCTGTAGGAAATCGTGACATCGAACACGTTGCCGTCGTCGTTGGTCTGCCCGGGGTTCGTGCAATGGATGTACGCTTGCCCGCTGATCGTCGCGGGGGCGGCCAGCGCCTCTTTCGGCGCGGCCGCGCCGACGGTCAGCGCCAGGCCCAAAGCGGCAGCCGTCACGGCGAGAAGCCGTGCGAAGCGCGCGAACCTAGCTCTCGCTCTATCCATATCTTCCCTTCTTTCTTTGCGTTCCGTTGTTTCCTCTATTTCCAACGCGGCGGGAGCTTGACCTGGTCTACAGATCCTTCTCCGCCGCCCTTGTAGGGCGTGTTGCGTCGCCGCCGCGCGCTTGCGACTGCGCGCGCGACTCGTCCTGGCGCGCCGTCTGCTTGTCGCGGTTGAAGAGGCCGGACACCTTCTCGCCGAGGGTCTTCTTCTCAGCCGTAAGCAGCTTCTTTTCTTCCAGGTGCGCGGTCTTTTCCGTTGAAAGATTCTGCTCAGGTTGCGTTGACGAAAGGTCGATTCGGTCTTCGACCCGTTCTTTCCATTCAGCCAGCTCATCGTGGGATTCGGGCATAGACTCCCAATCATTCGCTCGTTTAAGCGCGGACAAGGGGCGGCCGTCGTAATCCGGCGCGCCGAGAGCCTGCGCGACGAGGGCTGGAGACGCTTCGCCGGCGAGCGCAGCTGACAGCCGCTCGGCATCGACGCCTTGCCATGTCTGAGGCTCCTTTTCACCGGTCGGGTCGGCATAGAACGCGATTCGCTCGCCCGGAGACCACCAAAAGCCTTTGTAGGTCTCCGGGGCGCGGACGCTTTCTTTCGACCTGGTAACGGAATCGAACTGTTCTTGAGATTCGATTCGCTCCAAGGTATATTCGTTGTATACGGAGCTGGTTGCCAGCGGGGGGAATGGGACCCCCGTCAGCAGCAACCAGCTCCGTGTTTTCTCGTTGACGTATATGGCACGGCCCGCATTCGCAGTGTTCTCCAGGAAAAAGCCTATGTTTTCTTTTCCGTATACGGAAGCCACCTCGTCGATGACGATTTCATGCATGAAAGCGCCTCTGCTCTTCTCTATATGGAGAGCTACGACGATCTCATTGCCATGAACGTCACGGGCATCTGCGAACACCATCAATGCGTTCGGCATCGAGAATGATTCGACTGCCAGAGGATGTTGTTCAAGCCATTTAGGGAGAAAACTAAGCTGTTTGAGGCTGATGTCGTGTTCGAACTCGATTTTTCGTGCGTTTTTCTGAGATAGAACCAGCGGGTAATCGTTGTCTAGCGGCAGACCGAATTCCGATACCGAACCGGAAACGACGAAAATCTCTCCGCTTGGGAAGTCCCCGAGTGCGTATTCCGTCAGCTGTTCGGCGAACGGCCTTACCTGGCCATCTTCCGAAACCGAGGATTTCGCCAACCTTCTCAGGTTCTCTATCTGCTTCTCATCCATGTCTCACCCCTGTCGCCACCGGCACGAAGGGGCATGCCGCCCCTTCAGAGCCGAAAAGTTCACCAACGCTAACGCACGCCTCGCGAAAAGGAGACGTGCGCGTGTCGGCGTTTACCCGAGGACCCGCGGGATATTCGGTTTTCGGCTCTCTTTTTCTGCGCCATCCGCGCAGTTGTGAACCGGTGACGAATATGTGAACGGTCCTGCATTCCATCGGTCGGCGAGGCGTTGGTAGCGCCTTTGCCCACCTTCACGCGATTATACCACTTCCTACGTGTTCATCAGGCGATACCGCGTCGTGTCCAACGCTTTACCGCGACCTTCCGCGCGATCGGCCCGCATCCCTCGGGTCCGCTCCGCGGCGGCTGGGGCCGGTGGAGGCCTGTTGCTGCCTCTTCTTCTCAGCGGAGCGCTTCAGCCGCTCGGCCCGCTCGGATCTCGCGCCCGCCATCTGCTTCTCCACCGCGGTCTTCTTGTCGCCCAGCCTCTCCTTCTCAGCCCTGTCCGTCTCGTAAGCGGCTCGCGCCTCTCGGGCTTCGGCCCTGCCCGGCGCCTGCTTGCCGGTCGCCTCCTCCCAACGGTCGACCGTGTAGGTGGCCGCCCTGCCCGCCGCGCCAGCCGCGCGGAAGAGAGCGTCGGGGTCTTCTCGTATCGCCTTGGACCAGTTCGCCAGGTACTTCACGTGCTGCTCGTAGTGCTCGCCGCGGGCATCGGGGTCGACCGGCACGCCCAGCTCGCCCGACGCGAAAAGCGACGCCAGCTCGGCGGTGAGCTCCTCACGGGCGTAGGCCTCGGTGCCGAAGAGGTTCACGACGTCGCGCCCCAGCTCGGGCGCCGTCGCGTGCGCCATCTCGTGCAGCAGCGTGCCGCAGAACGCGGCGTTGCTCTCGAACTGCTCGCGCTTCGGCACGGTCACCTTGTCCGCGCCGGGGGAGTAGAAGGCGTCGGGCGAGGTCGTTTCCTCGACGGGGCAGCGGCAGGACTCCTTCAGCTCGTCGGCCAAAAGGCCGAAGTCCGCGTCGCTGTTGGGTTCGAAAAGGGGAAGCTCCGGCGCGCCCTCGAAGCACGACAGGTTGAACACGTTCCAATAGCCGTCCAGAACGACCCTCGACCCGCGTTCCGGCTCGCCGTCCTTGCCGACTATCGCATTGCCTTGCGCGTCCTTCCTTTCGACGGCGACGCTCCGCCAGTGCTCTACGGACACTGCCTTGGAACCCTTCTTGAGCTTCCACCCTCTTTCCTTGCCTTGGTTGTATGTGGCCCAGCGGTAGTCGCCGTAGCCGCGTATCGCGGCGTACGCCTTCAGGTAGACCGCGTTGCCGCCCCGGTACTCGGTGCCGGTGGCGGGGTTCATCGGCGCTCCCGCCTGCGTCCAGGGCTGCTTCCACCCGATTCCTAGCTCCTCCATGTCGCGCGCGACCTTCTCGGCCACCTCGCGCCTTTGAGCGACGAGCTTGTCGGGCAGGTGCGACGCGTTTTCGGGCTCTTTTGCCGTCTGTTCCCTCGTCTTGTCGGTCTCGTTGGATGCGCCCATGATGTGCGCTCCTTCCTTTTTTCCCATCGCAAGCGCGTAGGCTTGCTGCCGCATGCCGAGATTCCTTCCAGGGCTAAACCCCAACGAACTCGCGCGCCCATGCGCCCGATTTGAACAGGCAGAACGCGTAGGCCATGTAGGGCACAAGGCCCATGAACATCTGCAAGCAGTAGGTGAGCACGCCGTCGGCGTCCCCGAAGTTCGGCTGCGTCGCCGCGCCGCCCGTGGCGGCGATGGCGGACATCATCATGAAGAGCAGCGCCATGATGGCGCCCGAGAAGAGCACCGCTATGTAGCGCTTGAGGAACCCCGTCGCCACAGAGCGGCCCGACTCGCTCACGAAGAAGGCCAAGGGCAGCGAGGCGAAGGCGGTGTAGACGTAGATTTGGATGGACCTCACGACGAGCACGAGCGAGGCCACCGCCTTCACGACGAGCGAGATCAGCAGGTACAGCAGCGATATGATCAGGCACACGACCAGAAGCGCGCTGTTGCCGACGGAGTCGGGCAGGTAGTTCACCGGGTTGTCCGGTATCGACCCGGCGCCGACGGCCACGACGTTCGAGATGAGCATGCGCGAGATGTCGAAGCCCAGGATCATGAGCGAATAGCTCGAGTCTATCCCCGCCTTCAGGAAGGCGTAGACGATGAACACCGACATGAGCGCCACGGTGTCGACGCCCATCTCGGTGCGGCCCATGTGCGACACCACTTTCACGAGGCCCACTATCAGGAATATCGCGAGCACGATGTTCGCGATGGGCACGGCGGCCAAGTGGTGCACGTTGTACATCATCTGCGACAGGCCCGAGAACATCTGGTCGTAGCCCACGGTCAGGGTGTCGGGCGACGTGAGGCTGGTGATGCAGGCGTTCGCCATGCCTAGCAGGCCGTTGACCGCCCCGCGAAGCATGTCCTCCAAGCCGTTGGTCACGGCGTCGACCGCCATGCTCCCGAGCGCGGTCGCCCCCGTCACGGCGAGGACGCCGAGTATCGGGAGCAGCGCCTCCGCCTGATGGCGCGGCGTCAGGAACACGGCCAGCAGCGCCACGGCGGCGAAGGCCGCCGCGAGCCTTTTGCCCGTTCTGATCGGGTCGCGCATGAGCCTTATCCACGCCCATGCCGCGCCGCGCGAGACCGTTTCAGCTACCGCCATGTCGAGGTCACCGCCTGATCGAGCGCGTTGGAGCAGGTCGTCAGCGCGAGCGAGATCCCCGCCGAGGCCACGATGGCCGCCAGGAACAGCACCGCGACCGCTTTCGGCAGGTCCTGCTTCGAAACCTTCCCCGAACCGTCGTGCTTCTTCGAGAGCAGCTTGTCGAATATCACTTCGCCCTCCTTCTATTTCGATTTTCTAACGTTCACGTTGCCGGTCTTGGTCGAGTAGGTGGCCACGACCGAGGTCTGCTTCACGTCGTCGAGCGTGAACGACGTGCTCACCTCGCCCGCGCTCCAGTCGACCGTGGCTTGGCGCCCCCATGCCGCCTTGGCGGCGGTGGGGCAGTTGGACTGCGCCCACGCCTCCACCGCGGCGGTCGTCTTCGCCCACGCTTCCTCGCCGAAGAGCGCCTTGCATGCCTCGGCGTCGGCGCCTTCGGGCATCGACGTTTTGCACGAGCCGGTCTTCTTGGCGGGCTTGTAGCCCTCCGAGTAGGCGAAGTCCGAGCTGTGCACCGTCCAGCTCGAGGGGTCTTGCGAGCTGGACGACGCGAGCGTCACCACGATGGTCGACCCGTCTTCGAGGAGCATCACCGCCGTGATCGAGCTGCCCGCGTTGCCCACCGACGCCTTGTCGACCTTGGATAGCGCGTAGATGTGCTCCTTCTTCTCGCCGTTGGACGTCTCGGTGAAGGTGCGGCCCGTGAAGGACAGGGTGTCCTTGCCGTCGGAGGACGCCCAATCGGTCGACGAGAGCTGGCCCGTCACCGCCTCCTCGGACGCCCCGTACTTCGCGACGAGCGCGCGCTGGGCGTCGGTCATGTCGTCTTCCGCCCGCTCGTCGGGCGTCTCCTCCTCGCGCGCCTGCTGGCTCGCCGTCGCAGCGGCGTTTTGCTGC
>UMLB01007977.1_pt1 | contig 10094 bp, 4 predicted proteins | sample 1966481 | NCBI WGS metagenome assembly UMLB01 (sample SAMEA4836192, study PRJEB28245) | human gut metagenome | biome: gut microbiome; material: fecal sample | place: Denmark | collected 2008 | reverse complement strand
ACGAGCTGTCCGGCGGCGAGCTGCAGCGCTTCTGCATCGCCCGAGCGCTGGCCACGCGCCCGCGCTACCTGATCTGCGACGAGGTGTCCACCATGCTCGACGCGGTCACCCAGGCGCACATCTGGCGCGTGCTGCTCGATTACGCCGCCCGTGAAAACGCCGGCATGCTGCTGGTTTCCCATACCCCCGCGCTGACCGCCCGCATCGCAACTCGAGAGGTCGCGCTGACGTAACCGCAACCGCGGTCCCGGACACTTCGGCGGAGGCAGACGCTTCGGACACTTTGGGGACGTAGCATTAAGTGTCCGGAAACGGCAACGCATACAAGCCCGACGAAATCTCGGACACTTAGTGCTACGTCCCATAAGTGTCACCCTAAGTGTCATGCGCGAAAAGCGCCTGGGTGATCAGGCGCTCTTTTCGCTTGCCTTGCTGGCACTTGCTTCAATCAGCGAACAGGTGTACGATGTTTTTGCCGTGATGTTGCTGTGGGGCGGGCAACCCTTGTGGTAACTTGCGGTAGACACACCACAAGGGGAATACGAGAAGCGAAAGAACGGTATGGCAAAAAGCACGGTCAATTACGGTAACGACAGCATCCGCCAGTTGAAGGACGAGGAACGCGTACGCTTTCGTCCGGCGGTCATATTCGGCTCCGACGGCCTTGACGGCTGCGCTCATGCCGCGTTCGAGATCCTGTCGAACTCGGTCGATGAGGCGCGCCAGGGCTACGGCAACCTGATCACCCTTACCGCCTTCGCCGACGGCTCCATTCAGGTGGAGGACAACGGCCGCGGCTGCCCGCTTGACTGGAACCCGACCGAGAAGCGCTTCAACTGGGAACTGGTGTTCTGCGAGCTGTACGCGGGCGGTAAATACGACAACAACCAGGGCGGCGACTACGACTTCTCGCTGGGCACCAACGGCTTGGGCTCGTGCGCCACACAGTACGCCTCCGAATACATGGACGTCACCGTATGGCGTGACGGCAACAAGTATCAGCTGCACTTCAAGAAGGGCAAGGTCGTCGGCGCCAAGAAGAAGGCCCTGCAGGTCGAGCCCACCGACGAGACGCGCACCGGCACCACCATCAAATGGCGTCCCGACCTGGAGGTTTTCACCGCCATCGACATCCCCGACGACTGGTATCGCGAAACCATGCGCCGCCAGGCGGTGGTCAACGCCAACGTCACGTTCCGCCTTCGTATCGAGGGGCAGGACGGCGTTTTCTCCGAAGAGGAGTTCTGCTACCCCAAGGGCATCGAGGACTACGTGATGGAGAAGGTGGGCCACGACTACCTGACCGAGCCCTTCTTCATCCAGGCTGACCGCCGCGGCCGCGACCGTGACGACCTGCCCGATTACAACGTGAAGATCACCGCGTGCCTGTGCTTCTCGCGCACGTTCCAGATGCAGGAGTACTATCACAACTCGTCGTGGCTGGAAAACGGCGGCTCGCCGGAGAAAGCCGCGCGCAGCGCCCTGACCAGCGCGCTTGATGCCTACATCAAGCAGCAGGGCAAGTACAACAAAAACGAGAGCGCCATCAAGTGGCAGGACGTGCAGGATTGCCTGGTGCTTGTGACCAACTGCTTCTCCACGCAGACATCCTATGAGAACCAGACGAAGAAGGCCATCAACAATCGCTTCATCCAGCAGGCCATGACGGCGTTTTTCAAGGAACGCCTGGGCACGTATCTGATCGAGAACAAAGAGTCTGCCGACAAGATCATGGAGCAGGTGCTCATCAACAAGCGCTCGCGTGAGAACGCGGAGAAGACGCGCCAGAGCATCAAGACCAACCTGCAGCAGAAAACCGACATGGCCAACCGCGTGCAGAAGTTCATCGACTGCCGCTCCAAGGACAAGGGTCGCCGCGAGGTCTACATCGTAGAGGGCGACTCGGCAGCAGGCGCTATCCGCACGTCGCGTGATGCCGAGTTCCAGGGCGTCATGCCGGTGCGAGGCAAGATTCTCAATTGCCTGAAGGAGGATTACCCGCGCATCTTCAAGTCCGAGATCATCATGGACCTGCTGCGCGTGCTCGGCTGCGGCGTGGAGGTCAACGACCGCCGTATGAAGAACCTGGGCACCTTCGACCTGGACAATCTGAACTGGAGCAAGGTCATCATCTGCACCGACGCTGACGTCGACGGCTACCATATCCGCACGCTTATCCTGGCCATGCTTTATCGCCTGGTGCCCACGCTCATCCGCGAGGGGTTCGTCTACATCGCCGAATCGCCGCTGTACGAGATCAACTGCAAAGAGAAGACCTACTTCGCCTACACCGATCTTGAGAAGAACAACATCCTGAAGGAAATCGACGGGCAGAAGTGCTCCATCAACCGCTCCAAGGGTCTTGGTGAGAACGATCCCGACATGATGTGGCTCACCACCATGAACCCCGAGACGCGCCGCCTGATCAAGGTGGAGCCAGAGGACGTCGAGCGTATGGAAACCATGTTCAACCTGTTGTTGGGCAACGACGACGAGGGCCGCAAGCGCCATATCGCCGAGCATGGCAGGGAATACCTCGACCAGCTTGACCTGCAATAAGGCGCCTTTCGCAAGGCTGTTGAAGATCTAAACCGGCGGGCGCGCGCAAGGCGACGTCCGCCCATTCGCATCAAGGGGAGACCGTGGCAAGAAAGACCAAAGCACAACCGAAGAAGAAGCATGTGGACAACCCCAACGTGATCGGCTTGCACTCCGAGGTGTTGGAGCAGCCCATCACGCAAACCCTCGAAGTGAACTACATGCCCTACGCTATGAGCACCAACGTGTCCCGCGCGTTCCCGGAGATCGACGGGTTCAAGCCGTCGCACCGCAAGCTTCTGTACACCATGTACAAGATGGGCCTGCTCAACGGCGCGCGTCAGAAGAGCGCCAACATCGTCGGCCAGACCATGAAGCTGAACCCCCACGGCGATTCTGCCATCTACGAGACCATGGTGCGCCTTGCCACGGGCAACGAGGCCCTGCTCACGCCCTTCGTGGAATCCAAGGGCAACTTCGGCAAGTACTACTCCGGCGACCTGAGCTACGCCGCCTCGCGTTACACCGAGGCCAAGCTTTCCCCCATTTGCGCCGAGATCTTCAAGGACATCGACAAGGACCCGGTCGACTTCATGGACAGTTACGACGGCGCCATGAAGGAGCCGCGCCTGTTGCCCACCACGTTCCCCAACATCCTGGTGTCGGCGAACAAGGGCATCGGCGTTGCCATGGCCTCCGACATCTGCGGCTTCAACCTGAACGAAGTGTGCGAAGCCACCATGCATTTCCTTAAGGACCCGGATTGCGACCTGCAGAAATACATGCCTGCGCCCGACTTCTCCACCGGCGGCGAGATCATTTACCGCCGCGAGGAGATGGATCGCATCTACAATACGGGTCTGGGCAGCTTCCAGATTCGCTCGCGCTGGCGCTACCTGCCCGACGAGCGCATCATCGAGGTGTACGAGATCCCCTACACCACGAAAACCGACATCATCATCGAGCGCATCGTCAAGCTGGCGAAAGAAGGAAAGGTGCGCGAAATCGCCGACATCCGCGACGAGACCGACCTTTCCGGCCTGCGCATAGCCATCGACCTGAAGCGCGGCGTTGACCCTGAGCTGCTGATGGCGAAGCTGTTCCGCTCCACCACGCTGCAAGATTCGTTCTCCTGCAACTTCAACGTGCTGGTGGACGGGTACCCGCGCGTCATGGGCGTGCGTCAGATCCTGCAGGAGTGGGTTGCGTGGCGTGTGGACTCCACGCGTCGTCGTATGAACTTCGACCTGGGGAAGAAAAGCGATCGACTGCACTTGCTGCACGGCCTTGAGGCCATTTTGCTGGACATCGACAAGGCCATCGCCATCATCCGCAACACCAAGCTGGAAGCCGAGGTTGTGCCGAACCTGATGAAGGGCTTCGGCATCGACGAGGTGCAGGCGGAGTTCGTGGCCGAGTTGAAGCTGCGCAACATCAACGAGGAATACATCCTCAACCGCACGAAGGACATCGCGAAGCTGGAAGGCGACATTTCCGAGCTGAAGGAGGTCCTGACCAGCGAGCAGAAGATCAAGCAGGTCATCAGCGACGAACTTGTCGCGGTGAATAAGAAGCACGTCACGCCGCGCAAAACCGGCTTGGTTGAGCCGGGCGACATCGTGGAGGTCAGCCTGGAGCCCGAGGTGGAGGAATACCCTGTCACCATGATGCTCTCGCGCGACGGCTACTTGAAGAAGATGACCGAGCGCGTGCTGCGCAAGGCCACAACGCTGAAGTACAAGGATGGCGACGAGCCCTTTATCGAGTTCCCGTCGTCGAACACCCATGAGCTGCTGGTGTTTACCGATCATCGTCAGGTGTACAAGTGCAAGGTGGCGCAGTTCGAGGACACCAAGTCGGCGCAGCTGGGCTCGTACCTGCCCACTGACCTGGGGATGGACCCTGACGAGAGCGTGACCTGGGTAATCGACCCCGAGGACTATAAGGCCGACGTGCTGTTCGTGTTCGAAAACGGCCGCGTGGCGCGCGTGGCCTTGGCGGGCTACGTAACGAAGACCAACCGCAAGCGCTTGAAGAACGCCATCTACGGCGGCAGCAAGCTGTTGTTCGCAACTGTGCTGAAAGAGGACCGCGACCTGGCCTTGGTGTCAAGCGACCAGCGTTTGATCAACTTCAACACCTCGCTGCTGAAAACCAAGACCACCAACAGCACGCAGGGCGTTCTGGCGTTCACCGCGAAGAACGGCCGTGTCGTGACCATGGTGGGCACGGCTGAGGAGTTCCTAGGCGGCACCGCCAGCGTGGATAAGTTCCGCGCGGCAAGCCTGCCCTCCTCCGGCTCGCCCATGAAGGAAACGGACATGAAGAGCCTGTTCGATTTGGAAGAGTAATAGCCGGTGAAGCGGGGCGAACGCGCGGCGTGTTGGGCGTTCTAGGCGTGTTGGGTGTGCGGTGCGCGGCCAACACGAAGGGCGTGCCGAGTGCGCGAGATGCATTGGGCGTCGGGTGTGCCGTGCGGGCTAGGCGAGAAGGGTGCGTTCGCCCTGGTGGGTAATCGGAAAGCAGTTTGGAGGGGCATGGCGTCGCAGGGTTACGAGATACGGTTGTTCGACAAGCGGATCGCCTCGTTCACGTTCGAGACGAATTGCTTTGGCGAGTCGTGCGCCGTCGGCTTGCGCGTGGAGCCGGGGGCGGAGGAATTGCTGCCGCTGAATCTAGTGGGCTGCTCGAACGATATCGAGTTGCGACGATTCTTGGACTCGCGCCGTATCCCGAAGAACCGTGCGTACATCGAGCGCATCCTTGCACCGTTCGGGCTGCAGGCTTCTGACACGAAGGGCATCATCGATGTGACGAAGGGCATGTCGCTCAACGATTCCTATTGTGTTGTTCCCGCAGATGAAGCGCCTTGTTTCGGCGAGTACAACTTGTTCGACAACAGCTTCGATACGGTGCTATCCATTATCGCCTATACGGGGCGCATTCCCTCAAGCCAGGTGGGTTCCGGGATTCCCAGCGAGCTGTCGCCGTCTGGGTCGTTTCCGAAGACGTGGCGCGTTGTTGACGGACTGCGCGTGCTTTACAAGGCGGCACATGACGATGGCTTGGGTCTTGAACCCGTATCCGAGTACTTGGCAAGTCAGGTTGCCGTGGCCATGGGCTTGCTGCATGTTGCGTATGACCTGGACGTTTGGCAAGAGCGCCTATGCTCGACCTGCGTTTTGATGAACGATGCGGAATCATCGTTCGTGCCGTTTGCCTACATGCTTGATCGCGATGCGAAAGACGGCATGAACTTGGAGCGCGCATTAGCGTTCTTCGATGAGCTTGGCGAAGAGGCGGGGCAAAGGTTCCGATCCATGTTGGTGTTCGACGCGGTAATCATGAACCCCGACCGCCATATGGGCAACTACGGCGTTTTTCGCGACAATCACACTGGGCAAGTGCTGGGATTTGCGCCCATTTTCGACAACAACTTGGCGCTGCTCCCGCAGTATGGCACGGAAGCGCTTACTGAAGAGTTTCTGCGCGAGCGCTTCGCCGCTACGCCCGGCGCGTTTGGCCCAACGGCTTATCAGCAAGCACGTGCGGCATTGGGCCCGCAGCAGCAAGAGCAGCTTGAGCGTTTGCACGGTTTTGAGTTCGACGATGCCGCGCTGATGCGCGTGAGCGGGCAGACGGATGGCTTTGCGTTCCCGAAGCAGCGTTTGCTTGCGCTCGGGCAGGCGGTTAGGGAAAACGCCGCCGCGCTGTTGAAGGTCTGACGCTAGGGGCGCCTTTCGAGGTTGCGTCGGATGTATTCGATCGGGGGTCGCTGCCGTGCAGCATGCGTGTTTGCTGGTAGGATTGACGGGCGGCGGGTGGATGCCGCCCGCGCTCATCAAGGGGGTTGCCGGTGCCCCGAGAGATGAAAATTCTGCATTTCGTAGGATTCCCGGCTTTAGAAATTCCGCATTTCGTCGGAAATGCGGCTCTAGAAATTGCGCATTTCGTCGGAATCGACCCCTTAAAAACTGTGCATTTCATAGGTGTGATGCAGGATCGTGCGTCGGAAGCGATGGTCCGGGAATGGTAGAATCAGGCATTGACCTGGGGTGTTGTATTGCTGAGCGAACGGTATAGTCGGCGTTGTCGGCGTGATGGGATGATTCGGGCGTTTTGGCTCGGGGGAAGGCGGCGGTATGAAGGTGCTGCATGTTTCCGATTTGCATATCGGGAAGCGCGTTAACGGTATGTCGATGCTGGACGATCAGCGCTATATCCTGCGGCAAATACTAGACATTGCGGAGAAGCGCCAGGTCAGCGTGCTGCTGATTGCCGGCGATGTGTACGACAAAGCATCGCCGAGCGCTGAGGCGGTCACCGTGTTCGACGCGTTTTTGACCGATGCGGTGGCGGCGGGTTTGCACGTGCTGGCCATTCCCGGCAACCATGATTCAGCCGAGCGCATCGCCTACGCGCAGGGGTTGCTGGAAAAGCAGGGCGTGTGCCTGCCTCCGGTCTACGCGGGCGAAGTTGAGCGGGTGGAACTTGAGGATGAGCACGGGCCGGTGGAGTTCTGGCTGCTGCCGTTTCTGAAGCCCGGCGACGTGCGCAGGTTCTTCCCCGATGAGGAAATCGGCGACGACTACTCGGCAGCTTTGCGTGCGGTGTTGGGTGCGTGCGCTATTGACCAGGGAAAACGCAACGTTGTGCTGTCACATCAGCTGGTGATCGCGTACGGCACGGCGCCCGATCGCGCCGACGATGAGATCAAACTGGGCGGCATGGACAACGTGGATGTGTCGGTATACGACGCGTTCGACTACGTGGCGCTCGGGCATGTGCATCGCCCGCAGCGTGTGGGGCGCGACACTGTGCGCTACTCGGGTTCGCCGCTGAAGTATTCGTTTAGCGAAGCGCGCTATGACAAGAGTGCGGCGCTGATTGAGCTGGGGGAGAAGAAACCGGGCGACGACGTGGGCGAATGCGTGTCGTTCGAGCTGATCCCGCTGGTGCCGCTGCATGACGTGCGCGAGGTGCGCGGCACGTTGGCAGACGTGCTGGCAATGGGGACAGCGCTCGACGCCTCGCAGGACTACCTGCACATCACGCTCTCCGATGAGCATCCGCAGCTGGACGCCATGGCGAAGATCCACGAGGTGTTCCCCAACGCTATGATGTTGGACTACGACAACGTGACAGTGCTGATCGACCGCCCGCAAACCCAGCTTACGGCGGACCCCGACAGCATGGATACGCTGGACTTGTTCAGCGCCTTCTACGAAAGCCAGGTGGGCAACCCCCTGGACAATGAGCAGCGTGATTTTGCGCGCAAGCTGATCGCGAAGGTTGAGGACTCGGTCGCAAAAGGCCTCGATGGGCAGGAAGAGGGTGCGCAATGAAGCCGCTGAAGCTGATCATGTCCGCCTTCGGGCCGTATTCCGGCGAGACGGAAATCGACTTTCGGGCGCTCGGGCGCTCGGGCGTGTACCTGGTGTGCGGCGATACGGGCGCGGGCAAAACCATGATCTTCGACGCCATTTGCTTCGCGCTGTTCGGTGAGGCAAGCGGCGACAGCCGAAACGGAGCCCGTTCTTCCGCAAGTTTGCGCAGCGATTTCGCCGATCCGGCAAGCAAAACGTTCGTTGAGCTGGAGTTCTCCTATCGCGGGCAAACCTATCGCGTAAAGCGCAATCCCGATTACGAGAGGGCTAAGAAGCGCGGCGAAGGCACTACGAAAGAGCCGGCGAACGCTGAGATCGAGTTGCCCGACGGGCGCTGCATCGGCGGCGTGCGCAAGGTGAACATGCAGGTGGAAGAGCTGCTGGGCATCGATGCGAACCAGTTCAAGCAAATCGTCATGTTGGCGCAGGGAGAGTTCCGCAAGCTGCTGACAGCGGACACGGCAACGCGTGAGGGCATCTTCCGCAAACTGTTCGCCACGCAAAAGTACGAGATGCTGCAAGATCGCCTGGGCGAGGAGGGTCGCAAACTCGAGCGCGAGAACGAAAAGCTGAAAAGCGAGGTTTTACGTTGTGCGCAAATCGTCCGTTTTGCGCCGCAGGATGCGCGCAAGGAGGAACTTGACGAGCGTCGCGGCAGCGGGGCGCCCATGGGCGCGTGGCTGGTCGAGCTGCTTGAGGGGCTTGTGGATGGCGACAAAGCGGAGTCCGAGCAGTTGAGCAAGCAGGTTGAGGAGCTGCGCTGTAAATGGGCAGACGCTAACGCGCTGGTGAAGCAGGTGGAGAACCGCCCGCGCTACGAGCGGGAACGCGGGGCGCTTGCCGAGGAAGTCGTTCAGCACGAGGAGCGGACGGAAAGTTTGCAGGCGGCGTTGCAGCAGGAATGCGCACACGATGCCGAGCGCCTGGAGATAACCGAGCGCGCGGTGGTAATCGAGGGGACGTTCGCGAAATATCAGGCACTGCAGCGGGCTGACCAGGCGGTTTCCGCCGCAAAGGAAGCGCTGCTGCGTTCCGAGCAGGCTTGCAAAACTGCGCAGGCAGCTGCTGACAAGGCGGAAGAACAGCGGGTGCAAGCGGCGCAGGCCGTGGAGAAGCTTGCGGGATCGGACGTTCGCCAAGCACAGGCAAAGGCGGCGTCCGATGCGGCGCAGGTGCGCGTGAACGCTGCGGGCGAGGCGCTCGCGGGCGCAAAAGACCTTACAGCCAAGATTGCGACTGCGCAAAAGGCTCAAAAGCAGGTGCAAACCCTGCTGGAACAGGAAGCGTCGCTGGTTGCGGCCGAGCGCAAAGCGCAGGATGCGGTTGCGCAGGCAAGGGCGGCAAGCGAGTCGTTCGCCGGCGCGGATGTTGCGCTCAGCGAAGCGGGTGCCGCGCTCGAGCGCGCCATGCGGGCTGAGCAAGATGCCTCCCAGGCAGTGCAACGCCGTGGCGAATTGCAGCAGGCGGCTCAGGTGGCAGCGGAGCCGTACCGTCGCGCCGTCGAGCAGCTCAAGGCTGCAGAGGCCGTTCATGACAAGGACCTGACGCAGGTGCAACAGCTGCAAAAGGCGCAACGTGCGGGTCGCGCGGGCCTGCTTGCGGTAGATTTGCAGGATGGTTTGCCCTGTCCGGTGTGCGGCTCGGTGCATCATCCGTCGCCGGCGCAGGCGGTGGGCAGCATCCCGAGCGATGATGAGATAGATAAGGCAACCGCTGTTGAGGCTGCGTCGAAGCAGGCCGCTGATCAGGCGGCGCGCGAGGCCGAGGGCGCAAAGACTCGTTGCGAGACCGCGCAGTTTACGCTCGACGAGTTCGACAAGGCGCACGGTGGCGAGCAGAGCGTTGCGCAGGCCCTTGCGCAAGCGCGGGATGGCGTTGCAGCCGCAAAACGCGCGAAAGCCGATGCGCAGCAACGCTGTGACGAGGCGGCACGTGCCGCGAAGCTGCTTGCCGAAGCCGAGTCGGAGCACGAGCGTTCCGCGACGGCGTTGTCGCAGGTCAAGGACGCGCGTCAGGCTGCAGAGCGCGATTACGCGTCGGCCGATGCCGAGGCGCGTGCCCTCAGGGAGCGCCTGGCGGTCGTTTCCGTAGACGAAGCCCATCGTGCGTTTGAGAATGCGCAACACGATGCGAGCGTTGCGCAAACCGAGCTGAACAACGCCGAGCGTG
>UMLB01069498.1_pt1 | contig 10172 bp, 7 predicted proteins | sample 1966481 | NCBI WGS metagenome assembly UMLB01 (sample SAMEA4836192, study PRJEB28245) | human gut metagenome | biome: gut microbiome; material: fecal sample | place: Denmark | collected 2008 | reverse complement strand
ATCCTGATGTCCTTTGAAATTGTGGATGCTAACAGAGGTAGCGTGCTCAGATGCACGAAAGAGTACTCTTTAGCATACGTCCCTGACCAAGACAAATGGTATGGAGACGTAATTGCATATGGACAATGGCTTGATCTCACTGAAGAAGAGCTGTTGCAGCTTCGCGATGATTACAAGCTGGACGAATTAGTCAACGCAAAAGTATTAAATAAAATAGATAACGCGAACGAGCTCCATGCATAAACATTTTGTCTAAGCGTTAATACCCTGTCCTATCTCCGTTTTCGTTGCGATAAAAGACATAGCATTGCTAATATGACGATTGTCCTTTCAATTTTACAGAAATATCAAGCACCTAAAGCATTTGCTATTACAGAAAGTAGTTCTTTACCTCGTTCTACAATCAGCCTAGTAGCCTCGTCGGTTTGACCTTGACCAAGACACTCCTCAGCGTAATCGATTTGAGGACGTAATGGATAACGATTCATTTCAAGGTACTGTTTCGAATACTCAATTCCTTCATGATCACACAATGCATAGAGATTGCGAGATTTTTTGCCACGATTAGTTTTCGGAATCAAATACATTAGATTTCCTAAAACTCCACCAGGTATCCCCGTAGAATTATTCTTAAATTTATCCTTAGCTATAATGTGCTCAATATCATATTGTTCTGCTGTGTACTCACTTGCATATTGGCTCGCAAAAATACAGAGAAGCATTCGTGAAATCTTATCAATATTTACACTAGCTTTCGATGTAGCTTCATCATACCAATTCAATAATCTTTCTCGGAGAAGCTCCTTTTCAATTGGAACATAATAACTGTTTCTAGCAGAACAATCAGGAATATAAAAACTCGCTAACCTTGAGTCTCCCGCCCCCTGCCACTGATGATTTACGACATCAGACACACAATATGCAACGAGATTCTTACGAGATTGTTCATAGCCTTTTTCTTTGTAGTGCTCAATTACTCCAATGTTAAGATTGCGCTCGTCGATAAAATAATGCTTATGCCATAATTCAGCGAAAAATGAGAGTGCTTGCATATCTGCAATACAGGCAGTTTCATACTTACGTTTGCTCGTTTGACCAGGAAATTTAAGACGCTGTTCAAAAGCAGCTTGAATAACTTTATATTCATGTAGTATTTTTTCAACTAGTGAATCTATGAAGCCTTCTGCTCGAAATAAAGACAGCTTGTCAGGAAGCTTTCCTAATGATCGATTGTCTACACCTAATGCAATTGCCGTGGACACATAACCAATAACATTAATAGTGTCTTCTTTTTTGCTTAGATCTTGAGAAAAAAGATCTCCCCAAAAGACCTTTGAAGCTTCTGCGATCAACTCTCCAATAGCAAAACAAAATTCGGAAAGATTAATCTGATGGCTCTCGTACATTTCTTGAGCATCAAAGCCATCAATCTCAAGATCTCTTTCATCAATAAGCTTCTGATATCGATCTATAACTTTTTCCAGCAGTTTATTCCCATTTTCGGAATCTGGTAATGTAATCGAATGATGACTCCATTGCGCAGCAAGAACCTGATATTTTGAAAGCTTTGTCCCACCCTGATTTAAATTTGCAAATACATCGGGTAGTTGATCTTCTGGGCCATTAAAAACAATGCACGGAATCACGAGATCGTCTAGATCAAGAAACTGCTCTGCCTTCTTAATCAAATCCGCCTGAAGATCAATTAAATCATCGCCATACAAATCATCGCTATACTCTTCTTTAGAGGGATAAATCGAAACATCGTTACGAATCATGTCGCGAAGACTACGGGGGCTTCGCTCACTGTTTTTCAACACCGCGCGTATACATGCGCTTATTTCTTCCCTAAGTTTACGCTTTGAATCCTCTGCAAGTTCAATACTGCGTCCCTGTTCAATATTGGCAATAACGTGATCCACGTGTTCAGAATAGTTAGTAAAATATTGCTCTGGGTTCTCTTTATACCCTCTCAGCGTGCTAAACCTTTGCAAGCCATCTATCAGGCTCAGCTCTTTCTCGCCTTCATAACGATACAGAAGAATTGAGCCGAAGGGAAATCCTCTACTAATATTGTCAATAAAATCTTTCTTTTGCTTGTCACTCCAAACCAATCTTCTTTGGTATGGAGGAAGTTTTACTTTGCCATCTAGATCGCTATATTTCATGCGTTCAATATCATACTGGGATTTCATTAGTTTCCCTTTAGCGCTCGTGATTTCACAGACGCTTGTATGATCTCATAACTGCTCTATTAGATCAAAAAATCATCAATTGACAAGCAATTTAATCAAAAAAAGCTGCGACATACCGCAGTTAGACATCCAGACATTTCGATCTTTTAGATGCTACCTTTGAAGATCAATCGCTTTGGAATACTTTCAGAAAAGCCTTCTCCGAGGTTTATCGGGACTCTTGCTGCATGGTTGCTCCATTAATGTTCTTGCAGAATCTCAGACGCATTTATCTAGGCAGAAATAAGGGGATCCATCATCGTCGAGCAATGATGGTAGGCCGAACTCTTCGATCTTGGTCAGAAGATCCTTGAGCAATGAGGGCATGGTGTTGCAGCCGAAGCACATATAGTAGCGTTCGTCTGCGTAAACACCCAACGTCCACGAATACCTATCAAGCAGAAGATGCTCATGCAGGAATGGATCCGTCCAAGAATCGGTCTCGGCCGCAAGGAAGCACTGACGCAAGCACGCAGATTGTTGCGACGTGAGCGTCTTTACCACATTGATATGCCGCGAAGCGTTGTAAACATGGATGCTGATCCGATCGCCCTTTTCCTGGATGAGCTCGAAATGGGCGCACTTCTCCAAGTGCGCCCAATCTTGCACATCGAACTTGATCTGCTCGAACTCTCGCATGACCAGCTCTCGTTCATTCGCATTCACTTCAACCATCATCATCCCTCCTATTCAGCCAAGGAAGTCCTCATGCCCTCTTTTTTCGCTTACTTCTGCTTTGATTCTATGAAGCTTTCCGAAATAAATTGTCCCTTTTATGGGACATGAATGAAAGAAAGCGCACTGCCTCTTATCGCGCGTGGAGGATGGACTCGTTATCGGTTCGATCGATGTGCCAGCGAACGGTTGAGATGGCATGCAAGAGCTGCTCGTCGTGCGTCACGAGGATGATCGCGCCAGGGAATGCTGCGAGCGCACGCTCGAGCGCTTCGATCGAGCCCACATCAAGATGGTTCGTCGGCTCATCGAGGATGAGCAAGTTCGGTTCCTGCAGCAGCTGCTCGGCGATGAGCAGTTTCTTCAGTTCTCCCGGGCTGGTGTTCGGCCCTTCTCGCAATGCATCAGGATCGCTATTCAACCCTGCAACCAAAGAAAGCACCCGTCCCTTATCCGCATCATCGAGCGCGCGCAGGCGCTCCAGCGCTGCCTGCCGCGAACGCTCGTCAACTTCTTGCGGAATGAATGCACATTCTACCTGTTCAGGAACGAGCTTCCGCACAGAGCGCAAGAGCGTGGTTTTTCCCACGCCGTTTTGTCCCGACACGCCCACATGATCGCTCGGCCCCACCCAAAGCTCGGGCATATGAAGCATCAGATCGCCCGCACGCAAGTCACCCTCGGGCACATGCAGCGCGAATTTCGAGCGCACGGCATGCCCCGGCAGCTGGATCGCTGTATCATAGCGCTTGCTCACCCGGCTCTCTGCGGCCGCCTGCGAAGCGCGCTCAGACCGACTTGCCATCGCTCCTGCCGCTCTGCCCGCTATCGAATCCTTGGACGAGACTTTCGCCCGCCCCAGACGTTCGCGTCCGTCGCTATCATGCTTGTCCAAGTGTCTCGCGCTCAGTCGCGAGCTCGAACGCGCAGCCTCTTCGTTTCGCCGCTGCGCCTCAGCTTTCAGCCGCCGTTCTTCCCGGCGCGCGTTCTCGTGCTGCCGCACGCGAGTCGCGTGCGCTACCCGCATCTGCTCAGCAACCTTCGAATAGCCGCCTGGCCGCATCACCACATGCGTTTCCTCGAACACAGCGCACTGATCGACTAGCGCATCCAACAGCGCACGATCATGCGAGATCAGAAGGCCGATTCCTTTGAACGCCTGCAGGCTTCGCTGTACGCTTTCGCAGGTTTGCGCATCAAGGTCGTTCGTCGGCTCATCGAGCACGAGCACATCGGGACGCTGCCAGAGCGCGCAAGCGATCTGAACCCGCTTCTTCTGACCGCCGGAAAGGCGCTCATAGTCCCACAACCACGCATCTTCGATGCCGAGCGCGTCGCGGATCTGCAATGCTTCGCTCCCCCAATCGGTCGCAAGGCTGCCGAGCTCGGCAGGTACGATCGAAGCGTCTTGTGGGCAATATGCGGCGAACAGCTTCGGTGCGACCAATCCCTCATCGGGCGCGATCAGTCCGGTCGCAACGCGGGCAAGCGTGCTCTTGCCACAGCCGTTATCGCCGATGATACCTGTCCAACCCTGCGGGAACGTCACACTCACGCGATCGAGCGCAGGTGACGCAGCGCCTTCGTAGGTGTAGGAGATGTTAGTAAGATTCAATTGCATGGCAGCCTCCAAAACTTGGAGGTCACGCGGGTGGGATCGAGGGAATCAATCTGCGAAGAAGAGACCTATGCAAACGGGGTAAACGAGAATCAAAAACGTGCAGGATCACATAACGATGCGGCACCCGAGCGACCGGATGGATACGGAATAGTGGGTTGCCTTTGCGGCATCGTTAGTTCTTCATGCACCTAGCCTTTCTCGGGGCGTCGCTTGCCAAAGGCTCCGCCAGAATAGTGAGTCGATTGTAGCATCTTCGCGAAAAAGGTTAAAGGCGAACTAATAGCAAGGTCTTGAAGGCTAGACTGTACCTATGGCATTGCAAGCACTATCTTGAAAGATGAACGGATACGTTTTGCCAGAAATAGGATCGACAGGATCGGCTGAACTCATGATATTCGACCAGTTGGAGCATAAAGAATTCGCCACCCCCGAAGGATCGATCTCCTATTGGGTGACCCCGCATGCCGGTAACGATTCGGAAGACACCACAAATCCCTGTGCTCACGGGGCTGCGCCTGCTTGCGATACTTCGCAAGCTGCAACCACAGAACACACCGCAGCTTTGCAGGATGCAGCTTTACCAGATTCCGCAATTTCGCAAGCAACCAGCACCCAGCCCTGGCTCGTCTTCCTACCTGGTCTTACTGCCGACCATCGCCTCTTCGAGAAGCAGGTCGAGCACTTCATCGACAAGGCTCGCCTGTTCGTTTGGGACCCACCTTCACACGGGGAATCGCGCCCGTTCGCGCTCACGTGGACGATGGATGATCTTGCCCACTGGCTGCACGAGATATTCGCCACCGAAGGCATCGCACATCCGATCCTGGTCGGTCAATCGATGGGTGGCTACACAGCGCAAGTCTTCATGGAGCTCTTCCCCGGCAAGGCAGCCGGGTTCGTCTCCATCGATTCATGCTCACTTCAACGGCGCTATTACACCTGGTGGGAGCTTGCTGCGCTCCGTCACACGAAGCTCATGTATCTCTCGTTCCCATGGAAAACGCTCGTTCGTTTAGGATCGACTGGCAACACCACCACGCGCTATGGCAGCGAGCTCATGGAAACGATGATGCTCGACTATCAGAAACGCGAGTACTGTGAGCTGGCTGCTCATGGATTTCGCGTGCTGGCAGACGCGGTATCAGCCGATCGTCCCTACCAGATCAGTTGCCCCTACCTGCTGATCTGCGGCGAAGAGGATCGTGCAGGTTCTGCCAAGCGCTACAACCGCGCATGGGAAGCACAAGAAGGAACGCCCGTTCATTGGATCGAGAACGCGGGACATAATTCCAACTGCGATAATCCCGTTGCGGTGAACGAGCTGATCGAAGGGTTGTTGGACTCGCTTGCGTCCGTCTAGCTGCTAGCGACCCACACCGCCGAATGCACGCCTCAAGCGCACAGCTGCAAGCGTCACTTCAAATTCGCTGAACAAGGAACGCTACTGCCCAAGCGAGAATCGCAGGTAGACCGGGTTATGATCCGAGAACGCGAAATCCAGATCGAGCGTGCGCTGCTCGATGCAAGTGACATTATCTGAATAGATGAACGCATCCATGACCCAGCGATCGTTCGTGCCATCATACGGCCGTCCTGCATCGCGACAGGTCGCAGCCAAATCGAACGTTCCCGCATCGAGCTCACTCTTCGCAGCAACCACAAACCCCTCTGGCACGCTTGCGAAATCGAACGGCTTTGCCCAGCTGGCTTCCGTATCGGTCACGTTGCCATAGACCTCATTCGAAACACCTATCATATCGTGATTGAAATCGCCACCCGCGATCACGTAATTCCCTGCCTCGTATTCGCGCTGCATATCCGCGAACAGCATCGATCGCTGACCCTCGAGCACCTCCGCATCTGCACCATACGCAGACAGGTGGACGTTGAAGACTACCAGCTCTTTGCCATCGGAAACCGTAATGCGCGAGATCGTATAGCAACGATCGAGATCGAGGAACTTGCTGAAGCTCTCCGAAACAGGAAGGCTGCGACGCAGCGTGCTCTCGATCTGATAGCGCGAGAAGGTCGCCATTCCTGCCTTGTTCTTGCCATGCGGCGCATAGAGCGGCCAAGCAAGGTAGGGCGAGTCGTAGTTTTGCGCGAAGACCGAACACAGCGTGGGGAAATCGTTGCGCAAGAGTGCGTACTCATCCACGCCATGGCTGCGCGTGCCATCGATGTCCACTTCCTGGAAGAGCACGATATCAGGATCGAGGCCCTTGATCGCACCAGCCGATCCATTGACGTTATCGCTCACGTATTGCGCGCTCGGTGCAACCGAACCACTGCCGCCATCCATGAAGAAATCGAAATCGGGACCATACGCGCCGAACCCAAGGTTCGCGCTCACGATCGTGAATTCCTGAGCGGTCCCTTGGCTGTCAGCATCTAGCTCGATCGCACTTTCGACCTGGCCTTCTTCGGGTGCAGCAGTTTCGAGCGAAAGAGAATCGTCCAGGCGATAATAGCTTGCCATCACGTAGACAACGTAGATGACAACGATCAACACGAGAGCACCGAGCACTCCCCCAACGATCTTCAGCACCTTCTTCGCCATGATCCTCCTTCGTTGCTTCCGGGCATACAATGAGCAGAGCAACCTGCATAACGACCACCTTCATCGAGAGCAAGACATCTGCTACCATTTCACTGCTTCTATGATACTCGTCTTTCTGTTTTGCTTCCTCCATTTGGCTCATTTCGATAGCGCGATGAAATTGCAGTAGAATACCCCTATGAGACTCTTCATCGCCATTGAGATACCTCCCGTGCTAAGAGATGACATGGCTATCATGTCCAGGCAACTGCGCGAGCGTATTCAAGGGCGTTTCATTCCTCCAGAGAACTACCACATCACCTTGGCGTTCATCGGAAAAACGCTCGAAATGAGCATTCCACTCGCGATCGACGCCATCGATGAAGCTACGAAAAACCTTGATGGCATCTTGCTCAAGCCCGATCAGCTTGGAAAATTCGGACGGAGCGAAGACGCGACGCTTTGGCTCGGGTTCGCAGAAAACCCCGAACTCAGCGCGCTTGCTGCCCACATCCGCGAAAGTCTCTATGACTACGGCATCGTCTACGATCACAAGCCCTTCCGTGCCCACGCAACGATAGCGCGACGCGCCAAACTGCCAAAAGGAGCGCTCCCTCCGTTCTCGTTCCCAGATCCCGCACGAGCTTGGCGGGTGACCCTTTTCAAGAGCACGCTCTCAAGCGAAGGCGCCTCCTACAAAGCGCTCTATACCAAGGAAGCCCTGCTGCCAAAATAGCCGACAGCCAACAGTAGCTCGCCTGACCTTATCGCTGCGCCAAAGCGCAGCATGGTCTATAAAAGAGACCAACTGGGCGAAAAACGAAAACGAAACGCCCGCATCCATCAAGACACGGGCGTTTGCTGTTAGCTAGCCTGGGAAAACCCTTCAGTCACATCTCGAGCACCAAGCTTTCTTGAACAAGGGATCTCGTCGCGGGAAACCCCCACAAGCGGCCCAGCTCTCCAAGCTTACGCTACGCTCGTTCGCGAACGCCTTGCACCACCATCGAACGGGAAACGAAATAGGTGATGAGCAAGTAGCCGCCGTAGATGACCACAACCAATCCCGCAGACATCAGGATAGTCGGCAAGAGATTCACACCGAACGCCTTGAAGAGCGTTTCAGAAAGAATGCTGATCGTCCATGCGCTATGACATACCCCTACCAGCAACGGTAACAGGAAATAGATCGTGATCTGCGCAAAGAGCGATCGTGAGAGCATGCGCGTATCGCAACCGATCTTCGAGAGCATGCGATAGCGCTTGAGCGAGTCGATCGTGAGCGAGAGCAACTGGATCGCGAGTATTGCTGCAACAGCCAAGAGCATGACCAAGCCGATATAGAGCGCCAGATAGGTGATAGCGAGCTTCATACCCTGCATCTGACCGATCATCTGCGCACGTGTATACGTGCTGTTGATCTGCGCAACATTCGCTTCTTCGATCAGCTGAGGAAGCACTTCTTCAGCATTTGACCCCTCTCGATAGTTGAGATTGATGAATGAGCTTGAGATACCGGTGCTCGGATCGAGCGCATCCACGACCCTATCGGGGACAACAAGGAAGACCGCATTCGAGAGCATGGACATATCGTTAGGCTGGACATCGATCACTTCTGAATTAGGTATCAAAGTTTCGCTGCCTGTATCGAGCGAATAGCTCTGATCCACCATTGCCTTGGCAAGCACGTCTGTGGCTTCGACGTTATTAGTCACCAGATAATGGCCATCATCAAGATCGACCCCTGGTTTATCTTGAAGCTCGAGCATCCTATTGAAATCGGAGATGCCGATCACATCCACATTGCTGTTCACTGCAGTAGCGCTCGGAATCTCAACGCCTGTTGAATCGAGGATATCCTTATAGGTCAGCGAAGGAAGGTCGTAAATGATGATAGTGCCTGACTCGCTCACCAACTGGTCCCAGCCATCAATATGGCTCTGCAGATAGGACTCAACATCCTCGATCGGAATGTTCACCATGTCCTTAGCTTCAGCCTTCGATAGCATCGGATTATTCTCAACCGGTCGTACCGCAACGGAAGCATCATAGGGGTTCGCTTCCTCGATATCACCCACGAACATCTGGACCAATCCCATGCCCGTTGCGAACGTGGTGATCGCAAGGAAGAGCAGCACGGAAACGATGCCCATCGAAACGAACGAGGTGTTGACCTTGGAAGCAACCTGTCGGGTGGTGAACGGGCGCAGTTTCTTCAAGTAGAAGCCACGTATGCGCGTGACCACCGCAATGATGAATCCGGCAAGCGAGAAGAAGAGCAAGAACGTTCCCACGAGCATTAGGATCGTGGCGGCTTTGAAGTTATCATCCATCAGCATGGTCATGCCATTGATCTTGAGCTGCCAATACGCTGCCGCCAACAGCCCGATTGAGACGATGAAGAGCACCAGGCAGACCCACGGATTGCGGACTGCGACCTTCTCGCTCTTCGAATCAGCGTTCATCAGGTCGATCAGCTTGCAGCGACGGATCGAGAACACATTGAACACCGCTACTACGAAGAAGATCACGCAGAAGCATACGAGCGTCATGATGCAAGCATCCATCGAGAAGCTGAATTGGTAATCGGGCAACGCGATGCCGAAGATGGCTGCCGTGGCAAACGAGAGCAGCTGCGAGACCAGAACGCCCAAGCCCAAACCAAGCGCGAGCGATATCACGCCCACCAGCACCGTTTCATAGATGATGATGCGCGAAACCTGTATCGGTCTCATACCCAGCATGAAATACATGCCGAATTCTCGCTTGCGGCGCCTGATCAAAAGCGAATTTGCGTAGATGATCAAGAATGCCAATACGAAGGCGATGATGTAAGAGAAGAGCGAGACCATCTCGCCAACGAACTGCGAGACATCCATGTGGGAAGACTCGTTGATCTCGGTCATGACCTGCTGTTCAGAAATGGAGTTGAACGCATAGAAGAGCGTTACCGCCATGAGCAGCGTTACGAAATAGATCGCGTAATCCTTCACCGAACGGCGAATATTACGCAGAGCGACTTTACCCAACATGGCGCGCCTCCCCTCCTAGGAAGGTCACGACCTCCATGATACGTCCGAAGTAGTCCTCGCGCGAAAGATCG
>UMLB01045663.1_pt1 | contig 10200 bp, 8 predicted proteins | sample 1966481 | NCBI WGS metagenome assembly UMLB01 (sample SAMEA4836192, study PRJEB28245) | human gut metagenome | biome: gut microbiome; material: fecal sample | place: Denmark | collected 2008 | reverse complement strand
CCCGCCGCGATTACGGCATCGAAGTCCTTCGCATCGTCGAGCAGCGTGCTTATCGGGGTGGTGCCGTTGGTGCAGCGCATGCAGATGTCGTCGCCGTCGGCGGCGAAGCTGCGCATGAAATCGTAGATGGCGCCTTCGCCGTATCCCGATGCCAGGTTGTTGATGACAAGCAGTTTCACGGTTTTCCCTTCCGTTGCGGTATTCTTACATCATAAAGCACAACGATATGAACGTGAGGAATTACCGGGTGTATATCGAAGATCAAGAAGCACTGGAGGCGTTCGTCGAGCGAGCACGCCGCTCAAGCGTCCTCGCCATCGACACCGAGTTTTTACGCGAGAAGACCTATTATGCGCGCCTGTGCTTGATCCAATTCGCCACCGACGACGAGGTGGCGGTGGTCGACCCGTTTTGCATGGAGGACCTGCATGTGCTGGCGCCGCTTCTCGAGGATGCCGGCGTCATGAAGGTGCTGCACTCCGGCGGGCAGGACCTTGAGATCTTGTGGCACGAGGTGGGCGTGCTTCCGCAGCCGCTGTTCGACACGCAGGTGGCGGCGGCGCTGTTGGGGCACACGCAGCAGATCGGCTACGGCGCCTTGGTCGGCGCCGAGTGCGGCGTGGCGCTCAAGAAGGTCGATTCCTTCACCGACTGGTCGCGTCGCCCCCTGTCGGAATCCCAGCTGCGCTACGCCGCCGACGATGTCATCTACCTTCCCCGCATGTACGAGCATATGAAGCAGGAATTGGAGCGACAAGGGCGCCTTCATTGGCTCGACCCTGAGTTTGCCGAGATGTGCGATCCTGCGCGTTTCGAATCCGATGAGCGCGAACGCTACCGCAGGCTCAAGCGCGTCGGCCAGCTTTCGCGAAAGCAGCTGGCGGCGGCGCGCGAGGTGACTGCATGGCGCGAGATCACGGCGCAGAAGCGCAATGTTCCGCGAAAATGGGTCATCACCGACGAGCAGATCGTCGAGGCGTGCAAGCGCGAGGCCCGCACCATCGACGAGCTGTTCATGGTGCGCGGCATGCGCGAGAAGCTCAACACCCGCGATGCCCGAACGGTTGCCGGACTCATGAAGAAGGCGTTGGAGTCCGGGCCGCAAAGCTGGCCCGAGCTTGATCGCAGCGGCCGAAACGAGCCCAACGTGGATGCTCCGCTCGACCTTATGAGCGCGCTCGTGCGCCTGCGCGCCAAGGAGAACGGCGTGGCGTTTCCCACGCTTGCCAGCCATGACGATCTTGTGCGCATGGCCCGCGGATACCGTCAGGGCATCGACCTTCTGCGCGGCTGGCGTCGTGCTCTCGTGGGCGAGGAGCTCATCGAGTTGCTTGAGGGCAAGCTCGTGCTGTCATTGGACGGCCACGATCTGCGTGTCACGCGCCTGGATGGCGAAGAGTAGGCGAGCGGCCGCCGCGTTACGCGGCAGCTTGCAAGCAGCGGTGGACCTGCGTTTCCGGTAACGGATTGCGAATGTTTCGCGGGAACATTCGTGAAGCTGCGGGCAAGGGGTTTCGCTTCGGTATACTTTTGGTTCGTTGAACCGAGCGCGCCGCCTTGCAGCTGCGCCCCGGGGCGCAGGGCATGCGCCGTACGCATTCGATAGGAGTTGCATCACCCACATGAGCATGAGCTATTTGAGCCTGATCGTCGTCACCATGGTCATCGGTATGGGCGCGTCGTGGTACGTGAACCGCCAGATCAACAAATACCTGCACATTCCCGCGTCCACGCGCGTCACCGGCGCGCAGACGGCGGAGATGATGCTTGCCGCAAACGGCGTGCATGGCGTGCAGGTGTATCGCGGCGGCCCGCAGCAGGACCACTTCGACCCGCGCAACAATTCCATTACCCTGGACCCCGATGCGTTCGGCGGGACCTCCATCACGGCCATTGCCACGGCATGCCATGAGGCGGGTCACGCCATCCAGTTCGCGCAGGGGTATGCTCCCATGAAGATCCGCGGCGCGCTCGTGCCGGCGGTGAACTTCGCCTCCAACGCCTGGGTGTTCCTGCTAATGTTCGGCATCTTCATGCAGCTGTCGGGCCTTACCACCCTTGCCATCGTCATGTACGCCGTGGTGGTGCTGTTCCAGCTGGTCACGCTGCCGGTCGAGTTCGATGCGTCGCGTCGCGGCCTTGCGTATCTCAAGACCCAGGGCATCTCGCAGGCCGAGCAGGGCGGGGCGTATTCCGTGCTGCGCGCCTGCGCGCTCACCTACGTTGCCGCCGCCTTGACGTCCATCCTGCAGCTGCTGTGGCTGCTGCAGTCCCGTGACGAGTAGCAACGTGGCTTACGATCGATCATATAACGGCGCCGCGGGAGGACCCCGCGGCGTTTTTGCTGACTCGGGGGTTTCCGCGGGCTCGGCGCGAAACGCCGAGGAAGCGGCCCGCGCATGCGCGGCTGCGTTCGGCGCGCATAAGGCGGCGGGCGCGAACGCCGCTTCGCACAACAGGGAAGCGGCCTCGCGTGCCATGTCGGTATCCGCTGCCATGCAGCTGGCGAAAGGGGCGCTCGAAGGCGTGACGGTGCGCTTGGTCGGCGAGATATCCGAGCTGTCGAACAAGCCCGGATACAAGGCCGTATATTTCACGGTCAAGGACAAGTCGGCAAGCCTTCCGTGCATGATGTGGAACAACCGCTTCCGCGCCGCTGGCGTGCAGGTGGCGGTCGGGCAGCTGGTGGAGTTGACGGGCAGGTTCACGCTGTACGCGGCGAAAGGCCGCATGAACTTCGACGTGTTCTCGTTGGCGCCGGTGGGCGAGGGGCAGCTGCGATTGCAGGTGGCGAACCTTGCGCGAAAGCTATCCGCCGAGGGCCTTGCGGACCCCGCGCGAAAGCTGCCCTTGCCTGCGTACCCCCTTACCATCGGCCTGGTCACAAGCCCGCGCGGCGATGCGGTACATGATGTGCTGCGCACCTTGCGCCGTCGTTTCCCCGTGGCGCGGGTGCTGTTCTCCGGCGTTGCGGTCGAGGGCCCGCAAGCCCCGGCCGGCATCGTCGAGGGGATGCGCGCCGTGGTGCACGCCGGCGCCGAGGTGGTGCTCGTGGTGCGCGGCGGCGGGTCGTATGAGGACTTAATGCCCTTCAACGACGAGTTCTTGGCTCGCATGATCGTGAAATGCCCCGTGCCGGTGGTCACCGGAATCGGGCACGAGCCCGACACCTCCATTGCCGACATGGTTGCCGACTTGCGCGCTTCGACGCCCACGGCCGCAGCCGAGGCTGTGAGTCCCGCTCGTGAAAACCTTGAAGCGCTGTTCGATGCGCGCCGCAGCAGCCTGGATGCCTGCGTCCAGCGTGCTCTTGAAGGCGGTGCGGCGCAGGTTGGGCGCTTTGCGGGCCGTCCGGTCTTCTGCGACCCCAATGCGCTGCTGGCGGCCTCCTCGCAAGGGGTGGACCTGTGCGCCGATAGGCTTGCAAGGGCGCTGCCTGCCAGCTTGGATCGCGACCGTGCGCAGGCCGATCGGCTGCGCGAGCGTTTAGGTTCGGCGCTCCCCAACGCCTTGACCCTCGATGCCGCCGCCGTTCGGCGGCAACGCGATCGTTTGACGCAGGCGCTATCGCAGGTGCTCGACCCTCCGACGTCGCAAACGCAACGCGCACGCGAGCGTCTGGTGCATGTGATTCCCCAGGCTTGCGAGCGAACGCGGATGTCCCTCGATCACGAGCAGCGGCGCTTGCGCTCGGCGGGTTGCCAGCTGCTCGAGCCGTTTCGCCGGCAGGCGGGCCTTTCGGCGGCGCAGCTTGATGCGCTGTCGCCCTTGGCCGTCCTTGGCAGGGGCTATTCCATCGCCCGCGACGGCGATGGGGGCGTAGTGAAGTCGGTCGAGCAGGCGAAGCCGGGGCAGCCGCTTGATGTGACGGTATCGGATGGCGTTATCGAGTGCTGCGTGTCGGGGGTCCGGCGCGCCGGCGTGGACGATATTGCGTGAAAGGAACCATCAAATGGGCAATGAAGCTTTGAAGCCGGTGGAGGATCTGACGTTTCGCGAGGCCATGGCGGAGCTGGACGGCATCGTCGGCGTGCTTGAATCCAACACCCTCGAGCTGGAGGACAGCCTTGCCAGTTACGAGCGAGGGGTTGCGCTGCTGCGCGCCCTGCAGGGCCGCCTGGCAACTGCGCAACAGAAGGTCGACGTGCTCATGGGCCAGCTTGAGCCGGAGGTGTCGGACGAGCAGCGCGATACCATGCTTTCGTAACGCCGCTTGCCGACAGAGTGCCGCGCGGGCGCCGCTTGCAGCAACGTGCGGCGTGTTTTGCATCTACAATGAGTGCTCGAAATCTTTTGGTAAGGAGGCAGGCCGTTGAACGTTTTGGTTATCAATGCGGGTTCATCTTCGCTGAAGTACCAGCTTATCAATGTTGAAACGCATACGCTCATGGCCAAGGGCATTTGCGAGCGTGTCGGTTCGGCCGAGGCGTTCCACAAGCACGGTCTTGACGATAACGAAGTGGTCATCGACGCGAAGATGGCGGACCATGACGACGCTATGGCGCTCGTGCTTGAATCCCTGGTCTCGGGCCAGGACGCCGCGATCGCTTCGCTTTCCGAGATCGACGCCGTCGGTCATCGCATCGTGCAGGGAGGCAAATACTTCGATCGTTCCGTTCTCATCGACGACGATGTCATCGCGAAGATCGACGAGCTTGCCGAGCTGGCGCCTTTGCACAACGGTGCCGCGCTTATGGGCATCCATGCCTGCATGAAGCATATGCCGGGCATCCCCATGGTCGCCGTGTTCGACACCTCGTTTTTCACCACGTTGCCCCCGAAGGCGTACATGTACCCGCTCCCTTATGAACTTTACGAGAAGTATGCCATCCGCAAATACGGCGCCCATGGCACCTCGCATCGCTATATCTCCGAGCGCGCCGCCGTGGTGCTCGATGAGCCCCTTGAGGACCTGAAGCTGATCACGCTGCATCTGGGCAATGGCTGCTCTGCATCCGCCATCGACCATGGCGTGGCCGTGGATACCTCCATGGGCCTCACGCCGCTTGACGGCCTTATGATGGGCACCCGCTGCGGCGCCATCGACCCGGCCATCGTGCCGTTCGTCATGGAGCACGAGAACCTGACCGCCGAGGAAATGAACAACCTCATGAACAAGCAGTCGGGTCTGCTCGGCATCTCCGGCGTGTCCAACGACCTGCGCAGCGTGCGCACCGCCTCCGAAGAGGGCAACGAGCGCGCTATGCTGGCCTATGACATGTTCTCCAACTCGGTGAAGAAGTACATCGGCCAGTACATCGCCGTCATGGGCGGCGTGGACGCCATCGTGCTTACCGCCGGCGTGGGTGAGAACTGCGACAAGATGCGCCGCATGATCTTCTCCGGCCTGCAGCCTTTGGGCATCGTGCTGGACGAGGAGAAGAACCGCCATCGCGGTTTTGAGCGCATCATCTCCACCGATGATTCCGCGGTGCAGATCATCATCATCCCGACCAACGAGGAGTACATGATCGCGCGCGACACCTACGAGATCGTGCACGACCAGATGGTCGGCATCCAGCCGTAAGCCGCCGGTTGCCCCATAGCGGCAAAACGCTGCGTTACCCGCATTGTAGAACAGCCCTCGAGAGAGAGGGCTTTTCTTTTGGCGTATGCGGTCAAGAGTTGTCGGGTGTCGCGCGTGTTGATGGCTCGGGTCGACTCGCAATGGCGGCTAGCAGGGTTTTCCGCTGGTTTGCGGGTATGGGCTGCGTATAGCGAGCGATGCGGTTGCGACCCGCCTTGAAATCTCGGTGGCCTTTTTTCTGGGTCCATGGACGTATGGTTAAGCTTCAAAACAGATTCAAACCGTAATGACGGCATTGGCGCCGTTACGGTATGCGTGATTGGCAAGGCTTGCGGTCCCGGAGCATGCGGGGGTTCTTGGTTGTCTCGACAGATTCGACAAGAAAGCCCCCGTTTCCCGAGCGTGATCATCGGTTCGGGAAACGGGGGCGTGTGGGCTTAGGGTTCAGGCTCTTGTTGCGGGGGCGCTTTTGCACTGGCGCGGGCTACTGTGCGTCGGCGGCTTTCTTCGCCTGGGCCTGCACGCACGTGATGGCGATGACGCCCACGATGTCATGTGCGCTGCAGCCGCGGGACAGGTCGTTGACCGGGGCGGCGATGCCCTGGGTCACCGGGCCGAACGCCTCGGCGTGCGCCAGGCGCTGCACCAGCTTGTAGCCGATGTTGCCCGCATCAAGGTCGGGGAAGATCAAGCAGTTCGCCTTGCCGGCAACCTTGCTGTCGGGGGCTTTCGAAGCGCCCACGGAAGGCACCATGGCGGCATCGGCCTGCAGCTCGCCGTCGAGCGCCAGCTCGGGTGCCAGCTCGCGGGCGATGGCGGCAGCTTCCACCACCTTGTTCGCGTCGTCGTTTTTGGCGGAGCCGTAGGTGGAGTGGGAGAGCATGGCCACCACAGGCTCGGTGCCGATAAGGGTTTTCCAGGACTGGGCGGAGTTGACGGCGATGTGCGCAAGCTTCTCTGCGTCAGGCTGGATCTCCAGGCCGCAGTCGCTGAACAGGAACGTGCCGTTCTGGCCGTACTCGCAGTTGGGGACCACCATGATGAAGAAGCTGCTGACCAGCTTCACGCCCGGGGCGGTTTTGAGGATTTGCAGGCTGGGACGCAGCACGTCGCCGGTGGAATGGCAGGCGCCGGAGACCATCCCGTCGGCGCGGCCGGTCTTCACCATGAGCACGCCGAAGAACAGCACGTCGCGCACCTTCTCGGCGGCTTGCTCGAGGGTCATGCCCTTATGCTTGCGCAGTTCATACAAGGTGTTTGCGAACTCATCATGCAAATCGGAGTCCTGCGGGTCGATCAGCGTGGCGCCGTCGAGCGCACGCCCGGATTCCTTGATGGCTGCCACGTTGCCCAAGATGATCAGGTTGGCAACACCTTGCGCGAGGATGGTTTCGGCTGCTTCGAGCGTACGAGGGTCGTCGCCCTCGGGTAGCACGATGGTCTGCTTGTCGGCTTTGGCGCGTGCAAGCATGGTGTCCAAAAACGAGCTCATGTTCGTACCCTTTCTTCGCGATGTGTCGGACGCCGTTGCCGCAAGAGATATTTGGTTTATACGGCGCCCAAGCGGTTCACTTGGATTTTATCCATAATGTCCCCGCAGGGGACAGCCGTGTGCATCTCTACCGGTAAAATGGCGAGCGAACCATTTGAACGGCGCGTTCCCGATCTCGTTTTCGCCGTTGCTTTCAGGAAAGGACAGGCATGAAAAGCATCACGTTCGCCATCCCGTGCTACAACTCCGCGGCATACATGGATAAGTGCATCGAGTCCATCCTTGCGTGCGGGGGCGATAAGGGCTGCGACGACATCGAGATCGTCATTGTCGACGACGGGTCGGTCAAAGACGATACCGCGGAAAAGGCCGATCGCTGGGAGCAGCTCCATCCGGGCATCATCAAGGCCGTCCATCAGGAAAATGGCGGCCACGGACAAGCGGTGAACACCGGTTTGGCGAACGCTTCCGGCCTGTACTTCAAGGTGGTCGACTCCGACGATTGGCTTGATCGCCGTGCCATGGAGGACGTCATGGCATACGTGCGCAGCCAAGTCGGGCGCAGTGCCCCAACCGATCTGATCATCGCCAATTACGTGTATGAGAAGGTGCACGAGAGCACGCGCACCATCATGCATTACCGCAACGTGTTCCCCGAGGGTCGCGAGTTCGGCTGGTCCGAGGTGGGGCATTTCAACCCCAGCCAATACCTGCTCATGCACTCGGTCATCTACCGCACCGAGCTGTTGCGTGGCATGGGTCTTCAGCTGCCCAAGCACACCTTCTACGTGGACAACATCTTCGTGTATGTGCCGCTGCCGCACGTCAAGACCATCTACTATCTTGATGTTGACATGTACCGCTACTTCATCGGCCGCGACGACCAAAGCGTTAACGAGTCGGTCATGATGAGCCGCATCGATCAGCAGCTGCGCGTCACCCGCATCATGATCGACGCCGTCCAGCTTCCCGGCGATGTGCCCGAGAAGCGGCTGGAGCGCTACATGGAGAATTATCTGTCCATGATGATGTGCATCTGCAGCATCTTCCTGCGCATGATCAACACCGTCGATGCCGAGGACGAACGCGACGCCATCTGGCGTTATCTCAAGGAGAACAACTCCGATGTATACCGCCGAGTCAGGCATAGCGTGCTGAACATGGGCACGAACCTGCCTACTAATCTGGGACGCAAGATCGGCATCACCGGGTACCATGTTGCCCAGAGGATTTTCAAGTTCAATTAAGCGTTAAGCGAAAAGGCCTGCTCGCGCAGGCCTTTTTTGTTGCAACGTTTTGGCATTGCGCCGAGTTGTCGGCTTCTTTTTTCCTTTGGATTGCGTCATAATAGGCATTTCGGACGCAATTCCATAAAGGAGCATTCTTGAAGAAAGACACTTTGATCACCGGACTGGCCTTGTTCGCCATGTTCTTCGGTGCCGGGAACCTTATTTTCCCGCCGTTTTTGGGCATGGAAAGCGGAACCGATTGGGTGATCGGCTTTTTGTGCTTCATCTTGATCGACGTGGCGCTTTCCTGTCTTGGCATCTTCGCGCTCAACGCTGCAGGCGGGGCGAACGCAGCCGTCGAGGGCTCGTTGGGGCGAGTGCCGGGGTTGGTGCTCAACACCGCCGTCATCTTGTGCACCGGCATGATCATCGCCGAGCCGCGTACGGCCGCCACCACCTACGAGATGTCCATCGTGCCGTTGTTCGGCGACTCCGTGAACATGCTGGCGTTTTCCGCGCTGTTCTTCGCGGTGGTGCTTGCGCTTTCCATTCGTCAAACGCGTTTGGTCAGCATCATCGGCAAGGTGCTCACCCCGCTGTTGGTGCTCTGTGTGTTCGTGATCATCGTCACCGGCGTCGTGTATCCGCTCGGTGAAATCGGTGCCCCGCTTTCAAGCCACGCCGCGCAGGATGGCATCTTGGCCGGTTACCAGGCAATGGACGTGCTCGCTTGCGTGGGCTTCGCTATCGTCATGGAGAACGCGGCGCGCACTGCGGGCTATACGCGCCGCGAGGATCAGCTCAAGGTCATCGCGGGCGCTTCCGTGGTTGCCGGTGCCCTGTTGGCTGTCATCTATGGTGGTTTGACTTACCTGGGCGCCTCGAGCGCGCTTGCCTTCGGGGCAGGCATGGACCGCTCCACGCTTATCGTGGAGATCACCAAGCATCTGCTCGGCAACACCGGCGTGATCATCCTCGGCATCATCGTCGGGCTTGCGTGCCTGACCACCGCCATCGGCCTTACCGGCGCATCGGCATCGTACTTCGAGCGCACCACGCACGGCAAAATCTCGTATCGCACTGGCGTCATCGTTACTGTTTTGGTGTCCTTCGCCATTTGCAATCTGGGTTTGAACGCCATCGTGGCGTTTGCGGCGCCTATCCTGTCGGTGGTTTGCCCGCCGTTCATGGTGTGCGTGGTCATGGTGCTGTTCAAGAAGCGGATGGGCACCACATGGCCGATCAAGGGCGCCGCCCTCGGGGCGTTCGGCGTCAGCCTGCTCACCACGATTGATGACACCTATGGCGTGCTGCCCGCCATCAAGCAGCTTCCCTTCACCGATCTTGGCTTTAGCTGGTTGCCTTTCGCCATTGTAGGCGGGATTATCGGAGCGGTGGCGTTCAAGGCGATCAAGGGGAACAAGGAGAGCAAGGCGGTCGCATGATGGCGCGTTCGATTCAAAGCGGATCTGGGGTGATCCTCGTTGTTGACGTGGGGAACTCCGTCACCAATCTGGGGCTGGCCTGTGAAGGGTCCCTTTCGTCCGCTTGGAGCGTGACCACCCCTGATCGCTTGACCGCCGACGAGGCGCTTCTGTGCGTGAAGTCGTTTTTGCAGGTCCGGGGCTGCGATGCGAAGGTGCGCGACGCCATCGTGTCCTCCGTTGTCCCCGGGCTTACCGACGCTTGGGTCGAAGCTTTGCATACCCTTTGCGGCGTGCGTCCGTTGGTGGTGGGGCCGGGTTTGAAATCCGGTTTGAACCTGCATCTGAACAGCCCGGCGGATTTCGGCGCCGATCGTGTGGCGGATTGCGTTGCCGCAAAACAGCTCTACGGGTTCCCGCTCATCGTCGTCGACTTCGGGACGGCAACCACGCTTGAGGTCATCGACGATGCGGGCGTCGTGCAGGGTGGGCTTATCGCTCCAGGCTTGCGTTTGGCCGCCCGTGCGG
>UMLB01011453.1_pt1 | contig 10217 bp, 1 predicted proteins | sample 1966481 | NCBI WGS metagenome assembly UMLB01 (sample SAMEA4836192, study PRJEB28245) | human gut metagenome | biome: gut microbiome; material: fecal sample | place: Denmark | collected 2008 | reverse complement strand
CCCCAGCCGCTTCGACCGCGCCTGCAACCGATGCTGCTCCGGCGGTGCAAGCCACCGCTGAGCCTCAGCAGACGGCCCCGACTGGCGCCACCGATGAATCCAACGATGCGGCACCCGCTGAACAAAATACTCCCAGCGACAACGCCGCCACGCCGGCGAATGACGCCATCATGCCCTGTGGTGTGACCGATGTTGTTGGCGGCAGCAGCGTTAGGGTCAATACGACCGCGGTTTCCCACTACACGAACTGCGGGCTTCCGGGCAACATCACGCTCGAAAAGGGTCAGTCGTACACCTATGATTTTCCCGATGTTGAGGGCGGCATGCCGGATGAGCCGCTCTGCGAACTTGTCGAAACCAAGTACTACCGGGCCGATGCTGCTTCGGGCACCCTGGTTGAAGTCCAGGACACATCTATGTCCGATGTGACGGCCCGCTTTGAGCCTGTTGGCGATCACATGAGGCTGACGCTGACCTTTACGGGTGGCGCGGCAGGCGGCTCGTATCGACTCACGCGCAATGAGGATCTTTATATTGGCGCGGCACTGACGTATACCGGAACTGACTATGAAGGCAGCTCGACTATCCTCAACGAAACCAGGTACGATTATTACCTCCGCTACGTCATCAAGAGCGAAATTACGCTCGTTGCATCGGAAAACGAAGCCCTCCATAACCTGAACGTCAACGACGTGAAGACCGACTACGCGCCCGGCGAGGCGCCGCGCGCGACCGCGACGATCCCCGCCGCCGATGCCGACAAGTACGAGATCGCCTACGAGTGCTGGGAGGAAATGGATGGCAGCGACCCTGCGGAGCTCACGCCCGTTGCCTTCTGGTATTCCGACCCTGCCAAGTATCCGACGGGCGCGAGGAGGATCGAACACTTCGAAGAGGGCAAGTTCTACATGTACTCCGTTGAGCTGAGGCTCAAGGGCGACAATACCGTGGCCGATGACTGCATGATGTACGTCAACGGTCAGTGGGCGCACCACATCAAGACCGTCAACGGCGTCTTCGCGCCAAACGCCGACAATATGCTGTGCGAGCAGCCGATCGACGAATGGCGGGCCATCGACGTTATCGAGATCAACGGCGCCACGACCACCTTCAAGGCGGGCGATAAGCCGGTCTTTACGGCGAATGTTCCGACGGGCTCCAACTCCCTTCCTCAGTGTGAGTTCTGGACGGGCAGCGATGGCAGCGAAGTGAACTCTCAGGAGTTCTGGGATCAGAACATTACGAACCACATCGACGCCTTTAAGCCCGGCGTGACCTATCGTTACGGTATCTACCTCAAGTCCGCGCGCGGCTTCTACTTTACGCCCGACACCAAGCTGGTGATCAACGGCCAGGAGTGCGGCTACCAGGTCGCGGACAGCGTATCCGATGAGGACAGCGGTTGGATCTACACCCTGTGGCTCAACACCGATCTGACCTTTACGCCTGAAGCCACGCCGACTCCCGATCCGCAGCCTACGCCGGATCCCAAGCCGACGCCGCAGCCTGGGGTGAAGCCCGAGACCAAACCCTCGGCCAAGCCGGCTACGACCACCACGGTGAGCAAGACGGTTGAGAAAACCACGCAGGCCAAGAAGGGCGATGCTGTCCTGGCTATCACGGGGGATACCACCGCGATGACGGTCGCCGCCCTAGGCATCGCCGGCGCAACCGTAGCCGCCGCCGGCCTCGCCGCGACCAAGCGCCGCAAGCATTAGAGCTGGGTGACGGCTCTCGTTCTCGGCCTCAGTAAAATCTCGATCTGTAACAACTACAAGGCTCAACAGGGCCTAACTGTTACAGATCGAGACAAACATCGGAATCGGTTCGCCGACCAGACCCCAAACCGCCACAAAGGTGCCTGTCCCCTTTGCGGTGGTTTACGCAGGTAGAACGGTAGGTTCGTATATATGAACCTACCGTTCGCTTTGTTTTTGGACGACGATTACGCTGGATGACTTTTGGTTTGCAGGAAAGGAACGACCATGAGGTGGACTACTGTTCGAGCGCTTTGCCGCCGCCTGACCGTTGCCGCGGTGACCCTCACCATGGTGACGGGTTCGTTGCCCGCGGGCGCGTTTGCCGAGACCCTCACCACCGACGGCACTTTTGTGCAGACGGATAACGACCAAGCAGCCGATGCCGACGCCGCCGACCCCGCGCCCGATGCCGGCGCCGCCGACCCCACAGTGCTCGATAGTGGTGATACCCCTACGCCCCCGCCCTCCGAGATTGCATCGGCGGCGGGCCTAACGGGCGCCGGGCAGACCGAGAGCACACCTGCGGGTACGCTCGCCACTGATCTTGTCGAGGGCAAGGAACTCGCCGAGCAGCAGAAGCAGGAGGAGACCGCCGAAGCCGAAGCAACCTGGAATGAGGATCTTGGGCTCTGGATGACCTCGAAGGGCGCTACGGGCGTAAAAGGCGAATACGATGATGGCTACGTGGCCGGCGAGCAGACTCCCGCGCAGTACTACTTCTCGATCGATAGCCTCACCAACGAAATTTCTATCGAGTATGGCGACGCGGGCATTACCACGTTGGAGGTGCCCTCGACCATCGACGGCAAAAATGTCGTGAGTCTTAAGGGCATGGGAAACGTTGCGCTCACATCAATTACGTTTGCCCCCGATTCGCATATCCGCTCTGTGGGCGGTTTGGGCGGCAGCAGCATCAAGGAAATCGCACTGCCCGATTCGGTTGAGGAACTGGGCTGGAATGCGTTTACCGGAAGCAAGACACTTCACACGGTGACCTGGCCCAACAACGCGGCCTTTACCACGATTCCCGAGCAGGCCTTTGAGGGCTGCGAACAACTTGACGACAATGTGGTGGCAACGCTGCCGCCTTCGGTTAAGACTATCGACTATCGCGCCTTCGCCAATTGCGGCGTACCGCAGTTCTATGTCTCGGACACAACGGTACTCACCTTTACGCAGATCAACGTGCCGGGCACGGTGGAGCGGATTGAGCGCTATGCCTTTGACGGGTGCTCGCATGTGTCGTCGGTGACGATTGGCGATGGTGTCAAATCTATCGGGGCGCTCGCGTTCGCCTCTCTTGATCCTGCGATTGCCGGCAAAGAGATTGTGCTACCCAAAAGCGTGGAAATGATAGAGTGGGGAGCTTTTGAGAACACGAGATACGGAAACGAGACGAACCATAATGCCGTTGCCCTGCGCGTGATGAACCCCGATCTTCAGTTTGGTGAGGCGGGCTATCCGGGCGACTATAATGAGCGCGTGACAATCGATGGCGTAACGTATGCGATGCCCTTTGGTGAAGGCCAGACCATCTATGCCTATGCGACCGATTCGGCTGGCAACCCCTCGATGGTCAAAAAGCTTGCCGATGCCGTGGCCGATCGCAAGGACTCCGTCGATTCCTCGAAGCCTGCCTACACGTTTGAGTGGATGGGCGAGGCGGCCCAGGTGACGGGCAAACTTCCCCAGAGCGCGGCGGCCGTGCTCTTGCAGGCGGGGCAGTCCACGCCGTTGACGGTTGGCGACGACGGCTCCGTTGCTGCCAACGTCCTCTCCAAGACGGCAGCAACGCTGCGCATTTCGCTCAGCGGTTACTATGACATGGTGCTGGCGCGCCCGGGCGACCAGATGACGGGCACATGGAATATCGGAGAGATTAAGGCGGAGGACTTTACCAAGATTCCGGCTTCGCGCGCGATTGAGCTCAACGTGGGCTATCTTGAACCGATTGTGGGCCAGGATAAGACCGAACGCATTGAGCTCGATAGTCTCGATAACATCGATCTGACGGTGAAGAACGGCGGCAAGACGCTTAAGCCTGCCAAGGGTGACAAGGAAAACGACTTCCGTATCCAGGGCACAGCGCTCGTGGTGTCGCAGGCCATTGCCGACGCGGACCAGGATCTGGAGATAACGCTCGAGCCCAAAGACAGCCTCAAGCTGGGTGGGACGACGGCGACGGTGAAGCCCTCGGCCGGCAAGGTCGATATCGACTTGAAGCCCTGGGGCACGGCGACGGTCGCGACCAAGGGCGACTACCAGGGCGCTAACCGCGTGCTGGTGTTCCGTACGTCCGACGGCAAGCTGGTCGCCGACGGCGTCACCTATCTGATGGGTTACGAAGACGATGGCACCACGCCTATCATGAAGGCCGAGACGCCGCGCCTTAAGGCCGGTTCGTACACCATCGTCGCCTTTAACAAGACGAGCTACGACATCCAAGCGACGAGCTATTCCACGTTTAGCCGCCTAGGGCTGACCGTGGGTAAGCATATCGCGCAAAAGCAGGTGAAGATTGAGGACGGCAAACAGCTCGACGTGACGCTCGACGTCCCCACGTTTGACGTGGAGACGTATCGTGCCGAGCGCGGGCTGACGGCGGGCTCGGTTATCGCTGATTCGTCCGCGGTCGTTGGCGTGGAGACCGAGCTGCGCATTCATTACGAGCTCAAGGACAGCCAGGCTGCCAAGATTGAGATTCCGCTGGCCAAGGATGCCGTCGGGGATGTGTCCGCAGGCTCTCGCGAAGCCGGCGCCAGCTCCGAGGCCATGTGGGCTGACACAACTTGGGAGGGCGACAACCTCGTTCTCAATATGAATAAGGGCATGGGCGCCGATGTGTTTGTGCGCTTTAAGCCTAAGGCTGCGGGCATCTATGCCATCTCGCCGCTTATTACGCTGGGCGAGGTGACGTTGCCGCTGGGAAGCACCACACTCGAGGTTAGCGGATCGCGCATCGAGGTCGACAGCACCGACGTTCACAGCCTACTGGGCAATGTCGCCTACGTATACGCAGCGCCCGGAAAAAGCGTGCAGCTTACCGTGGGCGTGGGCGCCTCGGCCGCAAAGTACACCGGCAAGACCAATAAACTCGGCCGTGCCAAGATTGAATACGACCTGCCGCAGGATACGCTTGCCGCCGAGCGTGTGACGCTCGAAGCGCGCGTGGGCTCGACCGCTGCTGCCGCCGCTGCTGCCGAGGTAACGGCTCGCAATTATGTGCGCTATGTTCCGGGCGCTTCGGTCTGGAACTTTGATGTGACGTATCGTGGCGGTACGCAAAACTTGGTCAAGGACGGCAAGGACACCGGCAAGAGCCTGTGGACCTTCCATCATCTGCCACAAAAGAAGAACGCCTACTGGACCTTTGACATCACGCTCGAGGTGGGAAACGAAGAGGCCGCCGACACGCTCGACCTGTACGTGGACTGCGTGGATGGCAAGACGGTGACGATTCCTCTGACTCAAAAGTCGCGCGAGGGCACCCGTGTGCGCTATGTCGCGGAGTATGTGGACGAGGGTTACCTTAAGCTGCTCGACGAGTTTAACAAGGCGAATGACTCGACCTATGTGAACTGCGGCAACTTTGAGCAGATCTTTATGCCGCAGACCTACCGCATCTCCAATGCTCAGCTTATGACCATGCTGAGTTTTGACGCCAACGCTTCGGCCAAAAAGCATTCCGCCGCGGCCGAGGAGCGCCAGCAGGAGTTCTCGAATGCCGTGCAGCAGTGGCACGAGTATATGATGGATAACTCGTTTAATGATGTCGATGAGGCCTTTAACGACGCGATTGACCAGATGGTCGCCGATGCGTTTGCCGAGGAGGACGAGAACGGTAAAGAGGACGAAGCCCAAGGTGGAGCTGCCCGTAAGGCTCGTCGCGCCCCTGCCGCCAGCGACGGCGAGGGTGATGGTGCTGGCAACGGCGAGGCCGCGCAGTTTGCGGCTGAGCTCAAGGCCGCGGTCGGCGGGTCGTCGGCGCTGCTGACCCAGCAGGGTGACAGCTATGGCGTCAATGTGGACAAGATGATCTTTGAGGATGCTTACGGCACCAGCGAGGATTGGTATCAGGAACTCGCGGCAGCCCAGGGCGCGAACGCTGCGGATGCGGCCGCCATCAAGGAGCTCGTCGACCATGCATCGCGAGCGGAGTTTATTGCCCAGCAGGCCGAGGATCTGGTGGGCCAGTCGATGGGTATCGGCCAGCTCAACCAATACGGAAGCTGGAATGACGCAACCGCTGCGGCGCTCAACAAGTGTGCGGGCATTAAGGCCAGCGAGTACAACGGTCAGTCGACGAGCGGGTTTAACGATTTGGGTCAGGCGCTCGGCAGCTCGCTGAGCTACAAGGCGGCTGACGACGATACCGTCAAGGGCTTTAAGGTCGCCGCGCCCGATGGCGAGCAGACGGCCTATATCGAGTCGGAATTTATCGAGAACTCCAATAACAACAAGAACCAGGCGCTTCTGTTTAACTCGATCGCCATGCAGTGCGACATTCTGGACGACCTGTACGACAACTGGAATGTGGTCCATAGCCTCAACAACTCCAAAGTGCGCGGATGGCTCATGGCCTGGAAGCGCAACGGCGACGTGAGCGCCCATATGAAGCTCATCCGCACGATCCGTTCGCTCAAGAGCTATAAGATCGAGTGCGAGATGTTCGGACAGGTCTTTAAGACCGATGCGTGGAAGGCGGCCGGCCAGGCGTTTCCCGCGGCGACCCAGGGCATCGGCATCTTTACCGGCATTTACGGCGTGAACGATGCCAGCAAGAACTGGGAGAACGTGAACGTCCGTATGCAGAAGGTGAAGGGCGAGCGCGAGGGCTATGAGCTTCAGCATACGCGCCTGCTTGCCAAGCCCGAGAAGACCGAGGACGACTGGAAGTGCATTTACGCGCTGCGCGACGCCATGGAGAAGGCGCGTGCGTTTGAGGATCTGCTGTATCGCCAGCTCTGCCACGATAGCACCGATGTGGCGGTGGGCTCCATTATGACAATCGCCGGCGTGCTGACGGCCGGTTCGGCGGGTACCGTGATGGGCGCTGCCTATGACGCGGCTTCGACCAGCGTGGGTTCGGAGCGCGCGATTAAGCTGACCAATGCCGAATGCGCCTACGATGTTGCCTGCGAGCAGGTGGAGCGCGCGTGCCAGAATCGTATTACGGTCAACTGGGGCGAGCTGACCGATGCCGAGGTCTACAAGGCCAACAAGGACGGCTTGATCTCGGACGAGAAGATGCAGTCGATCTTTGAGGCGCGTTATCGCAATGTGGCTGCCAAGGCTGCACCCGACCCTGCGGGCGTGGTGTACGAGGGCCTACTGTCCAATACGGTTGAAGGCGCGACGGTTGAACTGTGGGGCGCCGACGATGCGGCCGGTACCAATGCAGTGCGTTGGGATGCCGAGGAGTATGAGCAGGACAATCCGCTTGCAACGGGTGCGGACGGTGCGTACAACTGGAATACGCCGACCGGCTGGTATCAGGTGCGCGTGACCAAGGACGGGTATGAGGAGGCGCGTTCGGCTTGGCTGCGCGTGCCGCCGATTCAGACTGAGGTGAACATTGGCTTGGTGTCGACGGCGGCGCCCGAGGTGGCTTCGGTCCATGCCTATACCGATTGCGTCGAGGTTGAGTTTGCGCAGTATATGGATGCGAGTGACGATACCCTGGCCGCATTGTGTGCGCAGGGCTTGGGCGACGTGACGTATGCGTGGCTCGACAAGCAGGACGATCCCAATGGCAAGCCGCTGTCACGCGTGCTGCGTATTCGCTATGCCGATGCGCGTGAGGCGGGCTCGACGGTGGCGTTTGAGCTCGACGGTGCTCGCAACTACGCCGGCACGGCCATGGCGCGCTGGGCAAGTGGCGAGCTTGTCGTGGGCGTTCGTGCCGACAAACTCAAACTCAACGTGGAGCAGGCCGTGACCATGCTTGATGGCAGTGACTTTGAGCTGGTGGCGCACGTGACCGATAAGGCGGGCAAGCCGTTTGCGGGCGCCAAGGTTAGTGTTGGGCTGGAGTCCTCGGCTATCTGCTCTGTCGATACCACCCAGGCCGTGACGGGCGAGGACGGTGCGGCGACGTTTGTGCTGCATGGTGCTCTGCCCGGTTTGACGACGTTGACGGCGGCGGTGGGCGGCACGGCGCTGTCCAAGCAGGTCGACGTTCGCGTGTCTGCCGAGGCAGTGCGACCGGCGCGACCGGTGGCGACGATTGGTGCGACGACGTTTGGTGCATGGTCGCCCAAGGAGAACTACATTACGGTGCCCAAGGGCACGAAGCTGGAGCTTTCTGCCGAGGATGGCGCGACGATTTGGTACACCACCAACGACACCTGCCCCTGCCGTGACGAAGGCCGTGTAAAGTACACCGAGCTCATTGCGCTCGATAGCAACATATATGTGCGCATTGCGGCACAGCGCCCTGGCATGTCGTACAGCGAGTATTCCGAGCGTCTGAACATTACGATTACGGTGACCGATGAGGCGGCGCCTGATCCGACGCCCGATCCGGACCCGACGCCTGGCGACGGCGATCAGGGCGGCGGTGCGGATGGCTCTGGCGGCACCGGGGTACCTGCGGGCGGTTCGACTTCGACGACGACCACGGTGACGACGAACAAGTCCAAGGGTAAGGGCGAGAACGACAAGAAGTCCGGCGGCACGGAGCTCGCCAGCACGGGTGACTCCACCGCGATGACGGTCGCCGCCTTGGGCATCGCCGGCGCAACCGTTGCCGCGGCCGGCATCGCCGCGACCAAGCGTCGCAAGCGCTAGGTTTTGGTGGCAGCGCCCGTCCTCGGCTTTATCAAGATCTCAATCTGTAACACCTGGCTGCCCAAAACGGCCCTAGATGTTACAGATTTAGATGAACCGAATGGCCGCTAACCTAACGTCTTGATCTGTAACACGTAGCGGGGAATTTGGTCTCTAACTGTTACAGATTGAGATGAACGGGCGGATGTTCGCACAATATCTTGATCTGTAACAACTACGAGGCTCAACAGGTCCTAACTGTTACAGATCGAGACAAAACGACCGACCAGGCCCCAAACCACCACAAAGGTGCCTGTCCCCTTTGTGGTGGTTTGGGCGGCCGGCATAGAAAAAGTCCCCGCCGGGCGTGTGCTCGACGGGGACTTTGCCGTTTGATGGCTAGCGCTGTGGGTGATTACTCGCCCAGCAGGCTCTTGGTGATGGAAGCGGCGGCCTTCTTGCCGGCGCCCATCGCCAGAATGACCGTAGCGGCACCGGTGACGATGTCGCCGCCGGCCCAGATGCGGGGATCGGTGGTCTGGCCGGTCTCCTCGTCAGCGACGATGTAGCCCCACTTGTTGAGCTCCATCTTGCCGCCGATCTTCTTTGCGAAGGGGTTGGCGTTGGTGCCGATAGCCGAGATCGCGACGTCGCAGGGAATCTCCTCGATGGCGCCCTCGATGGGCACCGGGCGACGACGACCGGACTCGTCGGGCTCGCCGAGCTCCATCTTCTGGACCTTGACGGCGCACACGGAGCCGTCCTCGCCAGCGACAAACTCGAGCGGGGAGACGAGCGGCAGAACCTCGACGCCCTCGGCCTTGGCATGGTGCAGCTCGGCGCGACGGCAGGGCATCTCGTCCTCGGTACGACGGTAGGCGATGATGGCGTGCTCGGCGCCCAGACGCTTGGCGGTACGGACGGCGTCCATAGCCACGTTGCCGCCACCAAAGACGACGACGTTCTTGCCGTGCTTGGTGGGGGTGTCGTACTCGGGGAACTTGTTGGCCTTCATCAGGTTCACGCGGGTGAGGTACTCGTTCGCGAAGAAGACGTTGGGCAGGTTCTCGCCGGGGACGTTGAGGAACTTGGGCAGGCCAGCGCCGGTCGCCACGTAGATGGCGTCGAAGCCCTGCTCGAACAGCTCCTCGGCCGTGGCCATGTTGCCCACGACGGAGTTGTACTCAAACTTGACGCCCATGTCCTCCAGGCCGTCGATCTCGCGCTTGACGACCGCCTTGGGCAGACGGAACTCGGGGATGCCGTAGACCAGCACGCCGCCGCCGGTGAAGAATGCCTCGAAGACGGTGACGTCAAAGCCGTTGCGGGCGAGCTCGCCGGCGCAGGTGATGCCGGACGGGCCGGAGCCGACGACGGCAACCTTCTTGCCGTTCTTGGGGGCCATCTTGGGCGTGGAGGCGAGCTCGGGGCGGTCACCCAGGAAGCGCTCGAGCTGGCCGATGGCCACGGGCTCGGACTTCTTGCCACGGATGCACTTGCCCTCGCACTGGTTCTCCTGCGGGCAGACGCGGCCGCAGATGGCGGGAAGCATGGAGTCCTCGCGGATGGTATCGAGAGCGCCGCCGAAGTCCTTCGCGCGGATCTGCTCGATAAAGCGGGGAATGTTGATGTTGACGGGGCAGCCCTCAACACAGAACGGCTTCTTGCAGTTGAGGCAGCGCTCGGCCT
>UMLB01057179.1_pt1 | contig 10226 bp, 9 predicted proteins | sample 1966481 | NCBI WGS metagenome assembly UMLB01 (sample SAMEA4836192, study PRJEB28245) | human gut metagenome | biome: gut microbiome; material: fecal sample | place: Denmark | collected 2008 | reverse complement strand
CAGATACCTACCCTGTGTAGTCCCTTGTAAACTGTACTTTATTACTTACCAAATATGATTTGTATTTTGATGCATCAAAAAATTGTTTTCTATCCTTATTATTTTCAGAACTTTCCAATACATTATAAATCCATTTTTCCATAGCTAGTTCTGCATCTGTTTTTCTTTCACCTGAAACCAATATAGACACATCTAACTCTATCATTTTCATCATAGATTCCGAGTTTATGGTGAATTCTTCTGCTTCTTCATCCGTTAAGCCATGTTTATTCTGTATAACATTCAATACAAATAAATACTGCATTAAATCATCTCTATACTTCCGTAGTAAAGTATACGCATCCGAATAAGCATCTCTATGGCAACAAAAATCGATAGTCTCTAGTGTTTTACAGATTGACATCATTGTCTCTCCTGATAACATATATGGTCCTTTTTTTCCATAAGATACATCTACAGACGAAAATGTTGAATCTGCTAAACAGAAGAATATATACCATATATTTTCAATATCTTGGGAATTAAACTTATAATTTGTGTCTTCTATATCATCCATACATTCTCCTTCGCGACTGCTCTAGATATTGCTTCATTCTCGCCATTTTCTTCATAATCTCTTCATCTGCTTTGCCTTGCCATTCTATTCGGTTAAAAGTCCTATAACATTTCCATGCATTCCTATCTATGCTTTTTGTTTAATTCTCAATTGAGGAAATTCAGAATTATATCTTTCTATTGCAATCATAAGTTCATTTTCCATATCCGAATTCCATAATTTCAGTTCTGAAAGTATAGCTGTTCGGTACAATTCCACATACTTTCTAATATAAAATCCACACTGTCCACCAGTTAATATGTCCTTTTTTATTTTTACATGAAGCATTTTATTTCTGGTATTAACAGTTTTCTTTAAGATTTTCAGAACATCATCTCCATCAAAAATTCGTAGTCCATATGCACGAATAACCGATTCTATCTTATCTCTCAAACTTGGTCTATTTTGCGTTGTGATTTTGAATTCAAAATCACATTTAGGACACCTAGCGTTTCTCTGCCTAGACTGCTGTGAACAATTAATTTGAACTTTTTGAAAATATTCAAGGTGTTCTGATAATGGTTCAAATATCTCTGCAAACAACGCCAATCTTAAATCAGCTGTCATTCCATTGCCAAAGCCAATATAATAAAACATTTGATTCATACTGAGTAGTTTTTTATTAAAACGCTCCCATGCACAAAATCCTCTTTTATATGTTGTATCATTCATAGGTTGACTAAATTTTGTATAAGCTTTTTCTCCCTCATAATACGACAGCATGCTTTTTCTCATCTCGGCAGTAATATCTAAGTTGTCAATTTCATATTTTTGCATTTTAAAAAAACGCCCATCAAAAAGACATTCATATCTTAAAATTTTGCAAAGCAATTCATGCACTTTACTCAAAAGTACAGGAGCGGACATTGTTATAATTATACTTTTTCGATTCATTACAGTCATAATCTCCACATTATATTTTATTTTTTCACGCTGTAATGCCCACTCTCGCTGAATGTTATATGAAAGCAACCAATCTGTTTCGTATCGACCTATATATTTTAATTCTTTACAATACCTCTTCTCAAAAATTGTTTCCATTTATTATTTTCCTATCTGCGATTTCAATTCTTGAAAACTCTCTAAGGCACTCTGCAAGTTCTCGATAATATCTGATGCCAGCACATCTGGCTCCGGCAGATTGTCAAGATCTGCAAGAGACTTATCTTTAATCCAGAAAATATCTAAGCTCGTTTTATCTCTTTCAAGTATCTCCTGAACATCATAGCAACGGAAACGACCATCTGGATTTTCTTCAGACCATGTTTCCGTACGCTCATAGCGATTTTCAGGATTATAACATTTAACAAAATCATCCAGATCTGCATCAGTCATAGGATATTGTTTTAAAGTAAAGTGTACATTAGTACGGAAATCATATACCCATATTTTTTTTGTTTGCATCTCTGCACTAGCTGGGCGTTTATCAAAGAAGATTACATTTGCTTTTACACCCTGCTTGTAGAAGATTCCGGTTGGCAGTCTTAAAATTGTATGCAAGTCCGTAGTCTCCAGTAATTTTTTACGAACGATTTCACCTGCTCCGCCTTCAAACAGCACATTATCTGGAACTACCACAGCTGCTTTTCCAGTTGCCTTCAAAATTGTATTAATATGCTGTACAAAGTTCAACTGTTTATTAGATCCCGTTGTCCAGAAATCCTGACGGTTATAAACCAGCTCCTCCTCTTCCTGCTTCCCTTCTTCATTGGTAAAAGTAATGGAAGATTTCTTTCCAAACGGAGGATTGGTTAGTACATAATCCACACGATAACTTGGATCAGTTAGGAGTGCATCTCCTTGAACAATCGGCACTTTTCCGTAAATATCTCCAATGTTATGAAGATATAAGTTCATTAATGCAGTTTTATATGTTGCAGGCACAATTTCATTACCATAGAAGGTTTCATTCTTCAAGAATTCCTTTTGTTCTCTGTCCAACGAATAGTTCTCTGGATCTGCCAAAAATGCCTGAGCCGCCAAGAAAAATCCTCCAGATCCACAGCAGGGATCTGCGATGGTCTTCATCGGCTCAGGACGAACACATTTTACCATTGCTCTGATCAGTGGACGTGGAGTAAAATACTGGCCTGCTCCGCTCTTAATATCCTCTGCATTTTTCTGTAATAAACCCTCATAAATTTCGCCTTTTACATCTGAAGACATGGCGACCCATTTTTCTTTATCAATCATCTGCACAACTCTATAAAGAATCGCTGCATTACTAATTTTATTTGTTGCTCCTTTGAAGATTTTTCCAAGAATTCCTCCCTGCTCTCCAAGTTTTTCAAGTATGGATTTATATTTTTCTTCCAGTTCTGCCCCCTTCAACGAACTCATATCAGACCATGTACAGTCTACCGGAATACCAGTATCTCTCTTGTAAGGTGGCTTAGAATACTCTTCTGCCATCTTCAAAAATATTAAATATGTAATCTGTTCCAGATAGTCACCGTAGGATACGCCATCATCCCTCAATGGACCACACATTCCCCATACCTTTGAGACTATTGTTGATGTCAGTTCACTCATTTAATTTAATCCTCCTTCAAAGGCTTTTTTTAGTATGCTTTGACGCATGGCTTCAGCTTGTGAAAGTGCTACGTTTACGGTTTGTTCGATACTATCACAAACAGACATGCGTGATTCAATTTCAGAAACAACTTTATCCGCTACCTCATCTGATACAATTGGAACTGACGTATTTCTAATATCGTCCAATCCTAATCCTAACTTTCCACCACCTCTTTTATTACATAGTAATTCTTTTTGTCCATAATCACTTTTTAGATACCACGCCATAAATTCTCCTTGATGACAGTTTAAAAAGCGCACTAATGCTATATGTTGATTAATATAGGCTTCTTCGATATCTTCGGGCACCAATGCAATACTGCCCAAATCAGCCGTAATGGATATTAAAACATCGTTCCCTTGCAACCGGCTTCTTTTCCCCTCCGCTTCTTCAGGTAAAAGTACATGTTGAATTGCATTATTTTTTAATTTAATTTTATCTCTATTCAAGTCTGTAATTCGAATAAATCGAACCCCCTCTTCGCTGTAATATTTTGCCCATCCACGCGAACCGCTTGTTACTAAAGAAGATACTTCTTGTATTGGTTTTCTTTCATTCATTGATGCAAAAACCATTTTCAGTACCGCCTGCCGATATACAGCCAGCTGTTCTTTAATAATTTGCAGTGTCTCCACACCTTTATCCAACTCAGAAAACACTTCCTCGATGCGTGAAACAATACGGGCTTGCTCATTCAATGAAGGAATATATACTTCTTCCTTTTCGACATATTGGTAATGTCTAGCATACCCATGATCCTTTATTTTCAAAACAACATATTTTGTCAAATAGTATAAATACTTTTCAGAACAATCATCCTTAGGCTTAAGAACTTTTATTCCATCTGCGCCTGCGCAAAAAGGAAAATTTACATATTTAACGCATTTGGTGTGATCTCCAAATACTATAACGGGCAGATTGCACTTAACTATTTTTTCTTCATCATCAGAATAACCGCCAATCAACTTGCTTCCCTGATCAATTATTGGTAATCTGCCATTCTCAATGTATTGCTTTTGCTTTATTTTATTCTCTGCAGGAACAGATATTTTTTTCACCACTTCTTTGTAACGCATTACGCCACCAATTCCTCATTCATTTCTTGTAATATTTCTTCATAATTATCCCCGAATGCATCATAAAATCCCAACCGTCCACCTTTCCGATCAAACGGTGTCAGATCCAGATCTTCCGGCAAGATACTGAGCGAAGTTGCAATATGATCTTTGATCAAGCGTAGCCACTCCATCTGTTCTTCCGTGAAATGTATAGCACCAGCATTTCTCCGCAATGTCCATTGCATGAAGTTATAATTCACCTTGTCTGCGAATGGCGTCAGATTATCTGTATATCCCATTTCAAAGCGAATGATGGAAATCAAATCTGTCAGCTGTGCTATTGTTCCTATCTTCACTTTGTCAGACTTCTTAATAGCATAACAATCCCACAGTCGTTCCACAGTAATTCCCTTTGATTTAAGTTTCTCATATAAGGCTTTCAGCTGTTCTATTGCCATAGGTCTGTTTTTATAAGTTTCATCATAGATAATTCGCAATGCCACAATCTCATCCTTGTTTTCTTCAATGAACTCATGGAATGTCTTAATCACACGCTCTGCTGTTTCTTCCTGCTGAGTATCAAAGCCAGCAAAGATTACAGAATCAATGTTTACATTGTCAATAATCTGATCATGATTACGCCTTACATTCTCTATGTATTCACGTACATCTGGATTATGGAACGGTGCTACTGCTTGCTTTATTAGTTCCTTTTGGGCTTCTTTTCTCTCCTCTTCGTCAGGCTCTTCAACACTGGTTTTGAACTGTGCCCTTTTTTCTATCACATCTTCATCAAAGGCGTTCAAAAGTCTTTCCGCGACAGTTCCTGCCGGAGTACCCACTTTCTCTTCAAATTGCTTTCTCTCTGCTGGTGTCATCTGACTATTTAACCGAATCACACGGTTTGCAAGAGAAGTCAATGTTTTTTCATCCTTAGCACCTAAAGCCACATTCATCATCAATTCTTTCATGCTGACGGATGGCTTACTCTCTAATGGTCTGGTATCTGATTTTTTTGATTTTGTAACACCAACTGCATCCACAATAACAAAGTGATCCTTATTTTCTGTAGCAGATGGAGTTACCTTCTGAAGTTCGTCTTTACTTAGTGTTCTGGTTCCCCGACCTTTCATCTGCTCAAAATAATTCTTGCTGCGCACATCACGCATAAAAATCAAACATTCAATCGGCTTAACATCTGTACCGGTTGCTATCATATCAACGGTAACTGCGATTCTAGGATTATAATCATTTCTAAAAGAGCTAAGTACAGATTCCGAATTGTCTACAGAATAGGTAATCTTTCTGCAAAAATCATTTCCTTCCCCAAACTCTTCTCTCACAATCTGAACAATATCATCTGCGTGACTATCCGACTTTGCAAAAATCAATGTCTTAGGAACCTCTTTTCTTCTTGGGAACAAGTTCGTATAAAGATTTTCTTTGTATGTCCTAATGACAGCTCGAATCTGGCTTGGATTTACAATGTCTCGATCCAGCTGTGTCGGCTGATAGTGTACATCCTCATCCAGCTGTTTCCATCTCTTTGCTCTGGACAAACGATCTCTGTATTCAATCAACTGTTTCATCAAATGACCGCCATTTTTTCCAACATTTGTTTCAATCAGGAAAATATCCTCTCCGACATTTACACCATCCACAATGGCCTGTTCTCTCGGATATTCACTGACAATATTTTCATTAAAAAATGCAAATGTCCTATTGTCCGGTGTCGCAGTCAAGCCCACGACAAATGCATCAAAATAAGACAAAACCTGACTCCATACATTGTAAATAGATCTGTGGCATTCATCTACGATGATGACATCAAAGAATTCCGGAGGATATTTCTCATTATAAACCACTTCTTTTGGTGCTTTACTTTCAGCTGTCGTAAACTCTGCAAATGAAGTCTCTTCAGCAGATTCATCAAGTTCTTCACCTTTTAAAATAGAATACATTCTCTGTATTGTACTGATGCATACTTGCACATCGCCTGGAATATAGGAGCTTGTCAATCTTCTAACACCATAAATCTGTGAAAAGGATCTTGGATCATCCGTTGGAGTATAGGCAAGGAATTCCCTCTCTGCCTGTTCGCCCAATCCCTTGGTATCAACCAGAAATAAAATCCTATTGATTTTTCCATATTTCAGCAATCTATATGATGCAGTAATGGCCGTAAACGTCTTTCCTGCACCAGTAGCCATCTGTACCAATGCCTTCGGTCTGTTATCAGCAAACGACTCTTCCAGTTTTTTTATAGCATTTACCTGACATTTACGGAAACCTGTTTCATCCAAAACCGGAAAATGCCTCATATTATTACGAATCGTATCTGGTTGTCTCAGTAACTCACGAAGTGTCTCCGGACGATGAAATGAGAAAACTGTTCTTGACCTATATTTTATGTCCTTATAATCTGTAAATCTAATCAATTTATCTGTCGCTTCATATGCAAAGCGGATAAAATAATCTTTCCTAACCCATTTAAAGGTACTATGGGCGTATCTTCCAGACTGAATCTCTACATCTGTGATTGATTGACCAGCTTCTTCTCTCTTAGCCTCTACTACACCTGCTGGCTCACCATCAATAAACAATGCATAATCTACCTCTCCAGTACTCGTAGGGAATTCTCTCACAGCAACACCTAAAGACACAGCAAGGTTCAGGCGATTCATATCTTGTATAACCCATCCTGCCTGACATAACTTTTCATCAATTATACGACGAGCTTTTTCTTCTGGTGTCATATCAATCTTCCCCCTTGTCTACAAACTCCATAATGTCTCCGTAATCAACATCAAGCGTCTTGCATATTTTTCCAAGAACAGATAGTGTTACTTCTTCATCTCTACGCATTTTTGTCATAGTATTAGGTGCAATGCCAGAGGCTTTTCTTAAATCAGCCTTACTCATCTTTTTATCTACCAATAATTTCCACAAACGATTGTATGAAACTGCCATAATTGCCTCCTTTTGCACCTTTACTCATATTAATTTTAGTTTATCACGAAACATTCATCTTCGCAAGGTCATGCGAATGTCTATCAAATAAAATGAACTGAGTCCTGTTCTTTCTTACAGCTCCTATCTTCCGCCTTTTCTTTACAGGCATCTCTATTGACACTCTCATCATAAATCCTCTGAAACTCCTCATAAAGCTCATCCCCATCAAGCTTTATCCCCAGTCGTTTCATTACATCCGAGAACAACCTTATGCTTCCACTTACATCAGCAATATCAAATCCGAATACATCAGCCTTAACAGAATCACTGACATTCTCATAACCGCCAAGCTCTAATATTCTCCTGATAATCCAACCAACTTTGTCCACAGGCTCAGTTTCTTTAGTTTCCACAAATTCACTTTTACCTGTTACATCAGTTGTACTTTCGTCCATTCTTGCCACATTCACATCAGACGAATTATGAACCTCTGGTATTCCTATACCCTCTAAACCAGTCTGTTGTTTTCTCGCACTATCAGCTTGCTCTTTCTGTCTGCTTATTTCATTCTGATTATTGTCAGGATTCATCACCTCAACATTTCTATCAAGCTCAACCTCAGTATCCTCTTCCATCCCTGGTATCTCAACATCCCTGTCAGCAATAATTTCTTCTTTCCACGACACCGCATAATAAGCCGTATACAAATCTTCTTTTATAATGTCATCAGCAAGCTGTATCTGCCTCTTAACATTTCCCTTCTCCTGCTTCAGCTCATCCAGTTCTTCCTGCACTTCCATATGCCATATCTGATATTCCCGGTACTGCTCTTCATTCTTTATACTGCGTTTCCGACTAGAACTTTCTCTGTATATCTCCTTCTGCCTGTTCTCAATCTGCTGAATCCTATCTTCTTTCTCACTTATGAAATCCACAAGCTCCACAATACTTTTGATGTCATTATTCACAAGCAGCAGATATTCATCCTGTAACTGATGAAACCTCTTCAAATCCTCTGCATACTTTGCTCCACCAACTACAAAACGCTTCTGTTCTACAACCCTTAATCTGTATAGCTTTGCATAAAACTTCTTCTGGAATGGCGACAGCTTCGCCCTGTGCAGTCCCCTGATATCCGACGAATAAAAGTAAGGCTTTGCCATCCAGGGCATATCCACATAATGCCGTAACATATCTTCAGAAAACATCTCGTCCAGCTTTGCCAGTTTATGATAATACCGAAATCCCGGTGCCTGCACTTCCATCCACGCATCTTTCTTGAATACATATCCAAGTCTTTTCATCAGATATTTAAAATGCTCCACATTTCCGGCTGCATATGCACACATCTTGGCATCACGAAGAATTATTTCTTTCATGGACATTTCCTTTTCCCACTTGTCCCTGCTGATATTCTTTGGATTTCTGCTATACTCTGCCGGCATTATGGAAAGTCCAAGCTCATCACAATATTTATTTGTAATCGGCTGCAGATGATTCTTCCAATTGCCTTTAGGTGAATCATACTTCTTGCCGGTTGTCATACTGACACTGTTCCAGATAAGATGTCCATGCATATGCTCCCTGTCAGTATGAACCGCATACACAGCCTCATAATCATCACCAAGCACATCCTTCGCAAAGTGCTCCAGAACATACATTGCCTGCTCTGATGTTACTTTTTCCTCCGGTGAAAATGATATGATCACATGATATCCCTGCCTTTTACCCGTCTTATGAAAAATGTTCTTTGTCTCCTCCATCTGCTCAAATGCCGTATCCGGCAGGCAGTTAATACCGCCCACCAGTACACATTCTTCTGTCTTATCCGGATTCTGAATATATTCCAAAGCATTCTTCAGGTGCGATGCCGGATTTCTGCCTTCCGATTCCATGATATTCAGGATCTTTGTAATCGCCATATTTCCAGCACCTCCCCAAATGTTTTCTTTACATCATCCAGACTGCTCTGCAGTTTATCAATATCGCTGTAATATAACTTTCCCTGTGAATTGCCAAGCTTTACTGCCTGATTAATATTATTTGCAATACCGGCAATAACACGGATTACTCTTGCCCTGTCCTCTGGATAACTTGTATCAATGTTGCCACCTGTCCGGATCAATTCTCTTATATATGCACTTGCTGTCATTCCTGTTCGTTTAAGTGCTGCTTTCAGAATATCCATATCTTTCTCTGACAGCTTCACAGATATCTTATAATCTTTCCTGTCAGACTTGTATCTTCTCTTTCCATCTGCCATACAGTTCTCCCCTTTCGTAGTTCTTCTAATGCTGTATCAAACCAATCTCTTTTTATCTGTACCATTGCTTTTCCAACCTTTCTTAAAAATGTGTTCATAGGTTTTGCAAGATGCGGAAAAGGTCGGACCTTTTCCCGAAAAAATATAAACGCCATCAGCGTTTACATAATTTTTCGTCTTGGCAGGAGCACCTGCACCCTGTATATAATATGTGGTGGTTAATGTACCACCACAATTACTGATATGGTGGCACTTTTTGCCATCACTTTACTGTTTTAGTGGCGTTTTCCGCCACCACTTTTCCATTTTGATGGCACTTTCCGCCACCATGGCTTTTTTCTCGCTTATCTGAGTGGTGGCGCTTTTTGCCGTCACTTTACTGTTTTGGTGGCGCTTTTTGCCCCCACTTTTGCATTTTGACGGCACTTTTTGCCCCCATACTTTTTCGGCTCTGATTTGTGCGGGGGCGCTTTCTGCCCCCACTTTGTGGTTTTGGGGCGCTTTTTGCCCCCATTTTCATGTTTTGACGGCGCTTTTTGCCCCCACACTAATGGAACTGCATCACTACATCCATAATAACGATTTCCTCTGCCATCATCCTGGTCTGCGTTCTTAGCTGTAAATGTTCTGTAAAGGAATTTGGATTCTTTGGCTTATGCTTTTTCAGCCACTTAGCTTCAATATCATCAAGCAGCTCATATGCTGTTTCATTGACTTCATCTGCTCGCTCTTCAAGCTCCCCGAACCGCACCAGACTCTTATATCTCATTGGATATTCTTCCT
>UMLB01004016.1_pt1 | contig 10257 bp, 8 predicted proteins | sample 1966481 | NCBI WGS metagenome assembly UMLB01 (sample SAMEA4836192, study PRJEB28245) | human gut metagenome | biome: gut microbiome; material: fecal sample | place: Denmark | collected 2008 | reverse complement strand
GCTCTTTCCACTGCCGCCGTTTTTCTGTTTTCCGCCAGTTCGCCGTCCTTGCCGCTCAGCGCCTCCTGCAATTCTGCCATTTCCTGCTCAGTTTCCTCTGCCGCCTGCAGCAGTTCTGCCCTCGCCGCGCCGTTCAGCATCCCCTGCTTGGCAAATTTCTCAATCATCTGTGTCAATTTCATTGTCCTTCTCCTTTCTTTCTCTCTCCAGCTGCTCCATTTCGCTGTTTACGTCCTCCACAAAGGGATGCTTCCCCAGAAGCGTCTTTTCGCTCACCATCCCCTTGCTTGCCGCAATAATCTGCATCGTCTCCATGTCATCGGTAATCCCGTTGGTGTTCAGCGTAATCTGAATTTTTCTCCAATCCCAATCCGTCCCGTTTTCCCTGTTCCAATCCTCTGTCGCAAAGCGGAAGAATTCCTTCACCGCCCGCTTGATTTCCGGCACAATCCCGTTGATTTTCAGGTAAAACATCGCATATTGAAATTTCAGCGCAACGCCGCTTGCCGCCTTGCCCCAATCGTCGCTGTCCGTATCCACCCCCATCCCGAAGTGGAAAATATCCTTGCGGAGCATCTGCATCCAGTCCAGTCTGCCCTCTACCGGCAGCTGCACCTGCTTTGCCTCCACGTTGCCGCTGCTGTCGCTGATCTGCACCGCCTTGTTGATTTGCAGCTTTTTCGCCACCGCGCTTGCCGTTTCGCCGCCGTAGCCCTGAATCACCCAGTACAGATCCACCAGATCCAGCAGATTATTCGTCCCCTCGCTGCTCACAAGGTCATACGCATCAATCAGCCCCTTCACCAGCTGCAAATCCGTCAGCTCCTTCTCATTGTTCCTAAGCGGAATAAAAGGCACGCGCCCCCAGCCATGCTGTTCTGTTTCTGTTTCCTCTCCGTCCAGAAGTGCCGTCACCGCCCAGTGTCCGCAGCTTTTCTCCTGCAAAAATTCTCCGTCGCCGTTCTCCGTAAAATAGGTCACGTCCTCCGCCGTCCACCATTCCACGCGCCGCTTCGTTTTCTCTCTACCCTCGTCCAGAACCTTAATGTCATAATAACGAATCACCTCGCGCAGCTCCTGCTGATATTCCTCATCGTAAATTGCGATGATTTCCTCCGCCGGCACAATACAGTAGCGAAAATTCCCCTCTCCGTCATAATAAACGTGCAGGTATTCCACCCCCTTGTTCGCCGCCCCCGTCAGCCAGCTTTGCAGCATCCCGTTAAAGTGTTCATCCGCCAGCTCCGTCAGCATTTCCTCAAACGCCCTGTCTCCGTTTCTTACGCTGATGGTCGGCTCTCTCCCCACGAGGTACGCCGTTTTCTGCGCCACCAGTGTGTGATGAAACGGGTGTACGCAATGGTGGTTGCTTCTGTTCGGGTTAAAAAACATCCGCAGTTCCTCCTCCCCGTTTTCCTTTGTCTCGGAAATCGGGCTTCTGCGGAAGTCCTTCTGTAGGCTGTCATGCTCGCCGCGGTAATATCGCTCTCCCTCTGCCATCCGCCTTTTCTTCTCGCTGCTTCTGTCCTCCTGCAAAATCTCCTTCAGAATATGGCTGTCATTCAGCCTTTTCCCTGCCGCCAGTCTTGCCTGCAGCAGCTCCATCTCTGTGATAAACAAACTTCCCTTCTCCTTTCTTATCGCACACGAACATGCCGCATGTCCTCCTCTCTGCTGTAGCGCACCGCGTCAATCGCGTGGTTGTCCCTGTCAGGAAAATCCGCACGCCAGCCGCCCCTCCCGTCGCTTTCGTATTCATAGCTGCTGAATTCTCTCGCCGTCTCAGGGCATCTTTTCGGGTCAATGATGATTTCCTCTAAGTCCTGCATCCACTTAATACCGTAATAAACGCTATCGGGGCCCTTCCTTGCCCCAATCGCCGCTACGCCGTATTCGCGCATCTCCGCAATGGATTTCGGCTCCGCGCTGTCGCAAATCACCTCCCGATGCTTCGGGTTCTCTCGGTTGATTTCCTCTGCCAGTCTGCGGTTGCTCATCCCCTGCGCCCGCAGCTCGTAGAAAATATACAGCCGCCGTCTCGTCCTGTCGTAGTGGTTCACCGTGTAGTGCAGCGGATCTACTGCGTACCCCCAGTCCAGTCCGCGCCGCAGGCGGTCAAACGCGGCAATCTCCACATCCGTAATTTCTCTGAGCATCAGGTTTCGGAATACCTCGCCGCCGCTCCCCGTCACCTCTCCTAAATATTCATGTCGGTAGATTTCGGGGTGCCGCTTCCGTATATATTCCGCCTCCGCCAGAAATTGCTTTCCGAGCCATTCCTCCTTCATCTGTAAATATGTGCTGTGATGAATCAGCCTGTCTTCCCGTTCCTCTGTCGTCTCAAGATTTATCCAGCTGCGCCCCTGCTTCGGTGGGTTGTAGCTGTAAAAAATACAGAATTTTTCACCGCCGCGCAGCAGGCTCTGGTTCAGGCTTCGCAGCTCCGCCATGCCGCCGAATTCGTCCGCTTCTTCATACCAGATGAATTTCGCGTACCCTCTCTGAAATTTGATGGATTTCAGCTTTTTCGGGTCATCGCATCCCCGAAAGAGGATTTTCTGCCCCGTCCCCTTTCGGATCAGCTCCATCGGGCTGATTTTTTTCTCCCATTCCTCCTCCACACCTAAAGCATGAATGGCCCAGTTCATCTGCTCAAATACGCTGTCCCGCAAATTCGCCGCCACCTTTCGCAGCACCACTGCGTTTGCGTCCCTGTCTGCAATCAGCCCCAGTAAAATTTCCAGTGAAAGGAATGAGGATTTGCCGCTTCCTCTGCCGCCCTTCAGCCAGTAATGTGTGTGCCTGCCCTCCCGAATGTCTCTGTGGATGTCATAAAACCCCTCTCCGATCCATTCGCTTAACCGTATCTCCTTCATGGCAGGTCATCCACGATGATTACGCGGCTTTCCTTTTCCGTCGGCGTTTTCTTCTCAAAAAGGCTTTCTCTCTTTCCCAGAAGCTCCGCCGCCTTCATCCTTGTCTTGAGGTCGGCCTCCTCCTCGTCTCGCATCACCTCCGTCAGAAAGCTGAGAATCTCGGCCTTCTTCGCCGTTTCTCTTTTTCTCGGCTGTTCCGTCTGCTGTACGCCCTTCTGCGTTTCCTCCGCATCTGCCGCTCTTGGGTTCTTTCTCACCTTAATTGCCCTTCGGATATGCTCCTTCCGCATCAGCCTCCAGCCATATCCCTTGGAAAACCCAATCAGCCGCTCTGCTTCGCCTGTTGTCTTGCCTTCTGCCAGCAATCTGCAAAATTCCTCCTGCTTTTCGCTTAACTCCTGTCTCTTTTCCACATTTGCATCGCCTCCTTTCTCCGCTGCTCCTTCAATATACCCTCCCCTTAGTCTCATGGAGTCTCAATCTCCGCTTGCCGCAGCTTTTCCAGAATCCTGTCCTGCATCCGAAACACCGTTGCCCTGCTGATATACAGCCTCCTGCCGATGTAATCAATCCCGTATCCCTTCTCAAACCGCAGTCGGATGTATTCCTGCTCGTTCTCCTCCAATCCTGCAAGCAGTGCATCCATCCGCTTTTTCTCTCTCCAGATTTCCGCAAGCCTTCCTTCCAGCCGCGCCCGCTCCGCTTTAAATTCCTCTTGCAAGAAAGCATTCTCTGTCCCCTCCGGCTCCTCCAGCCGCCGCAGCTCCTCCTGCAATCGCCTGCATCGCTCCATCGTGCAGCCCCAATCCAGCAGCCGAAGCTTCATCTGTCCCTTCTCACTGTTCATTCCCCTTCTCACATACGCCTTCCAGATAACCTTCTCCCCCTCTCCGTAATAAGAACTTGCATTCCCTTCTGTGCAGAACATTCGTTCTTGCATATATGTATCATTTTCCTTATCCTTCTGTCAACCCCCCTTTTCCCAAAATAAAAAAAGCCCATGGCTTCTCTCAAAACCATAGGCTTTCTCCAATTTTAGCAGCTCCTCTTACGGAATCAGCAGTGTCTGCCCCTCGAAAATCATATCTGCATTTGCCAATCCGTTTGCCTCCATGATTTTCCGAATCCCGCTGCTGTCTCCGTAAAATTTCCTGCTGATAAATCCTAAGCTGTCGCCGCTTTCCACGGTATAGCTTCGCTTTTGTTCCGGCTGCTCCTCTGCGGTCTGCGGCTGCTTCTGCACCGCAAAAACGCTCTGCACCCTCGCATCCTCCAGATTTTCCGCCAACGTCTGATAGGAGGTCTGCATTGCCGTCAATTCCTTCTCCACAAGCTGCAATCTGCCAAGGCTCTGCATCATTGCCATTCCCATGCACACGCACACCACACAAAGCACGCCGCTCACCGCCAGCAGCATCAGATCATGCTCCCTTTTTGCCTGCTTCACCACCGTTTCGCGCTTTTGCAGCACCCTGCGAATCTCCTTTGCCGCATCCATCCGCTCCTCCTGCGTGGGCTTCTTCCGCCGCCTTGCGCCCTCCTTCGGCTGCTCCGCCACAGTCTCAATTTCTGCCGCTTCCTCCCTTGGGCGAATCATGCTGTTATCGAGCATATATTCCTGCATCTCCCGGTTTCTGTCATAGTATACAAAATACCCTCTCGCCTGCCGCAGTCCACTCCCGTCCTCATTATAGAGATAAAAGCTGTCCAGCCTGTCCACTGTGTCCATCGCAAAAAACACCTGCCAGTCCTCCTTGAAATATTCCCGATGGAACTGCTCGTCCTTCGCCGTCAGAAATGCCCCGAAGCCCGGTTGGCAATGCACCCAGCCGACCACCGTCATCCCCTTAAAGTATTGCTGCAGCTGCCCGCCGATGTATTCCCATGTTTCGTCGCCAAATCGCTCTGTGCCGCCTTCCTGCACCGTTCCCTTCGCCTGTATTGCGCCCGAAATCAAAAGCACCCTCTGCCCCTCAAGCTCATAATATTTCCCGACCAGCGCCGCCAGCTTTTCTGCTCCGCCGCCGCTTCTTCCATATTGATAAAGATATGTATATACATAATCCTCTACAAAGATTCTGAGCCGCTGCTCAATGCCGCCCATCTGCTTCGTCCGCTTCGGCATGGCAAATTCCGCCCTGCGTTCCCTTTCACCGTCAAATTGATATTGCATCCTGCATCCTCCTTTGCACTTTCTCTTTGCCAGACTGAAAATCGTATCTTTCCATTCCTGTCTACAAAGATACCATTTCTTCTTTGCATATCCTGTCAAACGCTGTCGGTGATGCCCCTTTTTCCTCTGCAATATCCGTCTTTTTTCGCCCTCCGCACACAAAAAAGCGGTCTGTTGCAGACCGCCCTTCTCTTATTCTTCTGTTTTTCTTTTTCTTACTCTCGGCTTCTTCAGACTCCTGCTGTTTGTTCCGTCCAGACATTCGTCCCCTCGCTTCAGCGAAACCACGCCTGTCCGCCCCAACTCCAGAATCCCGTATTCCTTCATCAGCTCGATAAACGCATCCAGCTTTTTCGTTTCCCCCGTCAGCTCCATCGTAATCGCATCGGTGGAATAATCAATAATCTTATTGCGGAATACATTCGCCGCATCAATGATTTCCTGTCGGTTACTGCGGTCTGTTGCCACCTTTAACAGCACCAGCTCTCTGCAAACCGATTTTTCCGCCACCATTTCCTTTACAAAATGCACATCGTGCAGCTTTCTCAGCTGCTTGATCATCTGGTCTCTGTCATGGTCATTCCCCGTAATCATAATCGTCATACGAGAAACCTGCGGATTCACCGTTTCCCCAACCGTCAGCGTATCAATATTATATCCTCTGCGCGCAAAAAGCGATGCAATTCTTGTCAGCACGCCGTATTTATTCGTTACCAAAAGCCCTATCATATATTTTTTCATACTTACCGACCTCCCTGCAAAATCATTTCATCAATGGATTGGTTTGAAGGCACCATCGGGTATACCATATCCTCTCGGTCAATCTCGCATGCAATCACAACAGGCCCTTCTGCCGCCTTCGCCTTCTGCATGGCATCCGCCATTTCTTCCGTTGTTGTCGCACGGTATCCCTCTGCCCCCATTGCCCTTGCAAATGCAACGAAGTCCGTTTTTCTGTTTGTTGTCGTCTGAGAATAATGCCCGTTGCTGAAAAACCTCTGCAGCTGCCGTACCATCCCCAGTACACCGTTATCCATCAGCACCACAATGACAGGCAGTCCTTCCGTCACCGCTGTCCCCAGCTCATTAAAGTTCATCGCAAAGCTGCCGTCCCCCGTAAAGAGTACGGTTTTCCTTCCTGTCCCGATGCAGGCACCGTTTGCCGCCCCCATACCAAAGCCCATCGTGCCAAGGCCGCCGCTGGTCAGGAAGGTGCGCGGCTGTGCAAAGGGATATCTCTGCGCCACCCACATCTGGTGCTGCCCTACGTCCGTTACAATCGGCGTATCCTTCGGCATGACTCTGCTGACCGCATCAATAATCGCATCGGGTGTTAATTTCCCGCTGTAGTCGGTTGCGTGCATCCGCCCAAAGGCGCGCATTTCAGCAATTTCCGCCTGCCATTTTTCCTTTTTGCCGCCTTCCACCGCAGCCAGAATTTTCCCCAGAATCTCCTTTGCGTCCCCAATCAAGGGCAGGTCAACCGTTATGCTTTTATCCACCTCTGCCGGATCAATTTCAATATGAATGATTTTCGCTTTCGCCGCATATTTCTGCTTATCTCCAACCGCGCGGTCGCTGAACCTCGCCCCAACGGCTATCAGCAGATCCGCCTCGGCAATCGCCTTTGTTGATGCATATTGTCCGTGCATCCCAGACATTCCGAGGCTTGCAGGGAAGTCGGTCGGCACCGCATCCACGCCCATCAGGCTATGACAAATCGGCGCATCCAGTCTGCGGGAAAGCTCCATAATTTCTTCCCCTGCATCCGCCATAATCACACCGCCGCCGCAATAAATGCAGGGACGTTTTGCCTTTTCCATCAGCTTCACCGCCTGCGCAATTTCCTTTTCGGTATATTCCCCTGCAATTTTGGGAATTTCCACAGGCGGCTTAGGCGTAAACCTTGTCTTTTTCTGCTGGACATCCTTCGGAATATCAATCAGCACAGGCCCCGGTCTGCCCGATGCCGCAATGGCATACGCCTCTCGGATATCCTCCGCCAGCTCCTCCACGCGCGCCACACGGTAGCTGTGCTTGACAATCCCATACGTCAGGCTGAATACATCCACCTCCTGAAAATTATCCTGCCCAATCAGCGTTGTGGGCACATTCCCCGTAATGATAACCAACGGAATCGAATCCAGATAAGCTGTCGCAATCCCTGTTACCAGGTTCGTTGCGCCCGGGCCGGAGGTCGCCAGCACCACGCCCGTTTTACCTGTTGCTCTGGCATATCCATCCGCCGCATGAATCCCCCCCTGCTCATGGGAAGGCAATACATGACGAATCCGTCCCTCGTTTCGGTAAATCTGCTCATATAAATCCAATACCGTCCCTCCGGGGTAGCCAAAAATTACATCTGTGCCCTGCTCCAGCAGCGTTTCCATCAATATCTGCGCGCCTGTCATCTCCATAACCATCTCTCCTTTGTGCTTCTTCTGTATTCCTCTTTTGTTCAAATAAAAAGACCCGACAGTGAGCGCTGCCGGGTCGTTCTAATTTCTGTCAAAGCAAATATCGCCATTCCTGCCGATTCGCTGAAATCCGAGCATCACTCAAAAGACCGCTGTCACTGCCAAAACCAGAAGCAGCACGCCGCCAAGAAGGACGTTCAGATTTTCAGATACGAATTTTGCTCTCATAAAAATTTCCTCTTTTGTAAAATAGTTATCTTCTGTACGCTATGTACTTTTCCTCGTACATAAAATAATGTATTTAATTTAGCACATTTTTTTAGAAAATGCAAGGTCTATCTGCTTTTTCTTTTTCCGTTTTTACATCAGCGGAGCCAGCCATTTCAGCAGCCACCCCTCCAGCCGCAGGAAAAAAGTGCCTTTTTTGCGGTTTTCCAAAGTAACCTCCTGACATTTTTCCAATGTCCTTTGAAAATCCTTCTCAATCTCCGCGATTTCCTCCACCTGATATAAAAACGCCGCACATTCAAAATGTAGATACAGGCTGCGATAATCCAGATTGATTGTCCCCACAACCGCCTTTTCATCATCGCTTGTGAATATCTTTGCATGCACAAAGCCGGGTGTATATTCATAAATCCGCACCCCCGCCTTGAGCAGCTCCTTATAATGGCTCTTTGCCAATGCGAATACAAATTTCTTATCCGGAATATGCGGTAAAATCAGCTTCACATCTACGCCACGCTTCGCCGCAAAGGTCAGTGCCGTAATCATGCTCTGGTCGATAATCAGATATGGTGTCATGATATGCACATATTTTTTCGCACGGTTTAGAATATCCATATAAACCGTTTCGCCAACCGGTTCATCATCAAATGGACTGTCCCCATAAGGCAATACAAAGCCCTTTGCCTGTGAGGCTTTCTCCGCCTTCTGCAAATATTTTCCGTATTCCGGCTCCTTCTCCGTTACGTTCCACATCTGCAAAAACATCATCGTCAGCCCCTGCACCGCATCGCCCTTGAGCATCACCGCAGTGTCCTTCCAATGCCCGTGTTTCTCCACACGGTTGATATATTCATCCCCGATATTCACGCCGCCCGTAAAGCCGACCTTCCCGTCAATCACAAGAATCTTTCTGTGGTCGCGGTTGTTGTAATGCGTGGAAAGAATCGGGCGAATCGGCGCAAACATCTTGCATTGGATGCCCTTCGCCTTGAGTAGCTCTGGGTAACGAAACGGCAAATCAAACATCGCACAGGTTCCGTCATACATCACCCGTACCTCAACACCTGCCTGCACCTTCCGTTCCAGAATCTCCAGAATTTTCTCCCACATATAGCCTTCCTTCAGGATGAAATATTCCATAAAAATGAACTGCTCCGCCTGCTCCAGCTCCGTCAGCATTGCCGCAAATTTGTCCTCACCAAGCGGAAAAAATGTCACCTCTGTATTCTGATAGGTTGCAAAATTACCGTTTTTATGCACATATCTCGCCAGCTGCGCCGTCCCGATGTCTTTCTGCTCCAAGGCATCCAGAACCGCCTCATCCTGCTGCACAAATGCTTCCGTCTGCTTATAAATATCATTCAAGCGTTTCGCCAACAGCCGATACCCCGGCTGCGTTTCCACATATACATATAACGCCGCGCCAACCAGAGGCAGCAGCATCGTGATGACCGTCCACATCAGCTTTGTTTCCGGTGTCGTTTCCTTATTCAGAATCAAAAGCACAATGCCGAGTCCAAGCACCATATAGCCGCCGAAAAACATCGGTATGTACGGACGGAAGAAATTCACTACGCCGCCTATTAGAATAATCTGCGCCAGAAACGAAACCGCAATAATCGCCGTTCGTCCGTAAATCACACGCATCGCGCCCTTGCGCCCCTTCTGAAAAACACTGCTATCGCCTAATGGCTTTTTTCCATCCTTGCTCATTCGCGTTCCGCCTCAATTCGATCTCTCAATGCCTGCATCCGCAAGTCAAGCTGACTGCTCGCCTCCGCACATCTCTGCAATTCCTTGGAAATTTCCTCTGCATTTTCGATATTTTTCTTATATTTCAGCTTATGCTCCAGACTTGCCCAGAAATCCATCGCAATCGTGCGAAACTGCACCTCTACCTTCATATTCTTCTTTTCGTTCGATAAGAAAATCGGAACCTCCAGAATCAGATGCAGACTTCTGTAGCCGTTCGGCTTCGGGTTTATGATATAATCCTTCACCTGAATCACGCGAATATCATCCTGATCCGTCAGCATCTTCGCTGTCGCATAAATATCATCCGGAAAGGAGCAAATCACACGAATCCCTGCCACATCCGCAAGGTTTTCCTCAATCCCCTTCACGCTGATTTCAAAGCCCTTTCTTTGCAGCTTTTCAAGAATACTTTTCGGTGTTTTGATTCTGCTCTTAATCGATTCAAAAGGATTGCGGTTATTTTTCATGGTAAATTCAGCATTCAACACATTCAGCTTCGTCTCCACTTCCATCAATGCACATCTGTATTGCATCATCAATTCCATAAATCCGCTTGCCTGTTCAATCAATCCTTCAGGAAACCCTGATGCAGTCAGCGCCTCCAAGTCAATCACTTTATTTAATTCCATCTTTCCGCCTCCTTTTTCATTATGTTAAGTATAGCATATCCGACTATTCTTGTCTATTTTTGCTGTTTTCTGACAAAAAAAGACTCTCCCATAAGGGAGAGTCTTCATTCGCTTATTTCAAAACCAATCGGTTTTAATTAGCTGTTTGCTTTTGCTGCTTTGTATTTTCTTACAGCGTC
>UMLB01014440.1_pt1 | contig 10263 bp, 7 predicted proteins | sample 1966481 | NCBI WGS metagenome assembly UMLB01 (sample SAMEA4836192, study PRJEB28245) | human gut metagenome | biome: gut microbiome; material: fecal sample | place: Denmark | collected 2008 | reverse complement strand
GTATCAAAAATATCACTATTTATGCATGGCGCTGGTGATGGAAATATTATCTTTGGTGATGGATTAGAGAACTATCGGGATAAAGATATTATTCCTGAATCATTTGATATATTGGTTGCTAACCCGCCTTATTCTGTTAAAGCATTCAAACCGCATTTAAAGTTAAAAGATAACAGTTTTACTATAATTGATAAAATATCAAACGATGGGGCAGAAATTGAAACTTTATTTGTCGAGAGGATAACTCAATTAGTTAAGGCTGATGGTGTAGCCGCAGTAGTTCTCCCAGTAAGTATTCTGAATAAAGAAAGCGAAAGTTTTGTTAGTGCACGTGAGACAATATTAAAAAATTTCTATGTAAGAGCCATCGCACAATTTGGTGGAAAAACATTTGGGGCTACCGGAACTAATACAGTTATACTTTTTCTTGAAAAATTTAGTGAACCACCAAAACGACTCGACTTAGTTTCGGATAGCATAAACGCTATTTTTACCTCGGCAGATTTATCTGATTGGGAAGACGATGAAATATTATTTGGTTATTTAAATAAAATTAATGTTGATAGTGAAACATATTCCACATTCATTAATAGAAATCGCACATATTCAGATTGGAGAAGTGATGATTACTTTAGAATATACTATGAAGCCTTCACTTCTTCCTCAGAATATAGCACTAAAATAAAGCAAAAAACATTTGCGTGGTTATCTGATTCAGACAAAGAAGAATGGTTTAATGAACATTTTTACAATTATGCTCACCAAATTGAATTTGAAAAATTGACATATTTTGCACTTGTTTATAATCAGACTACTTTAGTCATTGCAGGTCCAGATGATAATAAAGAACAAGAAAAGTTTCTTGGTTATAAATGGAGTAATCGTAAAGGCCAAGAAGGTATACAAATAATAACTCCTGGTGGATTACTATATGATATAGACAATCGTCTAAATGATGACACAGTTGCTGGTTTGATACGAAACAGCTTCTATGGTAAAGAATATAGTGTAAACGGATTAGAAGAATACTCTTATTATCTTCGTTTACAAGATATGATTGATTTTTCATCGATTACATTTAACAAAGCAATTAAAACAACTAAAACTAGAGCTCTAAAAACAGATCCAGGATATACTAATTATCGATTAACAGATAAATCGTTTGAATTAAGTATTGGTAATCGCGTACTATCTACAGAAGTACTTGATGAAGGCAAGTATCCAGTAATAAGTGCAAATGTGTATGAAGAATTTGGAAGAATTGACAAACTGAATCTAAGTGATTTTTCCCTTCCATCAATTCTTTGGGGGATTGATGGCGACTGGATGGTTAATATAATACCGCCTAACACCCCCTTTTATCCTACCGACCATTGCGGTGTATTAAGAATCAAAGATTCCTCGATTGTTCCAGAATACTTTGCAACTGCTCTCTTTGTAGAGGGACAATTCGAAAGGTTCTCTAGAAGCAATCGAGCATCGACGCAGAGAATCAAGAGCTTAACCATTCAAATACCTCAAAAAGAAAAGCAAGAGGCAATTGTATTAGAGTTAAAATCCTACGATAATGAAATCGCTAGACTCACTTCGGATTTAATTGCTCTTGAAGAAACTATAAAGAAGGAATTTATAAGTCGCTTTGGTATTCCTGTTGAAAATACTAATGGATTACCAATATCCACCTTGGAAAAAATATGTACAACCATTACTGACGGTGCTCATAATAGCCCCAAAGAAGAAGTTAGAAGTTCAATTCCGATGCTTTCTGTAAAGGATATGACTATATGTGGATTTGATTATAAAGACTGTAAACACATATCTTCTGACGATTACGAAGCACTCAAGCGAAACGGTTGTCAACCATTGAAAGATGATGTTTTATTAGCCAAAGATGGAAGCTATTTTAAATACGCTTTTGTTGTTAACGAAACAATTGAACAAGCAATTCTATCATCAATTGCAATCTTAAGACCTGATACTACTCAAGTTCTTCCTGTCTTTTTGCAATACTATTTGTTGACAGATAGAATTTTTAAAATGGTAAAAGAGGAGTTTATTACAGGCATGGGACTTAAGCGAGTAATTCTTGATGATATAAAAAGAATACCCGTATACATCCCTGATATTAAAGAACAGGAAGCCTTTTGCAAATATGTCGAGAAAACTTCAACCAAACGTGATGAATTAATGAAAAAAATAGCAATGACTAAAACAAACAAGCAAGGTGCAATCGACCAATATTTTAAATAACATTAAAAAGCCACAATCCCGGTAGTCTTACCACCAATGATCGTGGCTTTCTCTGTTCAAAGTCTTGTATATCTGCCATCGCTTAGTAGTCAAAACGTAAGCGCTAAATAAAATAGAGGATTTATTTCTGTCTCAAAACCATTCATAATTAGTACATCAATTAAATAATTATGGAGGTTGGATATGGGAATATCATCTTATTCGCTTGAACAGCGTTTTGAATTCATTAAAGACTGTTATAAAAGTGGTCTTTCTATCCCTGCCTGGTGTCATGATAATAACATTGCTCTGGGTACATTCTATGGCTGGATTAAACAGGTAACCAGTCGTGGTTATGAAATACCTGATTCTTTAAACTATCATCCAGCTGTCAAAAGACAGGAGGTTGTTAAGTTACCTATCATTGATGACATACGTGCTGATTCCTATATGAATGATTTTCCATCATTTAATGATACAGATGCAGACAAACCTTTAGTTCTGTCCGCTCATATAGGAGATATCACTCTGGATATTCCGCAGGATATTGATCAGGATTTCCATACAAAAATTTTTAAATCTTTCAAGGAGTGCTTATGATTGGCGATATTTCAGGCGCAACATCATTTCTGATACTGTAAGATAAGTAGACGGTCAATATAAATGTGCGAAATATACCACACGGTTAAAAAAAGATGCCTGCCACTAGGAAAGACACCTCTCTTTATCCGACATAGATATTTACATCTATTTTAATAATTCCTGTTCTATACTAAGGACATCTGGAAAAATCAACTTCGCTCCCTTTCTCTGCAATGCTAAAACTTTTCCTGCTTTATCCTTTAACTCCTTTTCCAATCTACCATCAACACGAACTGGTATATTGGCACCAGAGTCCAGATACTCATTTTTCATATATTTTTCTGTTATCGGGCACATATTTTGAATCAAAAATGCCTTCTCATGACCAAGCACTTCTCCAAAAACAATTGTATCGCACCTATGATACTTTTGCATTTTCTTATTATAGATTCCTTTAAATTTAGAAGTCTGTGATGAAAATGGTATCATCCAAAACAGCTGCGTATTACTATCCTGGAATGCATAAAAGCATGGTCTATCATGTAACTGTCCATTTACCTTTTCCTTATTCTGCATCAAATAAGAATCTGGAAAATCCTTAAAGTATTGATCATCAATATAATAAAAATGTCCTATTTCCATTTCTTCTCCTATCGTCAAAAAGAGGCTCCGTCCTCTCGAACGGAACCTCAAAACATTTGAACTCGACCTTTTTCTAAGTCGCATATCGAGTAGCGACAAACATTTGAACTCGACCTTATTTGAGTTGCATATCGAGTAGCAACAAACATTTGCAGTAATCCCTTACTGTACTTAAAGTATACATTCAAATGTGCCGCCTGTCAAGGTCAAATAAAGTTCAAATCACAGCTTGCGGCTGCATTAATATTATATGTCCGTATCCAACTAGATATTCATTTTACAAATTCTTATAATCGTCTCCAACTTAAAGTTTCCTGTACCATGAGGTTCTGCAATATCATTCGATTCATCCACATGTCGTTATCGAATCTTTTTCACCAAATACTCCCTTGCAATCTCAAGCCCTTTCACGGGAACACAGAACTTCTGGTTATGTACCAGGCATTCTCTGTAGACATCTTCCAGATCGAACCACTCTACACATTCCAGTTCTTCCTCCTGAACAGTTATCTTATCAATATCCACTTCTCCCATATAGACATAAACAAAAGCAATCTCATTATCCTTAAATATTTTATTATGGAATTCCTTCTCATATTGTATACGAAATGTGTCTACGAATTGCAATTGTTCAGGCTTTGCTGCTATGCCAAGCTCTTCCTTCAGTTCTCTCATTGCCGATTCCAGTGGTTCATCGCCAGCCCGTATATGTCCCGCTGATGAGGTATCATATCTACCTGGAAAGGAATCTTTTGTCAGCGCACGTTTCTGCAAAAGCACCTGCCACTTCCCATTAACTTTTCTCGCAATCCAAATATGTACAGTTCTGTGTCTGGTACCGTTTGTATGTGCCAGACTGCGTTCTATCGTTTGTCCAGTCGGATTTCCATTCTCATCAACAATATCAAATATCTCCATGCAAGAACCTCCACTATCTTATGTATCATTTCCCCCTATTATATATGGAATGCCCAAAACAATCTACTTCATTTGGTAATTTCTCATAATACCCAACAGCAAACGGCTGTCATCCATATGCCTTATCGCCCTAAAAGCAGAAAGATTTATTGCATAAATGCTTCAAAAATGATAGTCTAAATACATGCTTGTCGTTAGTTATGAACCAAGAGTTTGTTTCAACTAACACTCATGCAGGTATTTGCGAAACACACTATCCCAGATACAGAATTGTGTTGCATTGTGAAAATAACACAATTCGTCACTCGCACAGTAAATTCGCACTTACCCAAATATTTTAAATACAGGAGGTGTCACAATGGGTGATACAGAAAATAAAATACCTTTAAGAAGTGAAGTAGCCGTTGAGAATACCTGGGCATTGGAAGACCTCTATGCTACAGATGATGACTGGAAAGCAGACATGGAACGTCTCAAATCCATGATGCAGCAGGCTTCCGGATACCAGGGCAAATTAAGCCAGAGCAGCGCACAGTTACTGGCTTTCCTGAAATTACAGGATGATATCAATGTCGTTCTGACAGACTTTGCCAACTATTCTTTCCGCAAGGCTGATGAAGATACCAGAAATACCACATATCAGGGATTTAAGAGCCAGACCAATTCTTTGATCGTTGCCCTGTCCGGCGCTTTGTCTTTTGCTGAACCTGAGATTCTCTCCATCCCGGATGAGACTCTGGAGCAGTTCTATCAGGAACAGTCTGAATTGTCCGTATACAAGCGCTATATCCACGATATCCGTCGTAAGAAGGCTCATATCCTGAGTAATGCAGAAGAGAAGATCATGGCTGCTGCCGGTGAAATGGCACAGGCTCCAGACGAGATCTATGGACTTCTCAACAATGCAGATATGACTTTCCCTGATATCACTGACAGCAACGGCAAGCAGTTACATGTAACTCACGGAAGTTTCATTCCACTGCTTCAGAATTCTGATGTGAAGGTAAGAAAAGCCGCTTTCGAATCCCTTTACAGCAGCTATGATTCCCTAAAAAACACTTCAGCAGCTCTGCTTGCAGCACAAATGAAGCAGTTACAGTTCAATGCGGATATGCGTCATTATGACTCTGCACTGGCTGCGGCTCTCGATAACAACAACGTAGATACTGCTGTATACTACAACCTGATTGAAGCTGTACACGAGAACATGGATGCCATGTACAAATATGTTCGTCTCCGCAAGAAGCTTCTGGGCGTGGAAGAGCTTCATATGTATGATCTGTATACTCCTATCGTATCAGATGTTGACAGCTATATCTCCTTCGAGGATGCAAAAGACAATGTCCTGGATGCGCTTGCAGTCATGGGCGAGGATTATGTAGCTATTCTGAAGGAAGGCTTCAACAACCGTTGGATTGATGTATATGAGAACGTTGGAAAACGCAGCGGTGCTTACTCAGCTGGTACTCGTAAACATCCTTACGTACTGTTAAATCACAACAACGATCTGAATACAGAATTTACACTGGCACACGAAATGGGCCATGCACTTCATTCCTATCTTTCAACTGCCAATCAGCCGGTCGTAGATTCAGATTATGTGATCTTCGTAGCCGAGGTCGCTTCCACCTGTAACGAAGCACTGCTGATGCAGCATCTGCTGAAAAAGACATCAGACAAGAAGCAGCGTGCATACCTGATCAATTATTTTCTTGAACAGTTCAGAACTACTCTGTATCGTCAGACAATGTTTGCAGAGTTTGAATTAAAGATGAGCGAACTGACTGCAAATGGCGAAAGTGTCAATGCGGAAACTGCTACCAAGGTATATCATGACCTGATTGATCTGTACTTTGGTCCTGATATCGTTCATGATGAATATATTGATCTGGAATGGGCTAGAATCCCTCACTTCTACTACAACTTCTATGTATATCAGTATGCTACCGGCTTCTCTGCCGCTATCGCACTGTCACAGAAGATTCTGTCTGAAGGGGAGTCTGCTGTTAAGGCATATAAGGAGAAATTCTTAAGTGCCGGCTGTTCCAAAGATCCTGTATCCATCTTAAAGGATGCCGGAGTAGATATGTCCACCAAGAAACCTGTAGAGCAGGCACTTGCTCTGTTCAATAGTCTTCTTGATGAAATGGACGAACTAATGAAATAATCTGTATAGAAAAATGGCGGCTGATCAGTTCAGTCGCCATTCTTATGCTTATTATAACAATTCTTTTAAAATCTGATTTACCATTGCAGGATCTGCTTTTCCCTTCATGGCTTTCATGGTCTGTCCTACAAGGAAGCCGATTGCACGGTCTTTTCCATTGTGGTAATCCTCTACTGACTGTGGATTTGCAGCAATGATCTCTTTGATGGTCTTTCTGAGCGCTCCTTCATCATTAACAGTCTTTAAACCCTTTTCCTCTACATACTTCTCAGGGTCTACATCCTCTTCAAACATGACTTCAAATACTTCTTTTGCCACAGAAGAATTAATTGCCTTGGCATCTACAAGACCAATGAGCTTCGCCAGATTCCCAGGCGCGAACCTGATATCCTCCGGGTCCATATTCTTCTCCTTCAAAAGACGTAGTGTCTCTCCCATAATCCAGTTGGACACTTTCTTGGGCTGCTTGCAGATAGCAACCGTCTCTTCAAAGAGATCTGCCATATGCTTGGAGTCTGTAATGATTCCAATATCATATTCCGGTATATCGAATTCTTCCTTATAACGCGCCATCTTCGCTTCGCGAAACTCCGGTTGTCTGGAACGGATCTGCTCCAGCCATTCATCACTGATATAGACAGGTACAAGGTCGGGATCAGGGAAATAACGATAGTCCTGTGCATCCTCTTTGGAACGCATTGCATAGGAATATTCCTTCGCATCATCCCAGCGCCTTGTTTCCTGTACAACTTCCTTACCTGACTCCAACAGTTCAATCTGTCTCTCACGCTCTCCCTCGATTGCATGTGTGATTGCCTTGAAAGAGTTGAGATTCTTCATTTCTGTTCTGGTTCCGAATTCCTTTGCACCTACTTCTCTGACAGACAGGTTCACATCTGCTCTCATAGAACCTTCATTTAATTTACAGTCAGATGCTCCCAGATACTGTACTGTCATACGCAGCTTCTCCAGATAAGCAATGACCTCTTGCGCACTGCGCATATCTGGCTCTGATACGATCTCGATCAAAGGCACACCGGAACGGTTATAATCTACCAGTGAGCAGTCTTCCCATTCATCATGGATCAGCTTACCGGCATCCTCTTCCATATGAATCTCATGAATACCGATAGCTTTCGTTCCCTGCTCTGTCTCAATATCTACATGTCCATTGCGGCAGATAGGCAGATACAGCTGACTGATCTGATAGTTCTGTGGATTATCCGGATAGAAATAATTCTTTCGGTCAAATTTACAGTACTGCGTGATCTGACAGTTCGTAGCAAGACCTACAGCTACTGCATATTCAACGACCTGTTTATTCAATACGGGCAGAGAACCCGGCATACCTGTACATACAGGGCAGGTATGTGTATTAGGCGCACCGCCAAAAGCGGTAGAGCATCCACAGAATATCTTGGTCTTGGTTGCAAGCTCTACATGAACTTCCAGACCAATGACTGTTTCATATTGCTTTGACATAACTATCTGCCCTCCTTCTTACCAAACTCACCACGGATTTTCTCATACGTATATGCAGCCTGAATCAGTTTCTTTTCCTCGAAGCTGTCTGCAAGAAGCTGCATACCAATCGGTAATCCCTGACTGTCCACGCCGCATGGTACGGAGATTCCTGGTAATCCTGCCAGATTGACAGAGATTGTATAGATATCTCCCAGATACATCTTCAACGGATCGGATAAGCTATCTCCAAGCTTCGGTGCTGTGGTCGGCGCAACAGGTCCAAGAATCAGGTCGTATTTGGAAAAGGCATCATCAAAAGCCTTACGGATCATGGCTTTTACACGCAACGCCTTTAAATAATATGCATCATAATAACCGGAGCTTAATACAAAGGAACCCAGCATGATTCTACGCTTTACTTCCGGTCCAAAGCCTTCAGAACGTGTCTTCTTGTACATGTTGTGGAGTCCTTCATACTCAGGCGTACGATAGCCATACTTGATGCCGTCAAAACGCTCCAGGTTAGAGCTTGCTTCTGCTGCTGCAATAGTGTAGTAAGTGGGAATCGCATATTCTACCAGACTCAGGTCAAATTCTTCTACAATAGCGCCTTTTGCTTCCAGTGCCTTAGCAGCTGCAAGAACTGCCTCTTTTACCTCGCTGTCCAGACCATCTCCGAAATAATCTCTTGGAATACCAATCTTCATGCCTTTCACATCCTCTATTAAAGCTGATGTAAAGTCTGTGTCTTTTCCAATCGCAGCTCTGTCAATGGAAGTAGAATCCTTGGTATCATGGGATGCAATTGCTTCCATAACGGTCGCACAGTCTGTTACATCCTTGGTCAAAGGTCCTATCTGATCCAGAGAGGAACCATATGCAATCAGACCATATCGTGATACCGTTCCGTACGTAGGCTTCATACCAACGACACCGCAGAAGGATGCTGGCTGACGGATAGAACCACCCGTATCAGACCCCAGTGCGAAGAAACATTCCTCTGCTGCCACGGCTGCTGCAGAACCACCGGAAGAACCGCCTGGTACATGCTCTGTATTCCATGGATTTCTGGTAACTCCATAGGCAGAAGTCTCTGTTGTAGAGCCCATGGCGAACTCATCCATGTTGGTCTTACCAATCATCACTGCGCCTGCCTTTTCCAGATTCTTCACTGCTTCTGCGGTAAAAGTCGGGATAAAGTTGCCTAATATTCTGGAAGAACAGGTTGTCAGAACGCCTTCTGTACACATATTGTCCTTGATTGCCACAGGAACACCGGCTAAAGGTCCTGTCAATTCTCCTGCTTCAATCTGCTTCTGTACAGCTTCTGCTTTTGCAAGCGCAGCTTCCCTGTCTATGGTCACATAGGCATGAATGGATTCCTCGGATGCATCAATCCTGTCCAATACTGCCTTCATGGCTTCTACAGCAGTGGTTTCACCAGCCTTGATTGCCTGTGCCAGCTCCACTGCACTATATGCTAAAATATCCATTGCTTAACCTCCATCCTAGTCAAATGTTCTCGGTACCATGAACATGTTATCCTTCTCACCCGGCGCATTCTTTAAAGTCTTCTCACTTTCATCACCGTTTGTCACCACATCTTCACGAAATACATTCTGTACGGGGAATACATGTGACATTGGTTCAATCCCTGTCGTATCCAGCTCATTTAACTTATCAATATAGTCAAGCATACTGCCCATATCCTTCTTTGCCTGTTCCTTCTCTTCCTCAGAAAGCTCCAGCTTGGATAAGATACCGACATATTCTATTGTCTCATCACTGATTATATTTGCCATACCTGATTCCTGCCTTTCTAATCCCTTACCTTGATGTGAACCTCACGGAGCTGCTGCTCTGTCACATCATTCGGTGCCCCGCACATCAGATCCTGTGCAGAACCGCTCATTGGGAATGCGATAACTTCACGGATATTCTCTTCATTACGAAGAAGCATGATCATTCGGTCAATACCAGGTGCCATACCTGCGTGTGGTGGTGCTCCGAACTGGAATGCCTGATAGAGTGCTCCAAACTTGCTCTTTAATGTCTCTTCATCATATCCTGCAATTTCAAAAGCCTTTACCATGATCTGCATATCGTGGTTTCTGACTGCACCGGAAGAAAGCTCCACACCGTTGCATACAATATCGTACTGGTAAGCCAGAACATCCAGCGGATTCTTAGTCTCCAATGCTTCCAGACCGCCCTGCGGCATGGAGAATGGATTGTGGGTAAAGCCAAGCTGCTTTGTCTCA
>UMLB01037112.1_pt1 | contig 10301 bp, 12 predicted proteins | sample 1966481 | NCBI WGS metagenome assembly UMLB01 (sample SAMEA4836192, study PRJEB28245) | human gut metagenome | biome: gut microbiome; material: fecal sample | place: Denmark | collected 2008 | reverse complement strand
TCTTAAGCATGGGATTAGACGAATTATCCGTATCCCCTGCAATGGTACTTCCGCTCAGAAAGAAGATCCGGGAAACCAAATAAAATCTATTCACAGATTTTGTGATAATCACATCGAAAACATCAAACAAACTTACGGGGCTAAGCACGATTCATCGTGCAACAGCCCCGTTCTGCTTTTATTTGTTTTTTGCGGAAGCTATTTCACACCCGTCAGAAAACAGCCAAATTTGCGTTCCCTTTTTCTCAACCTTTTTTTGACTTTCCCCTCATTCTCTGCTAGGATAAAATCAGAACTTAAAACTCGTCTTCGGGGGAATCAGATATGTACAGAGTAAGCAAAATTTTGAATAATAATGGCGTGATCGCAATCAATACAGAGGATAACCAGGAATACGTTCTTCTCGGTAAAGGAATTGGCTTTGGAAAGAAGGTCAGTCAGCGTTTTGAAGTGACAGAAGATACAGCAACTTACCGCCTGACCGAACAGACAGACAGAGGATCTGCCAAATCTCTGGTGCAGGAGATGGATCCGGAATTTCTGGAAATCGCAGATGAGGTGATCCGGGAAGCAGAAAAAGTTTTTGGGAAAGTAGACCGCCGGATCATGATCCCGCTGGCAGATCATATCTCCTTTGCTGTTTCGCGAATCCGGAATCAGGAGCAGATCAGCAATCCACTGACAGATGATATCAGAGTACTTTTTCATAATGAATTTCAAGCAGCATCCGTGCTCAGAGATATTTTGCAGAAGAGAATGCAGATCACGATCGATGAGCATGAAATCGGATACGTGGCACTTCACATTCATTCAGCAATCGAGGATGAAAAAGTGTCTGTGGCAATGCAGACGGCCCGTGCAGTGAGAGAATGTATTGAGATGATCGAAAAAGAAACAGGAAAAAAGATCGATGTGATCTCGCTTTCCTATAATCGTCTGATGAACCATATCAAATATATGGTAGCACGTGCTATGACGGGGGAGGATCTTCGTATCAATATGAATGAATATATAGAATCCAAATTTCCGGAAGCGTATATGACTGCAAAAAAAGTCTGCGATATGCTCGGAAAGAGTATTGGAAAAGAACTTGATGAGATGGAAATCGGGTATCTGGCAATGCATATCGAACGAATCTACAGTGAAGAAATAAAGGCATAACAGAGGAACCGGCTTTTGCCAAAAGATTGACACTACGGAGAAACAAATGGTATAATCGGACCAAAGTTTGAACATTAGTCTAAGGAGAAAGGTTGGTACGGTAATGGCTACAAAAGAACAGATGGAAAAGGTGAAGAATATTGTTGTGAAACTCCGTTATCTGGAGTGTATGGATAATATTATTTACTATGACAGATGGAATAACTGCCCGAAGGATGGATTTGATTATGAAGGGAAAGTCGGAGCATATCTGACAGAGCTTTCGAATGAGAAACTGACGAGCAAAGAGACAAAAGAACTGGTAGAGTCACTGGAAGGAGAGACGGCTTTTGATTCAGATACAGACAAAGGTATGGTACGTTATCTGATCGGAAAGTATAAAGAAGCAGTACAGATTCCGGCAAGCCTGCAGGGAGAATTGAATCAGGCAAATGCAGATGGACAGCTGGCATGGGGAAAATGCTATGAGGCAGATGATTTTGAAAGCTTTAAGCCGGTACTGAAAAAACAGTTTGATTTACAGGAGAAGATAGCAACAGCAATCAATCCGGATGAAAAACCATATCAGGTTCTGGTGAACCGGTTTGATAAGGATTATCGTCTGGAAGAGATTGATGCAATTTTGGCAAAAATCAAAGATGCTGTCTGCGAAATTTTAAATGCGGTAAGAGAAGAACAGAGTAAGATTGATGATTCCATTCTGGAATGTGAAGCAGATCATGATACAGTACTTCGTATTGTGAAGAAAGCGCAGGAGATTCTGGGACTTGATAAAGATAAGAGTACTTTATTTGAGATCCATCATCCGGTATGTGTCTGCACCGGACCTCGTGATTCCAGACCATCCACAAACTGTGATGAGCTGATCCATGCGATTCTGGCAGTGGTTCATGAGACCGGACACGGACTCTATAATTATAATGCGAACGATGAGGTTGCAGAAAGCGGACTCTGGGGCGGAATTGAAGGTGCAATGCATGAATCCCAGTCCAGATTCTACGAGAATCATGTAGGAAGAACCAGAGAATTCTGGGAGAACCTGTACCCATATCTGCAGAAGGAAGTGCCAAAATACAAAGAGATTTCTCTGGATACATTCCTTGCGGCACTCAATAAAGTAAAACCGGGACTGATCCGTCTGAAAGCGGATGAGCTTACCAATACCCTGCATATCATCATCCGTTACGAAATTGAAAAAGAATATTTCGATGGAAAACTGACAGTGGATACAATTGAAGAAGCATGGAACAGAAAATATCAGGAATATCTGGGATTTACTCCAAAGAATCATCAGGAAGGAATCCTGCAGGATGTGCACTGGGCTTCAGGATGTGTAGGATATTTTCAGGGATATGCACTTGGAGATGCTTACGCAGCACAGTTTGCTCATAAGCTTCTTGCTGATTGCCCGGATGCATTTGAAAAGCTGGGAAAAGGAGATTCATCTGTAATTGGAAACTGGTTAAAAGAACATATTCACCAGTACGGACAGACCTATTCTACGCGCGAGATGCTCAAAAAAGCAACAGGAGAAGAGCTGAATACCGGTTATTATATTGAATATCTGAAAGAAAAATATTTACACTAAGCGCAGAGGGCAGGAGGATTGACCAATGAATAAAGAATTTTACGCAGGAAATCGTAAGAGCCTGTATCAGAAACTTGAAGCGGGATCTTTGGTGGTTGTATTCAGCGGACATGCACCGATCAAGACCAATGATGAGAATTATCCGTTTTTTACAAATCGTAACTTTTTGTATCTGACAGGAATTGAGCAGGAAAATATTGTACTGATGACTTATGTCGGAGAGGGAACAATTGAAGAAACTCTGTATCTTCTTCCACCGGATGCATTTGCAGAACGCTGGACCGGAAGACGTATAAAAGAAGAGGAAGCAAAAGAACTTTCCGGAATTACGAATTACAAATATGTGGCAGCATTCCGGAATGATCTTTCCAGACAATTATTTTCTGGCAATGTTAAGAAAGTTTATCTTGATTTTGACAAGGTTTATGAAAATACGCCGGCAGTAGAAGCATACCGCCTTGGCAAGTATCTGAAAGAACATGCTCCGTTTGTTGGACTTGGTAACCTTCATCCGATCATGAAACAGCTTCGCCTGATCAAGAAACCATGTGAGATTGAGGCAATGAAGAAAGCGGAAACGATCACAAAGGCCGGAATCGAAGCAATGATGAAAACATCTAAACCGGGAATGTACGAATACCAGTATAAAGCAGAATTTGATTATGCACTGGCTCAGAGGGGAGTGCTTTCACCAGGATTTCCGTCTATCATTTCATCAGGAAAGAACAACTTTAAAATTCATTACTATGATTATCGCGGACAGGCACAGGATGGAGATATGATCCTGAATGACGTTGGTGCTGTATGGGATTATGAGATCAACGATGTATCCAGGGCATTTCCGTGCAATGGAAGATTTAATGACCGTCAGAAATTGCTTTATGAGTGCATTTACAATACTTCAGAATATATGTTCAGTACACTGAAACCGGGTGTACCGCTTCTGGATGTGGATAAGATCATCCGTAAATATACATTTGAACAGTTAAAAGAAGCAGGAGTATGCAAAAATTTTGAAGATATTGGGACTTACATGTGGCACGGTGGAGCACATCATGTTGGATTTGATGTACATGACGTGGTAGAAGGAAGCGGACTTGCTGTACCGGGTGTTGTATTCTGTGTAGATATCGGTGTTTACCATGAAGAATGGGGCATTGGATTCCGTCTGGAAGATAATTGCCTGATCACAGAAGACGGATGTGAAAATCTGTCAAGAGCAATTCCGAGACAGATCGATGAGATTGAAGCATTTATGGGACGCAGATAAATAGAAAACAGGGAAAGGGGGAGCTGTATAGAAAATTACGATTCCCTTTTCCTGAAATATGGAGAGCCAGGATATGGAAAATAGAAAATCACGGAAAAGTACATTTCTTTATGTAATACTATTAACTTTATGTGTACCACTTGCATATGTATATCTTATTCTTGTTACGGGACTGCTGGATAAAATACAGGAGGGGCATATCGGATTAACGTTGATGATTGTGTTTCTTCCACTGTTTTTTTATTGGGGACTTGTGGCAGTTGTGGGAATCATAAATATTGGACAGTCATTTAAGATATACAAAACGGGAAATCCGATTGAATGCGTGAACCGCATGCTGATCCATAAATATGGGCTGGTTGTTTTTTTCTGTGTGAATTTTCTGGTTCTGTTCATTTATTATTTTTTCATAAGTATGGCAGTGCTGGTAGGAAGCCGGGGAGCCGCGATAATCTTTGCTCCGGTATTGCTGCCGTGGCTGATTGTAGCAGTCGTTTTTTCGGTTGGTGCAACATGGCTTGCTATTTTACCGGGAAGCTTTTATGGGATCCAGGTGATCCGTATGACCTATAAAAGTGGGAAAATAGGGTTTGCCGAAGCAGTTGTACATACGGTATTCCAGTTTTTCTTTCTGTTTGATGTGTTGGATGCAATGTATCTTGCAACGGAAAAATGGGGAAGAGGGAAAAAGAGTTCTGTAATTATTGGGTGTGTGTATCTGTTTGCAGTTTTTGCAACCATATATCTGATAATTAAAATGAAATCAATGTTTTAAAATACAAGCAGTTGTATCAGAGTTTTGGTACGGCTGCTTTTTGTAAATGTGAAATGAAAAAGGAAATGGAAAGGCAAATGGAAGGGGATGTTCAGCCGTGCCATTCGCAAAAGCATGTTGAATTGATGTCAGAATATTCTGAATTGCGCAAAATATAAAAACAACATTGACAATTCAGGAAAGCCGTGGTAAGATACCATATGTTCGCTGGTCGAGACAGAGACTAAGGAGTGGCATGCAGAGGCAGAGCGGATGAAAAATAAAAAGTTTTGCATAAAAATTCGAGCATGAGTATGGGAATATTCAGACGAAAACTTTGAAAAAAGTAAATTGCAAAAAGAAATCAAAAAGCTGTTGACAAGCCTTGATGAATATGCTATTCTATTAAAGCTGTCGCGTGAGGGAGTTCTTCACAACAGCAAAAAAAGAAAGATAAGTTTTAGAATGAAATTCGACAAGAGAAATTAAAAATCTCTTGCCGGATTTCTTTTTTATTTATGGCAAGAAAAGAAAGCGTGCAAGAGTGTAAAAAGCTCTTGTGCGCTTATTTTATTTCAAGAGAAAGGAGCGGGAACGGTGGCAAGAAAATACAAAAGATTGCGCTATGAAGATAGGCAAGTAATAGAGAAAATGAGCCGGGCGGGCAGCAGGGTAGTAGATATTGCAGCTACTTTAGGAGTACACCGGGACACAATTTATAAGGAGTACGCCCGCTGCGGAGCTACGGCGGATACATATAGCGCAGAGAAAGCGCAGGAAACGCTTTAAATGCACAAAGGAGAACGAAATGGAAAAACAGGAAAAACAAGCAATAGAAATATTGCATATGATGTGCGGGAATAACGGGTGCGTAATTTCTGATAGTGGCGGGAAAGACAGCAGCGTATTAAAGCATATTGCATTAAAGGTAAAAAACAGATACGGATTGGAATACAAGATAAGACACAACCATACAACAGTAGATGCACCAGAAACTGTGTATTTCATAAGAAGAGAAAAAGAAAAATACGAGGCAATGGGAGTACCGTACGAAATATTCTATCCTGCACAATCAATGTGGCAGTTAATTGTAAGCCATGGAACACCGCCAACACGAATTATGCGGTATTGCTGTAAAGATTTAAAAGAAAATACAGGACTGGGCGAAAAGTTAGTAACAGGAGTAAGAAAAGCCGAAAGCAGGAACAGAAAAGAAAATCAAGGAATAGTTACAATTACGAACCCAAAGAAAAAATTAGTGAGTGAGATAGAAGAAAATGAAAATTTTCAATTAACAAACAAGGGGGGGGTGGTTGTTCTTAATTTAGATAATTCGGAAACACGAAGAATAGTAGAAAACTGTTATAGGACACAAAAGACGTTAATAAATCCATTGATAGACTGGGACGATGATTTTTTATATTGGTACATACGAAAAGAAAATATTGAATTAAACCCGCTGTACTGAAATAAGTGCCCGTAATTTTGCAAATAGGAGTTATGAGCAGGAAAAGCAGGAGTTGCTTAAAAGGCGGGCTATGATACTAAAGATTAAGACGAGCTTATAAAAGCGAAAATGAAAAGGAGAAAAACAGAGCATGAGATTAAAAGAAATTGAGGCAAGATTAGCAGAAATCAGAGAAGAGCTGAACACCAGAGCGGCAGAGCTTACAGACGAAGAAATGACAGCACTTGAAGCAGAGGTAACAGCATTACAGGAAGAAAGAACCTCTTTGCAGGCGGCAGCAGAAAAACGTAAAAATTTACTTGCAAGAATTGCTGCGGGAGAGCCTACAGGCGGCGCAGGCACAGAGCCTATGACATTTAGAAACTTTGAAAAGCTGTGTGCAACAGCGAGAGTAACCGAAACAGCCAAAAAGAGAACCGTAAAAATCGGTGGAATCAAAAACCAGAACCATAAAAAATATCTCATTAGATTTTTACACGAAGATAGTGAGGACGGAGATATCAGAGTAACGATTGTGGGAAGAAATGAGGCGGGCTTTAGCTTTACATTTGCCAAAGATGCAGAAAGCACAATAGAGCCGCAGTTTAAGGCACACCCAATGGATAAAGACGGTACATTACTGATTTTTGACGAGGATATCGTTACAGAAGCGTAAAGAAAAGGCTGCGGGGCAATTCCCGCAGCCAAAAATAAGGAGAGTAAAGCATGGCAAACAAAAGTTTTAATTTTGGAAAAATGAAACGAAGTTTTTATACAACAACACTGAAAGACGGCAAAGTAGTAATTGTAAACATGCCGAAGAAAAGCACATTTGAAAAGATGCAGGAAATTAGCGAGCTGGACGAAGAGGAAGTAGACGGCAAAGAGGTATATAAAACAATGCTGTCACTTATGGCTGAAATCTTATCTAACAATAAAAATGGGGAGCGGATTACAGCAGAGTATTTGGAAAGTGAAGAGTACGACATTGAGGAAATCGTGGCATACATTAACGATTACGGCGATTTTGTCAATTCGATTAAGAATAACCCAAATTAAAAATGCCGTATTATCCGGGCGGCGGCAGCGGGGACGAAGTGCATTATAGATTGAATACAAAAGGGGAAAAACTGGTAATTGATTATCTGAATATCACGATATCTGACGTACAGGAAATGCCCATAGATTTGTATTTGTATTTTATCTTATCTACGGTGCCATAGGCGCGTTGATAGGACATGACGATATTTTCAGCCGATTCATACCCTGAATATTGTGGCTTTTCAAAGCAATGGGATTCCAGAAAGTCCTGAATGTCTGACCATGGATTCTTTTTACCAGTATAGAAGCGTTCAACAGATTTGTTGTCTAGGTCGAAATGAAATGCTTTCCTATCAAGTTCCATTTGGAATCCTAAGTGTAAATGCGGTTAGTCGTAAATACGTTCCGGACTGATATCCCGGATTACCTGTAGGTAGTCTTCACCCTCCGGTTCATTCATATCCTCATAGGTGCGCCATGACTTAATGTTCTGCATCACCCAAGGCTGTTTGGATAGAGTCGCGCAAACAGGGCACTGCGCCCCGAACTGCACCTTGCGGTTCTTTGCCTGCCAAGTACCAAGACCGATGCGCACGTTGCCCATCTGCTCCGCATACTTTCCCACGCAATCGTAGAGGTCATCTACGTTGTAACCATTCCTTTTTGCCTTCTCATCATCGAACTCGATGGTGAAGCGCCAAGGTCTCTTTTCCATTTCTGCCATACCTATCGTCCTTTCTGCCAGATGGCTGTTATCATATGTTGCCATTATACTATAATGCCGGTATTACGGCAATATGGAAATTGAACACACGTTCTTTTTGGCAAACGCATGTTACAGAACGGTGGAGAGAACGTTTTCTGGCATCTCGCTTTCCGGCTGGTGTTCGGATGCGCTTGCCATGTCATGACTCTCCCCGGCGAGCGATACCTCCTCTTCCAGTTCCGGTGCGTCAATCTCGATGTTCTTTCCAAGCTCCTCCTCGTAGCGCTCCATGATGAAGGTGTCCGCATAGTCTGCCTTCGATGCGGCTTTGAAGAGGTAGGATGGGTCGTTTTCCAAGGCGTTCATCCAAGATTGCAGATAGGAGACGTGGTTCTCGTAGAACTCGCCCTCAAGTTCCGTGTTTTGGATGCCGAGGTCTGCGGAAAGGAACAGGCTTCCAAGCTCCGCGACCAGCTCTTCCTCAGCATAGGAAGGGCTTCCGAAGCGGGTGTCGAGTTCACGGGCGAGGGCGGATGGGTGTCCGGTGGAGTGGGTCATCTCATGCAGCAGGACGCGAGTGAACGCTTCATCCGAGCGAAAGGTCTCTCGCGGGGCGATGAGGATGCGGTCGGTAGCCGGAGAGTAGGCGGCACTTCCGAGGTAGCCGCTGCTCTCGATGACGGGGCATCTGGAAGACTCCTCAAGGTTCTGTGCGATGGTTGCCGTTCGGTCGTTCAGATGGACGGGAGCGTTCTCCGGCGGGATGCCCTCAATATCCTCCGCATTGAAGACGTTCCAGTAGCCCACGAGCTTCGGGTAGCGTCCGGCAAGTTCCTTCTCGCCGGTATCCTCGTTTTCCTTGTAGAAGGCGAACTGTTTCCATTTCTCGATGAGCGCGGACTTGGCACCCTTTTTCACATGCCAACCGGCATCCTTTATCTGGTTGAAGGTAGCCCACCGGTTGTCCGTGTAACCGCGCATGAACCCGATGAAGCCAAGATGCACGCGGTTTCCGCCCTGATACACGGTGCCGGAGACGGGGTTGTGCGGTGTTAGGGAGGGCAGGTACGGTTCTGCCCAACGAAGCCCGTCGCGCTTCATGTCCTCGATGATTTTCTCAACGACCGCCTGACGCTGGTTATCAATAATCTCCGTAGGAGTCTGCTTCTGCTTAGATTTCATCATGGTCTCCTTTCCGGGAAAGCTCATTGAAATTATACGATAGCTGCCGCTTTTCCGACATGCTCTAAGAAAACGACCCCACAGAATCGAATCTGCGGGGTCTTGGCGGTAGGTTTGTAGCGTGAGTGCGAACAGATTGAAACCTGTCCTTATTCGGCACCAGAGCCAGTCTGACGGGATTCGGTCGAAACAGTTTCCGTTTGCGCCTGTTTTTGGTCGATACTGGTGGTCACAACCGTCCGCTCATTCTGCTTCCAGAAGTTATAGGAGCAGGAGACGAGGGAGATGACCTGATTCGGTTCGGAATCGGTATCGAGTACCATGGCGGCAGATTCCCGCGAGGAATCGTACCAGTTCCGAAAATCCGAATCACCGGCAAAGACCGTCCGTTTGGTCGGCTCCCATCCCTTCACGATATTCGCGAAGTGCACGGTGTAGCGCATCTTGGTGTTTGGGGTTTGGATGAGTACAGTCTGATGCTCAGAAGCGAAGGATTTATCGCTATACCGTTGGATGTTGCCGAAACAGGTGACCGCGTTCCCGAGGGTCAGGCTGTGTCCGAGGATGACGGCATTCGGACTTTGAAAGCCCTCCTTCTCGCATTCTGCGTCGAGATAGAGCGCACCCAAGGGATTGTAGTTCCGGTAGATATCGTGATGCAGGTAGTAATCCGGGTCAGATGCGTGGGCTTGCAGGATGGGATGGTTGATATCCGTCCCCGGCACGGTTATCCATCCGATAACATCCCCGTTCACGCTCTTCCAGTAATCCCAATCAACAGTAGGGAACTCGGATTCCCGACCACCTGCGCTTTCCGTGGCGGTTTCCTGCGGCGTGCCGTTTGGTGACGGTGAGGGACTTGCATCCCGATAGAAATGAAGCAGCACGCAGAAAAGGATGGCAGCGACGGCCAAGAAGACCGCCGCTGCCGCAAAAGCCGCACGGGATTTCCGGTTATGATTTCCCAATCTGGCCATCTGAATTACTTGGCGGCATCCGATGTGGCCTGCGGGGCATCCTTCGTCGCTCCGCAGGTGGTGCAGACCAGCTTGTCGATGACCGTCTCATCGTAAGCCGGGGTGTCGGTGACCTGTTTGTCATAGCCCTCGCTCACCATGACCTCATCGGTGATGGGGACATTGGTGGAGTAGC
>UMLB01024228.1_pt1 | contig 10316 bp, 6 predicted proteins | sample 1966481 | NCBI WGS metagenome assembly UMLB01 (sample SAMEA4836192, study PRJEB28245) | human gut metagenome | biome: gut microbiome; material: fecal sample | place: Denmark | collected 2008 | reverse complement strand
TACACTTCCTTAACGTACACCTGCCACGACTTATACTCATTCCCAAGCCGCGGAACCGGCAGCCCCGCATGCACAAGCTGTGCCCCTGTATAGTACTCCGGCTCAACAGAGTTCGGTGTCCCATTGATCCGCTGCCCATTTTCGCCACCGGTCTGCATTCCGACAACTTCCACCCGGTACTTTTTATCTTCGCCAAGTCCCCGCAACTTCACATACTCCGTCGCCGGATTACACTGCGTATCCAGCGTTACCACAGTAACCAGCGCCTCGCTTCCATCCGGCCTGCAATACTCCCACGCAGCATATTCTTTTTTCTGCCAGACATCTGTCAGCCTGTAATACCTGCCCTGCCGGATCAGCATCTCAAAACGGTGATAGTTTTTGATCTGCTCTCTGACCTGTTCCTTTTCTTCTTCCGTCAGCAGATTTAAGTCCAGTTCATAACCAAAACTGCCCGCCATGGCAACTGCTGCCCGTGTCGCAAGTTCTGTCATTCTTCCGGTCTGATGGTTCGGAACTGCCGACACATGGGAACCGACCGTGCAGGACGGATAGGCAAAGGATGTTCCATACTGTATTTTAATACGCTCAACCGCATCCGTATTGTCACTGCACCAGATCTGTGGTGTATAATACAACATTCCCGCATCAAACCTGCCGCCGCCACCGCTGCATCCCTCAATCAGAAGATCCGGGTAACGTTCATGCAGCCGTTCCAAAAAATCATAAACACCGAGCACATAGCGGTGCAGGATCGCACCCTGATTCTGCTCTGCCGCCGTTTTCGACCAGATATCCGTGAGATGACGGTTCATATCCATCTTGACATAATCAGCCTTCGTGTCATCGAGCACTTTCGCAATCTGTGCAAAAATACCGTCCACCACTTCTTTTCTGGAATAGTCGAGCACAAGCTGATAGCGTGCACGCACCGGTTTTCGTCCAGGAATGGTAAATGCCCAGTCCGGGTGTTCCCGATAGAGGTCACTGTCCTCACAGACCATTTCCGGCTCGATCCAGATCCCAAATTTCATGCCAAGCCCACGAATTTTTTCTGCAACTTGTGAAAGCGGCATGCCAAGTTTTTTCTCATTGACCGTCCAGTCGCCCAGTCCTGCCAGATCATCATCACGTTTTCCAAACCACCCATCATCGAGCACCAGCATCTCCACGCCAAGCTCCGCCGCCTGTTTTGCGATCTCTATGATTTTTTCTCCGGTAAAATCAAAATAAGTTGCCTCCCAGTTATTGATCAGAACCGGTCTTTTGGTATCGCGGTATGCACTGCGGCAGATGTGGCTGCGGATCAGACGATGCAGATTCCACGAAAGTGTTGAAAAACCATTTGCCGAATAACTAAATGCCGTCTCCGGTGTATCAAACGTCTCTCCCGGCTCTAATTTCCAGGAGAACATTTCGTCGGACAAGCCCATAACAAGCCTCGTCTGCTCATACTGGTCTTTTTCTGCCTCCGCCTTAAAATTGCCGCTGTACAAAAGCATACAGCCGTAACATTCACCGGCATCTTCCCCGGTCTGTTTTCCCGCCAGCATCACAAACGGATTCTGCTGATGGCTGGATGACCCGCGCCTGCTTCCAAATACCTGATTGCCATGCTCCACCGGCGTACGCTCTAAGATCCGCTCCATCCCGTGTCTGCCATGAAAATGAATCACATCAAATTCTCCGGTCATAAAATCAAGTACAGCGCTTGCTGCTTTTTCAATATGAACAGCCTCCTGCCCCCGGTTTGTAATCTGCACAGCCCTTGTAATAATATCGAGCTCTGCAAATATACCATAAAGCAGTGTCACCTGCACGCCACTTGGCTTGTCCTCCAGATATACCTTTAAAGTCTCACTCTCCGTCCCCGTCTCGTCATAAGCTGCCGGAAGACCCGGTATCCGATATTTTCCCTCACAAATTTCGCAGGATACAAACCGCAGATCGGCACAGTAACTTCCATCCGCATTTTTCAGGATAAATGCCGGACTGCGGAAATCCCCGTTTCCAAAACACGGATACTCCTGTGGCAGTGCATCCATGGAATATGTCTTGTCGCACTCCGCCTCATACGGATTGCCGGAAAATCCCCTGTCATAATAGATCAGAAGATACCGCATATCGCCTGTTAAACGTTTTCCATAATAAAGATGGAGCAACTGCCCGTAATTGCCGACTCCCATCTGATAAGTCGTATTTTTTGTATGCAGTGTGATCAGTTTCTGCTCCTGATCTATGATGATTGCCATAGTTTTTCCCCTTCCACTCCAAACTTATTTCCTGTAAAATACCTTTGCCTCGTAAGGTCTTAAATAGATGCCATTTTCTGTTTTTACCACATCGTCATAATTGCTGATCAGGACTTTCTCGTCCCCAGTAAAACCGTCTTCCAGGGTAAAATCCATCTCCTGCTCCCTGAAATTGCAGACCACAAACAGTTTCTCATCTCCAAGTGTTCTGGTGTACGCAAACACATCCGGGTGTTCAATCGCCTTACTCTTGTATACACCATACACAATAATCTCCATCTGATGACGCAGTTCGATCAGTTTCTTATAATAAGAAAATATAGAATCCGGATCGTTTACCTGTGCTGCCGCATTGATCTTTTTATAATTCTCATTGACAGAGATCCACGGTGTTCCTGTCGTAAATCCCGCATTGTCACTGTCATCCCAGTGCATCGGGAATCTTGCATTGTCACGGCCGATGGCATTGACAAATTTTAACATGGTCTCCTCATCCAAAATACCGCCCCCGACAAAATCACGGTATGCATTTTTGATCTCAATATCGCGGAACTCCGAAAAATCCCTGCATTTCCGGTTTGTCATTCCAAGTTCCTCGCCCTGATAAATATAAGGTGTTCCCTTCATAAAATGCAGACAGGTTGCAAGCATTTTTGCAGAGATCTCGCGGTACTCCTCACTGTCATTTCCAAATCTTGACACGGCTCTTGGCTGATCGTGGTTATCCCAGTAAAGACTGTTCCAAGCCACACCTTCAAGTCCGTCCTCCCACTTCTGAAATACCTTTTTGAGCTCCACCAGATCAAAACTGCCGTCACTCCATTTGCCATACTGTGTCTGTCCGAGATTGACATGCTCAAATGTAAAGATCATATCCAGCTCATTTTCGTTTGTTCCGGCATAGCGTTTTGCATCTTCAACGCCTGCTCCGGCACCTTCGCCAACTGTCATCCAGTCAAATCTGGAGATTACCTTTTCATTCATTTCTTTTAAATACTCATGCACACGCGGGCCATTGTTGACATAAGGAGAAGAATCACCGAATTTTTCATTGCCACGCACTACACCGTCCGGGAAACGCTGGTCTTTTGATATCATCGTAATGACATCCATACGGAATCCGTCAATGCCGCGCTCACCCCACCAGGTCATCATGTCATAGACTTCCTGTCTGAGTTTTGGATTTTCCCAGTTGAGATCCGGCTGTTTTTTGGAAAACATGTGAAGATAATACATATCCGTTGTCTGATCGTACTCCCATGCGGATCCACCAAAACAGGAACCCCAGTTATTCGGTTCTTTTCCGTCCTTTGCCTCACGCCAGATATAATAATCGCGGTACGGGTTATCCTTACTTTTTCTGCTCTCCACAAACCACCGGTGCTCATCGGAACTGTGGTTGACGACCAGATCCATGACGATCTTAATGCCAAGTTTGTGTGCCTCGGCAAGCATTTCATCAAAATCTTCGAGTGTACCAAACTCCGTCATGATATCTCTGTAATCACTGATATCGTAACCGTTGTCATCGTTCGGAGACTGATAGACCGGGGATAACCAGATCACGTCAATTCCCAATAATTTTAAATAAGACAGCCGGCTCTTAATGCCGCGAAGATCGCCGACACCATCACCATTGCTGTCCATAAAACTGCGCGGATAGATCTGGTAGACTACCGCTTCTTTCCACCATTTTTTTTCTTCCATAGGAATCCTCCATTCCTGCGCCGGTTTTGCGCATACACTATTTACCTTCCTGCTATATATCTGGCTCATATACATATTGAATCAAGTCGTCTCCCTTACTACAAGTGATACCGGCAGAGTAGTGCGGTTCGGCACAAGTTCCCCGTTACCGGAGCGGACGAGCAGTTCCACCGCCATTTTTGCCATCTCTTTGATTGGCTGATGGATCGTCGTGATCGGCGGCGTTGTTAATGATGCAATATTGACATCATCGAAACCCACGATCTTCATCTGCGACGGCACATCAATGTTCAAATTATGGCACACCTGAAGAAGCTGCGCTGCGATCAGATCACTGCTGGCAAAAATTCCGTCTGTATCCGGGTTTTCCTTTAGCAGTTTTTCGAGAATCTGATGGTATTCGAGATGATTATATTCAAAGGCCGTGGTATCTGCGATCTGGTAAGAAACCTTCTGTTTTTCACAGACTGCACGGAAACCAACTGCACGCGCATCCGCAGGCATGGCAGTTTCATGGACACCGCTGATGTGGATCAGATGTTTACATCCGCAGTCAATCAGATGCTGCGCTGCAAGACGTCCGCCCTGCTCATTGTCACACTCCACCTCCGCTGTTCCATTTTCAAGATAACGCTCAATCGTGATCAGCGGCACATTTAATCCGGTAAACTTTTCCACGCCGACCGTTCCACTGCAGAGAATGACTCCCGCCACGCGGTTGCTCGTGCACATTTCCATGTACTCCCATTCTTTTTCATTTTTCTCCTGGGAGTTAAACAGTAAAATCTTATGGTCATAATGATACGCCTGACTCTCCAAATTACTGATCAGCTCCGCAAAATACGGATGTCTGATGTGCGGCACGATCACACCGATCGTGTTCGTCGTCTGTTTGGAAAGCGAACGCGCTACTTCGTTCGGGCGGTAATTGAGCTTCTTCATCGCCTCATATACTTTTTTTCTCGTTTCTTCGCTGATATATCCACGGTTATTCAGCACACGGGAAACAGTGCTTACGGTAAGCCCTGTCTCCTTTGCCACATCCTTTAAGGTTGCCATACTTCCTCCCCGAAAACCTGTATCTTCTCTATGCTGCCCTTTTCCATGCAAAATTTTTCTGCAATTTCAGGCAGTTCAAATATACCTGTGATTGTACCACAATCTGCAGTCACTTCAAGAATCACATCATCAAAAAGCAGAGAAAAATCACGGATTCCGACACCTGTTGCAAATGTTTCTTCACCGATTTTTAACTCTCCGGTTTTTGCATTGTATACAAAGTCAGTCTTCTGGTTGATGCAGGCACTTAAAATGTCCTCTGACTCTGCGCGGGTAATCTGAATTTCCGTTGCTGTGTCCGGTGCAAATTTCCACTGAAACGTATTTTCCGTACTGTCATACACCAGTTTTTTACTGTTTTCATACTCCCTGACCGGTTCCTGTCTCAGCACCTTTTCACCATTCTTATATGCAACAGAAAATTCTCTCGGCAATCCCATCGCCCCGGTATAATTTCTTCCCCGGTTTGGCAGCCTTAACCACGGAACCGAAATCACACGATCCCCTGTATTGCTGTAAGTCTGCGCCGCATAAGCCATCTTGTTGATGTATGCCGCATGACGCACGCCGTCGGTCTGAAACTTAAATCCATCAAAGTCACCCCAGAAGTAGTAACCATCTGCACTCCAGAACATCCAGGTTTCATTTCCTTTTTCATCTTTCAGACATACCAGATCCGGACATTCCCACGCTTCTTTGAATGTCAGTCGGTCGGTCTGCTCCCAGTTTAACAGATCCGTGGAACGGAAAATGCCAAAGTCGCTTTCCTCCAACCACAGTGTCATGATATAGGCGTTGCTCTTTTCATGCCAGAACACCTTCGGATCACGGTTTTCTTTACAGACAGTCTGCAACACGCCTTTGTCAAGTTTATGGAGTGATTCTCCGCCATCGGTGCTGTATGCAACACGCTGGGTAAACTGCTTTCCTGTGCTCCATTTATTATTATTTCCGGCTGCCGTATAGAAAAATACCAGTGCATTTTCCGGCAGTCCAAGCATCTTACGATCGTTTACAATGCCGCTTCCGGAAAACATCGTTCCGGTCTCATCCGGGAAAAGCACGTCATCCTTCTGTTCCCAGTGCAGCAAATCTTTGCTCACGGCATGTCCCCAGCTCATATTTTCCCACTGTACATCGAATGGGTTATGCTGGAAATATAAATGATACACGCCATCTGCATACACAAGACCATTCGGATCATTCATCCATCCGGTCTGCGGTGTAAAATGGATCGAAGGGCGGCGGAAAGCCTCACCCTGACCATTGCAGAAATATTTCTTCTCCGCTGCAGGTACGTCCTCATTTCTGATTCCGTCAAAGAAAGCCCTCCCAAGATCCCCTCTTAGAATTAGTGTTTTATCGGTAAATTGCTTTACCGGAAAACGGGCATAATAACTGACAGGGTATGTTTCATCCTCTGTCTGCCCTGCCGGAATCTGAAATTCAAACAGCTTTGTTTCGCCGTTTTTCTCCCGGCAGAATATCTCAAGCATACGGTTGTTTTTTGCCCCGCCAAATGGTAACTCGCCATACGCGGCACAGACTGGAATAAGCAGCCACCCTTTTTTAATGCATATTTCTTTTTCCATGTCCTACAACCTCCTACGGATATTTTTCCTTTTAAAATAGTACTTCAAAATCTTTAAAACGTGTGAACTTCTCCGTCCTCTGTATAAGTGATCTCAAATTTCTTCGCCTTAAAATCAGCGGAAAGCTTTGCCCATTCATTGCCTTTCTTTCGCACGATCACAAGTTTATCATCGTCACAGGTTTCCAGTTCAAACGTTCCGTCGAATGCCGGATGTGAATTACGAAATTCCATCATGCGCAGAAGTTCTGCCACGACCGGACGTTTTACTTCCGCATCGATTTCTTCTTTTGTATAGTAATGACGGTTGATATTCCGTCCTACTTTTGTCTCTTCCAGCAGTTTCAAATCATTTTTTCCTGCCAGCAGTCCGACATAATAAACCTGTGGAATACCAGGTGCAAAGAACTGAACTGCTCTCGCCAACAGATATGCATCATCCTCATCACCAAGTGCAGAATAATAGGAACAATTCACCTGATAAATGTCAAGGTTATTGTACGCTGCGGTATTGTAGATTTTCTTGACATTTGCACCAAATTTAAAGATATCTTCTTTTGTGCGTTCAATTTCCTCATCCGGCAGCAGATCTTTTACATCTACCACACCGATTCCGTCATGCGTATCAAGTGTTGTAAACTGTTTGCGCGGACAGATTTCAAACCAGTGTTTCAAATACTGTGTCTGTCCATAGTATAAAGCATTGATGAGCAGCATTGGAAGTGCAAAATCGTATACATAGTAATCTTCTTTTGCAATCTTCTCCTGCATCGTATAATGTTCATGGATTTCCGGTAAAAGTATCACGCCGTAAGGTTTTACGATATCCTCACACTCTTTTAAGAATTCCCATACATCCGGCTCAATGAAAAAGCAGCTTGTTCCGGCTTTTTTGGTCGCATAGGCAAATGCGTCGAGGCGGATCATTGCAGCGCCATGTTCACACAACGTCATTAAGTTATCGCGGATAAAGCATTTTGCCGTCTCAGATTTACAGTTGATATCGATCTGTTCCTCATCAAACGTACACCATACTTTTTCAGATGTTCCGTCTGCAAAATGTGCCTCCACATACGGCGCACGCGGTTTTCTCTTGTAGATTGCATCCACCTGCTCCTCGGTCGGCTCCCCGTTTTCCCAGAAATCTTTGTAGCGGATGAACAGGTCATGATACTCAGATGCATCTTTTTTCTCCAGAAAGTCTTTGTAATACGGACTCTGTGCCGAAATATGATTGATCATATAATCAAACATCAGGTAATACTTTTCTGCCAGATGTTCCACGTCGCTCCAGTCTCCAAATGCCGGATCGACTTTGTGGTAATCCATCGGTGCAAATCCCCTGTCTCCCGAAGAAGGGAAGAACGGAAGGATATGGATCCCGCCCACTGCATTTTTAAAATATTTATCTAAGATCTCGTTTAAGTCTGCCAGATTATGTCCCATCGAATCCGAATAAGTAATCAGCATACATTTGTTTTCCAACTTTTTCATATCAGTCTCCATTTCTGCATAAAATCCTGTTTTTATGCTCACCACCATTTCACTGCTGCCACTTCACAGGAATAATACTCTTTTATGATTTCACCGCTCCGGCTACCACGCCATCGATAATCTCTTTCTGCAGGAACAGATATAATACCAGGATCGGTGCAACAGTAAGTACCAGTGCTGCCATGATCACACCGTAATCGGATGAGTAAGTTCCGTAGAAAGAATAAGTGGATAACGGAAGTGTATATAAGTTTTTCTTTCCAAGTACCAGTGAAGGAAGCAGATAGTCGTTCCAGAATGCCAGTACGTTTAAGATCACAAGGGTTGCCGTAGTCGGTTTTAACAGAGGAAATACGACCTTGAAAAATGTCTGTACATTGGTACATCCATCCAGATATGCCGCCTCCTCCAGTGAAAGCGGGATACCGCTCTTAATAAATCCCTGATAAATGAATACTGACATACTCATCGCAAATCCGGTATGCATAAAGATCAGTGTCAGTCTGTGGTTTAACATATGAAGTCCGGAACCGTAAATGGAAACTAACGGGATCATGATCGCCTGGAATGGAATGATCATGGATGCTGCCATCAGTGCAAAGAATACTCTGGAAAATGTATTTTTTGCGCGGGTAAAATAATATGCTACCATAGATGCGAAAATGATGACGAGCAATGTGCTTAAGCCTGTGATAAACAGGGAGTTTCCAAACGCTTTTATGAATTCCATTTTCTCAAATGCTTTTGTATAGTTTGCAAGTGTATATCCCTTTTCTGTAATAAAGGAAAATGGATTCTTGATGATATCACGTTTCTGTTTAAAGGAGTTTAACAACACCAGAATGAACGGTACCATATAAAGCAGGAATAAAACAATGATCGCTGTAAAGCCAACAACATCCAATACACGGCGTTTTGTCCCGCCAACTTTTGAACCTCTGCTCATTATGCCTCTACCTCCTTCTTCTTTCCGATATAGATCTGTGCACCGCTGATGCATGCAACAATGATAAATAAGATCAGTGCTTCAGCCTGGCCTACGCCATAATTTCTGGATGTAAATGCCTTTTCATAGACATACATCGCAACCAGTCTGGTGGAACCGTAAGGCTCACCGCCTGTCAATGTAAGGTTTACATCGTAAACCATGAATGCTCTCGATAAGGTAAGGAACAGACAGATAACAAAAGACGGCACCATCAGTGGTAAGATAATGCTTTTCATTTTCTGGAAACCTGTTGCCCCATCTATGCTGGCTGCCTCAAGCACATCCGTGGACAGCCCTGTGAAACCGGCAATATAGATCAACATCATATAACCGGATAATTGCCAAACTGTAACGATCACCATGGACCAGAATGCCTTGTCCGGGTCTGCTAACCAGGAAGTAGAAAATAATCCCCAGCCTGTGCTTTTTCCCATGTTTACAAGCACTCTTGAAAATACGAACTGCCAGATAAATCCGAGTACGACACCACCGATCAGGTTCGGTGTAAAGAAGCCGGCACGGAAAAATTTCTGACCTTTGATTCCATTTGTCAGTGCATACGCTAAAAGGAATGCCACTGCATTAACTAAGATAACCGATAAAATTACATATTTTAAGGTAAGTCCCATAGAGGACCAGAATGCCGTATCTTTAAATACGGAAATATAATTCTGCACGCCGACGATATTTTTTACTTTGCTGACTCCATCCCAATCGGTCAGTGTCAGGTAAAAACCATACAGGAAAGGCAGTATGACAACTGCACAGAAAATCAAACATCCCGGCAGTGCAAAGATACATAGATTTTTAATTTTTTCTCCCGTTTTTCTACCCATAACCCTAATTCCTTTCTGATACCCCGCCGGAACCTGCCGTCAGATATTTTATCTTCCGGATGTTCCGGCGGGATGCTGCATTTCATTCTTCAAAACCAACTACTTTTCAAATACCAATTTTTATTTCCAAGCGACCTGCTGCAAAAAGCGACGCAGATATTAGTTCTGTGATGTCCAGTAGTTGTCGATATCTGCTGCAAGATCATCTCTTGTACACTGTCCGCCAAGATATTTCTGCATGGAAGCTCCAAGTACGCTCCAGTGGTCAGAAGGTGCGATAAAGCTGGATGAATAGGTGTTGCCTGCTGCCATTTTTGCCTGAATGTCTTTTCCAAGCGGATCTAATGCTTCATAAGTATTGTTTTTGCATGCCGGGATCACTGCTGCGT
>UMLB01035802.1_pt1 | contig 10322 bp, 8 predicted proteins | sample 1966481 | NCBI WGS metagenome assembly UMLB01 (sample SAMEA4836192, study PRJEB28245) | human gut metagenome | biome: gut microbiome; material: fecal sample | place: Denmark | collected 2008 | reverse complement strand
CCCGCCATGAGCAAAACATATGCCGCCATCTCCGCGCAGATCTCGCTCCCGCCAACTGAGCAAACCAGGATAAAGCGAAACGCCCGCGCATAATCTTGCGCGGGCGTTTCGCTGTTTGCTGTATTTCCGGCAACGGAGGCTTGACACCCCCAAGGAAATCCTATTCCTCGCTTGCAGCGGGAGCCTTCTTGGCGGCTTTCACGGCCTTCTTCTTCGGCTCCTCCTCGACCTCGTCTTCCTCATCAAGATCGATCTCGGGCTTGCCCTCATCGGAGGTCATACCTTCGCGCAAGCTTTTAACGGACTTGCCGATTGCGCTGCCGAGCTTGGGAAGGTTCTTCGGGCCGAAGATAAGCAGAACGACAACCAGGATGATAAGCAGCTCGGGAACGCCCATGCCCAAAAACTTCATTGATGACTCCTCCTTTTAGGATGTCGCTAAGCGGAACCGACAGCGTCCGCGTCGCTTGTACCTGGACGGGCCATATCGCCCGTCAACTCGTTTCGACGGTTCCGATAATGTCGCTAGAGAACACTCGCGTCTATCATGCAAACCCGTGATTTCATACCTAAAGCCCCCAAAACCTTTGTCATGCAAATTGAGTACAAATGACGTTTTGCCTGATAAAAGAGCTACAGTACAAGTTTGAGGACATCATGTCCCAGAATCGCGATACGGCACGCCCGAAAGAGCACCCGCGAGCCCACGTCAACCATGGGCAGCGGCAACATGCGCCATCCCTGCCACGGCATCCGTACATGCCAGGGTGCTCGCCGTTGCTCTCGATACCCATCCAGACTTGACCGGCAGCTCTACACGCAAAACGAAAAAGGCAGGGGACGAGCCCCTGCCTTAGCACGGATGTCAGAAGATGAAGCTTAACATCTAGTCTTGCTGCGCCTCCTGTGTCACAAGCTGACGATATGCGATCAGGTCGAGCTTGGCCATGACCACGTCCTCGACCTCGTAGCTAAACGGATACAGCTGCGCCATGGGACCATCCTCTTGGTAGACGGTTCTCACATAGCCGCCGCACTCATCGCACGTGGCAATGCGGTGATCATCGTCGCCCTCGACGTTGAAGAAATGCAAATGGCCCTGATTCTGCGTGCCGCAGCGAGCGCAACGCACGCGCTCGATATCCCAGACGCAACCGCACTGCGCGCACCACAGCGCACGGCCGCGGCCCTTGGTCTTCGTGCCTGCCTGGCCGACATGTGCCACGGACGCCTCGCACCCGCAGACCGGGCAGTGCACCGGATACGGCTGATCGGCATTCCCGTCAACGCGCGCCGCCTGCACCTCCTGGGCAATGGGTTCCAACAGCGCACGGAGCGCCAGCGAAACAACGGCTGCACCCATACGCCCGGCATCCTCGCCGAGCCCATCATCTTGCAAAAGGCCCGCGAACGCTTCTACGTATGCGGAAGGGTCGTTTCCGGCAAGCTTAATGTCCGATGCCGCCACCAAACGGTCCCAACGCACACCCGCAAGCGCATCGCGCGTTGCCTGGTCGAACTGCTCGAACACCGTCATGGCACCCGCCAAACGCTCAGCAGCATCTGCCAGCGCATCAGCCGGGATGTCGGCAGGATACGCGCGCAGCACCGGCTGCTCGGCATTCGAGCACTCCTTGAGCGCGCCTGCATCGGGAACCACATGCTCGACCTTGGCGGCATGTTCCTTCTGCACCTCCGCCTGCACACCCCACAAGGTGCGGAAGAAGCGCAGGCGTTCCTGCTCGGACTCGGAGAGCTTAGGCAGATACGCCTTCATGGCCATATCGATGTGATTAAGATCCATAGTTGATTACCGCTTTCATCTCATTGAAACGATCGAGCCGAACATGAGCCACAAAGTACCCGCGGAACACGCCGACGCGACCGAAGCCTGTTGGCAAACAGCTGCATGCACGTCATGCCATCCAGCTGCGCACCAGCACGGCGCATCCAAGATAAACGGTAGCCCGACGCTCACCTCCACACGGGAAGCGTCTGCGAAGCACCGGGCTACCGGATAGATGGGCGGCGCATCACGCGCCGCCCATCATGGGTTCATAGACGATCAGGAGCTACTTGGCATCCTTCTCGACCACGTTCTTGCCGGAGGCGATCTCCTTACGAGCCCAGTGGCCCCAGTGGTACAGAGCATCGGCTTCGGAAACCAAACCATTGCCGAACATCAGATTGTACGTGCCGCGGTAAGGCTGGAAGATGCCGCCGCCCAGGAAGATATGGGCCAAGCCGAACACGGCGATGAGCAAAAAGCCCAGGTCGTGCAGGAACAGCACCACGCCGTAGCCCGTGCCCAGGTCGACGATGGTCGAACCGGCGACCAAGATCAGGCCCGTGACGCCCATGAGCGCGCCAGCCACCCACAGCATGCCATCGGCGAAACGCTGACCGGACTTCACCTCGTCCTGGTCGGGCATGTGGATCCACTTCGCCATGAACAGGTACGGGAAGAACAGCAGCATCCACTTCTTGTCGTCGCTGTTCCATTTCGCGAACAGGTTCTTGAAGATGTGGGCCACGCCCTTCGGAGCCATGATCGCGCTGATAAGGGGCACCAGCACGAAGATGAAGCCGAGCACGCGATGCGACATGCGGATGACGAAGACCGTATCGGCGCCAACCGCCTGCGCAAGCTGCGGAACGAACACGAACAGGCCCGAGATGGCAAGCAGGATGCACGCGATGACCGTGATGCCATGCGTCAGGCGAGCCTGCTTCGAATGACGGACGATGTACTTCTCCTTGCCGGATGCCGCGCGCTCCTGGAGGAACGCCGCGTCCTTGGCGCGGGCTTCCGGGGAAACGTTAACGGAGTGGCTCATTATTTGTCCCCCTTCTTACCGATCGGAAGGTTCTCGGTGATGTGCTCAATCACCGTCTTATCGTCCTGCGGGTCGCCGTGCTGCACCACGTCGCCGGTGATGACCGACAACGTATCCTCGGTCTCGGGGTTGTACGTCAGTTTGTCGCGCTTGTAGCCGATGGCCAGGCCGAACATAGCGACCAGGCCGACCACGGTCAGGCCCGAGATCGCGCCGGTGACCGGCTTCATAATCTGGGTGAGCTGGGCCGTGGCGGGAGCCTTCGGGTCCTGCACCTGGTCATGAGCATCGATGCCGTACTTGAGCACCTGGATAACATGCAAGCCGCCCATCTCATGCTCGCCGTACAGGCAGGCATCGGGATAGCCGTTCTCATGCAGCCAGGCGACCTTCTCCTTGCCCTTGGCGATCATCTCGTCGCGGTCGCCGAACTGCAGGGCGTTGGGCTGGCAAGCGGAAACGCAAGCCGGCGCCATGCCATGGGCCACGCGGTCGGCGCAACCCGTGCATTTGTCGATGACGGTCTTGTCGAGAAGCCCGTTGGACTCGTAGCGCGGGACATCGAACGGGCAGGCGCTGTGGCAGTACTGGCAGCCGACGCACTTGTCCTGGTAGACCTCCACGAAGCCGGTCTCCTCGTTGCGCACGAGCGCGCCGCCGGGGCACACCGAAGCGCACGGGGCGTCGGTGCAATGCTGGCATGCGCGACGGCCGAACGCCCACTTCACCGGCTTGATCTTGCTATCGCCCTCAAGCTCGTTGAAGGTGATGATCAAACGCGTGTCACCGTTAAGGTCGGCCGGGTTCTGATGCGTGCCGGACCACTTAGCCTCGTTCGTGCCCAGAGGGCTCGGCAGGTTGTTCCACGTTTTGCAGGCAACCTGGCAGCCCTTACAGGCGGTGCACTTGGAGGAATCGAAATATACAGCCTTTTCGGTCATGTCAATCCCCCTTATGCCTTCTCAATATCAACGAGGAACGCCTTGTATTCGGGCGTGAACGAGTTCGGGTCGCCGACGTTGGGCGTCAGGTCGTTGACCACGTCGCCCGTGCCGTACAAGTCCGCCCAACCGAAGTGATGGGTCAAGCCGACCTGATGCTGCACCTTGCCGTTGACGTTTATCGGCTGCAGGCGCTTGGTGACCAGCGCGGGCACCACGACCGAACCGCGGTTGTTGAACACGCGCACGTCATCGCCGTTCTTGATGCCCTTCTCGGCAGCGAACTCCTCGCTCATCTCGACGAACTGGGAGGGCATGGACTCCACCAGCGCCGGGCACAGACGCGTCTGGCCGCCGGTCTGCCAATGCTCGGTGACGGAGTACGTGGTGGCCACGATCGGGTACTGCTCCTTGGTGCCCTGCTTCGTGGACGCATACTGCGTGCCGAATGCGCACGGGTTATGGAACGCGCCGTTGAGCGGGTTGTCGTCACACGGCGACTCGAACGGCTCGAAATGCTCGGGCAGCGGGCCGTCGACCATGCCGTAGCTCTCCAGGCGGGCGTTCTGCTCCCACAGCATGAAGAAGGTCTTGTTGTTCGGCGGAACCGGCTTGTCACCCTTGACGGCGACGAAGTCTGCCTGGTCGACCAAGATCCACTTCTCGCCGTTCCACTCCATGAGCTTCTTGTCCTCGTTCCAAGGCTTGCCCTGCATGTCGCAGCTGTTGCGGTTGTACAGGATGCGGCGGTTGCTCGGCCAGCTGAACGCCCACTCGGAGTTCAGGCCGATGCCGGACTTGTCCTCGGTGTTACGGCGGCACAGCGGCTGCTCTGCCGGGTCGAGCGGAGCGTCGTTGTTGTTCCACATGCCGGAGTAGATCCACATCGCGCATGCGGTGGAACCGTCGGCGCCCAGCTCAGCGTAGCCCTTGAGCAGGTCGGTCTTCGGGTTGGCGGAATCGACGTTGCAGTCGGTGCCGGCAACGCGGTAGCCGTTGAGGGCCCAGGCCACGGGGCGCGGGTCGATCTTGCCGTCCACGTAGTAGTCCCACTTGGTCTTGAGGATCGGGTCGGGGTTGGCGCCGCCCTCCTTCTTGTACAGGTCGCAGATAGCGGTCCAAAGCAGATCGCACATCTCGTAGTCGGGCTTGGCCTGATCCCACGGCTCGACGGCCTGATAGCGGTACTGGATCCAGCGGCCGGAGTTCAAGATGATGCCCGGCTTCTCGTAGATCAGCGCGCACGGCAGATAATAAACCGTGGTGTCGATCTCGGACGGGTTCATATCCGGCGCGTTCCAGAAGCTGGCGGACTCGGTGATGACCTGGTCGGCGACGCCCAGCCAATCGAGGTTGGCCATGGAACGGCGCACGTTGCCGGCGTTCGGGGCCGAATGGCAGGGGTTCATGCCCCAGTTGAAGTAGCCCTTGATAACGCCCTGCTGCATGAGCTCGAACGTGGAGATATGCGTGTAGTCGACGGCACCCGTCTCGGACGGGACCTTCGGCCACCAGTCGTAACCGTAGTCGTTGTCCACGGTGGCGTTCTCGCCGAACCACTCCTTCAGGGAGGAGACGATGAACTTAGGCTTGTTGGTGTAGTAGCCGTCGGAATAGGTCTGAGACTCCAGCCACTTGCGCAGGCTTGCGCGATCGGTGGTGTTCGCCCACTTCAGGTAAGCGGGATGCTCGTTGACCATCATGCCCATGTCTGTTGCACCCTGGACGTTGGGCTCACCGCGCAGGGCGTTCACGCCGCCGCCGGGGATGCCGATGTTGCCAAGCAGCAGCTGCATCACGCACATAGCTCGCGTGTTCTGGGCGCCATAGGTGTGCTGGGTCTGGCCGAGCGCGTAGAGCACGGTGCCGGCCTTACCGGGCTTGGCGGTAGAGGTATAGGTTTTGTAGACGAGTTCGAGAACATCCTTGTCCATACCGCAGATACCGCAAACGGTGTCGAGCGTGTAACGGGAATAGTGCTTCTTGAACTGCTGGTAGACGCACATGGGGTCTTGCAGCGTCATGTCCTTCTTGGGGTTGGTGAGCGTCGGCGTGGTGAACTCAGGGGTGCCGGGCTTCTTAACCCAGGCATATGCACCGCTCTCACTGGTGTCCCAGTCCTCGGCGGACTCGGTCTCGTAATGCCAGCTGTGGGCGTTGTACGTCTTGGTCTTCTCGTTCCAACCGCTGAACAGGCCCGTCTCGGGATCGAACTTGTAGTCGGGATCAAGGATGTAGGAAGCGTTGGTGTAGTTGAGCAGGTACTCGAAGTTGTACTCGCTCATGTCGCCGGTTTCCTGGTACTTGGCCAGGTTCGGCTCGATGAGGTGCTCGATGATGTAGTTGTACATGCCGCCGTAGAACGCGATATCGGTGCCGGAACGGATGGGGCACCAGATATCGGCCTGCTCGGCCGTACGGGTGTAGCGCGGATCGACGACGATCCACTTAGCGCCCTGCTCATGGGCCTTCTCAAGCCACAGCGCGCTTACAGGGTGGTTCTCAACGGAGTTGGAACCGCAATTCAAGATGACGTCGGTGTTTTGGAAGTCGCACCAATGGCTTGTCATGGAGCCACGACCGAATGAAGCTGCCAGACCGGCAACAGTGGGGCCGTGTCAAACACGAGCCTGATTGTCGATGGCGATGACGCCCAGGGAGCGCATCATCTTGAGGATCAGGTATTCCTCCTCGGAGTTTTCCTGGGAACCGCCCAGGCTTGCGATGGCCGGGGTGTAGTTCACCGTCAGGCCGTTGTCGTTCTTCTCGATAAACGTTGCATCGCGCGTGTCCTTGACCTTGCGAGCGATCTCGGCGATGGCGTCATCCCAGGAAATATCCTCCCAGTCGCTTGCGCCGGGACGACGCACCAGCGGGCGCGTCGAACGCTTCGGGTTCTTGATGACTTCGCGAGTCTCGGGGTCGACCACGTTGCGCAGCTGGAACATGGTAGCGCCCTTCGGGCACAGGCCGCCCTCGTTGATGGGATGGTCGGGGTCGCCTTCCAGGTTGACCAGCTCGCCGTCGCGCACCGACAGCAGAGAACCGCAACCACCTGCGCAATAGCAGCAGATGTTGGTGAACTCTTCGGTGTTCACCAGCTTCCAGTCTTGCTTCGACTCAGACGCGAACGCCTGGGTCTGCGAGGAAAGCTCGAACGCCATCGTGGTTGCCAGTGCAGCGCCGGTTGCTTTGAAAAAGCCCCTGCGTGACAGGTTCATGCCCCTCACTCCTTTCCTACTCGTCTTGCACTCGTCTAAGAATCGATGCGAAACCGCCCACCGTGCCCTCTTGCCGATTGGAGGCTGCGGGGAGAAGGCGCCGAGGCGGCGCATCGCGTATCCGCATCGTGCTATACGGATGCCCATTCATGCTAATGCATAATTTGATACGAAACTGACACCATTCCGCCAAGTGGTGCGCAAATATACTCATTTGGAACAAATCACCCCAAAGGGGTTGCGAAATATTGGACTATTCCGCGGAGTTGTCTATTTTTCCCTATGAGAATGCTTGTAATTACTTGGCTATTCCTATAGCAGTAATCGGGTTATAGATTGAGAATTGGACAGTCTTTGAGATGTGTTTTCTGTTTTACGATCCACTCAGGTCGCTTTTGTAACGGTTCGAGAAGATATCGGACCGTAAACACATCATCATTGGACGAAATTCCTGCATCGTGGCGTTCTGAAACTGCATAATCTGAGTCGAGAATGCGGTTGACGGCATACGGGAGGAAGGGGCAGAACACAAGGAAGCGGTTCCATGATCGCAGTTGACGCAACACCTTCAGCGGCACGATACATCACTAGGGCAATACTAAAAAACTAACCTGCTCAACCCGAAGAAGCAAAAGTACGGGATTCGATGGGTTGTTAAGGTAAATAGTGTCAATCCGTCCAGAATGGTAAAGATAACGCGACAAAGCTACACGACGGATTCTAGCCTGCATCATCGTCAGTTAGCGAGAAACGCAAGGCGTAACAGCAGCGAATGAGGCCGGGACATGAAAAACGACGCTCAACGAAAAGACAACGCAGTAACAGGGAGCCTGCCGGTTACAGGCTTTCGATAACCTTTGCGGACACGACATTGCTCGGAGACACCAGAATGGCCCCGACGCTATCCATGTGAGGCGCGTTCACGAAAAAGGACCCGTTGGAGTTACCGCCCATCGTGGACACTTCCTCATCCTGCAGTGTAATCACGATGTCGGCGCCCTGGAGGTTGCGCACATAGGTGCGAACCGAAGAGATGCACACGACAAGATCGACCTTGCAATCGCGGAAGTATTTGACACGCGCTTCGGCAGCCTTTTCGGAAAGCGGAACATCGACGTAAAACACGCCGATGCGCTTCGAGCCGCGCTTGAGGATAACGCCATCGCTGTATTCGGACGGGTCTGCTGTATCGAGCACCAGCACCGTGGCGCCCTTCTCCTCATAGTTGGCCTGAACCTCCTCAGGGGAGACCGGTTGGCACTTGGCAACATCCATGCCGCCGCGGACCGTAGCGGCTTTCAGCACCGTCGCGTTATCGGAAGTTCGATCAGATTCGCCATCGTCCCGTTCGCCGGTTTCGGGGACAGGCGCCGCAACGCTGCCGACATCGGATGTCAAGCCAGACGCCTCATCATTATGCGTTTGACCAGCAAGGCTATCGGAAGACTTCGTCTGCCCCAAAGCGCCCTTCGAAGAGCTTGATGTATTCGAACCGTTGCTAGAACCCGTACTCAATGAAGCACCGTTCACGGATGCGTTTTCCTCTGCAGACGATGAAGCTGCGCTGCCACCGGAGGAGGACGCCGATGTAGCCGTATCAGAAGAGGTGGACGACGCAGCCGTATCCGGGAAAGCGGAGGAAGCGGAGCCGCTCCCAGATCCCGAAACACCCTCGTCGGCCTTTTCGGCCGCGTCCGCAGAGCCCGTTCCCTCTTCAAGTTGCGCATCGGAGCCGTTCTGGGAATCAAGCGTCTTCGCATCCGCCTGCACGGGAAGCGTGCCGGCGTACACGATGGAGGTGTACCCTTCCATCTGGCCCACCTTTTCATCGATGGAGGATGCGGCTACGTTCCATGAATGCCCTGCAACCATATACCAGGCAATCCCGAACGTGCTGAGCACGATCAGGAGGAGGAATACGCCGAGCGCTTGTTTTTCACGAGTTCCGTTAGACATAGGTTCAAGTATAGTGAATGCCCCGCAAACCGCCCGTACGCCGCCGGCACACGCGCAGAGTTTACAGAAAAGGCTGCGTTAGAGTAACTTCTCGAACGCGACGCGGTCGGTGGAAGCGCCTTCCGCATGGCTGATATGCACGATGCCGCAACGGCTGAAGCCGCATCGCTCTATGAGTTTGAGCATGGGAATGTTACCAGGATGCGTTTCGATGCGCAGGCTCTCGCACCCGTGCTGACGGGCAACCGGCTCGGCGGATTGCAGCAGATTGCGACCAAGACCCTTCCCGCCATGACTTTGAGCAACCGCAACACGATGCAACACGGCATATCGCGGGTCGCGCGAGTCGGACGCCGTCAACCATGCGCCCTCGATGGAATCGTAAACCGGTTCGCCGGTGAAGCCGATGACGGTGGTGGCGACCACTTCGCCGTCTTCCTCAAGCACATAGGAATGACCGGCTTCGATATCATCTCGCACGATTTGCTGCGTAGGATAAGCACCTTGCCATTGATCGATGCCAAGATGACCTAGCGCGGCCTTGCCATCCATGAGCACGGCCCAGATGCCATCGAAGTCGCCATGGTCGGCAATGCGGAACTGCAATGTCATGGTTATCCTCACTTCCAGCCGTCGATGCGGCTCTGCCCTTTCCTGCATGGATGATGTGAAACACCCTCAGCCATGGTAAACGTCTACAAGTAGTTGGCAACCCAGAATCCACAACGGAACCCGTGTCGCCAACAAAACAGCGGCTACGCAACAGCGCCCAGCGCCGTCATGCCGCCCTATCTAAAGCGCAGCTCATACGCGGAACGCGGCTTTTCTCGCCCGAACGTATCGCGCACCTGGATGGTCCCGCAAAACTTGAAGCCGCGTGTTTCAAGCAGCCAACGCATCGGTTCGTTCTCGGGGTAGATATCGGCACGCACGCTGACGCGACCACCCTCACGGGCGATACGGCAGGCGCTGTCGACGATGAACGACCCGACGCCGCGTCTGCGGACCGGCTTGTCGACGACTACCCAATGCAGCTCGGCGTACTGTTGCGGAGATGCACCGGTGTCGGTGACCCATTCGCCCTTGATGCCGCGCTCGTAATTCTTATCCGCCGCGAAGGACACGGCGAACACGGCGATCATCTGGCCTTCGGCATTCTCCACCACATACGTGGAACCGTCATTGACGCTGCGGGTCAAACGCCGCGAGGACGGGTACTTCTTGTACTTGCCCTCATCGATGCCCAATTCGGCAAAGGCACGACGCCCCTCGTCGAGCAACGCCTTCACGCGTTCGATATCGACCATGGTTGCAGGTCGGCTATTGTAATACCCGAGCACCGACGCACGACCGGCGAAGACCGGCGG
>UMLB01067406.1_pt1 | contig 10336 bp, 7 predicted proteins | sample 1966481 | NCBI WGS metagenome assembly UMLB01 (sample SAMEA4836192, study PRJEB28245) | human gut metagenome | biome: gut microbiome; material: fecal sample | place: Denmark | collected 2008 | reverse complement strand
ATTCGTCGTAACGCAGCTTTTCCATTGTAAATCCGCGTCCTCTCACCTCATTGATCTGCGTGATCGTGATAAATGCTTTCGGATCGATCTCCTGAATCGCCTCTTTTACCGAATACAGCTTTCTGCTGTGGATAACACATAATACGCCCTGCTGCTTCTGCTCTCCATAACCGGTCTCGATGTCTACCATCGTCACTCCGGCATCAATATCCGTTAAGACTTTCTGACGGATTTCTCTGTATTTGTCCGAAATTACAAATAACTGGATCTGTGACTTCCCAAGAAGCATCACCCGGTTCAGCACAACCGTACTTAAAAACAAATTCAGAATACCATACAGTATCTGTTCCGAATCTGAAAACAGCATCTGAAATCCCAGCACCGAAAAATCTACGATATACAAGAATACCGCTACCGGGACATGAAACCATTTGTGTAACACAAGTGCCAGTATATCGGTTCCACCGGTAGAAGCACCTACTCTTACCACCAGTCCGATACCGATTCCAAGGAGAACCCCTCCATATAATGCCGCAAGCATAGCATTATTCTCCGTCACTTTGTCTATTCCCGGAATGGACTGTGCCATCGACAGGAATATTGGATAAATAAAGGAACTGATGATCGTTGTCAATGCAAACTTCTTTCCCAAAAATACTGCACCGAGAACGAACAGCACCGCATTGATCGCCAAAATAATCATCGATAGGTTTACCTGAAAATAATGGCTGATCGTAAGACCGATACCAGTCGCACCTCCCATAATGATCCCATTCGGCACGATAAACGCTGCCACAGCAAACGACAATACAAGATTGCCGACCAGAACTCCCAGAATGGTTTTGATTATTTTTTCCCAACTTTTTTTCATGTGCTCCATCCTCTCTCCGTACTTTCTTTCCCGGATTATGAAATTCCTTTCATCGTAAGCTGGATCCTCTTCTTCTTAAGATCCACGCTCATCACTTTTACATCCACGATATCGCCAACGCTTACCACTTCCAGCGGATGCTTGATGAATTTCTTATCCGTGATCTCGGAAATGTGTACCAGTCCATCCTGGTGCACTCCGATATCTACAAACACACCAAAGTCAATGACATTTCTTACGGTTCCTTTCAGGATCATGCCTTCCTTTAAGTCTTTCATATCTAAGACATCTGTTCTTAAGATCGGTTTCGGCATTTCGTCACGCGGGTCACGTCCCGGTTTTTCCAGTTCTTTCACAATATCCCGGAGGGTGATCTCTCCAATCTCCAGTTCCCCGGCAAGTCTTGCATAGTCTTTGATCGTGAGGGAAAGTCCGGTTAGCTTTCCTCCGCTGATGTCTTCCAATGAAAATCCCTGTTTCTTCAGCAGTTTTTCTGCAGCTTCATAGGACTCCGGATGTACACTGGTTCCGTCTAACGGATTCGTACCATTCTGGATTCTCATGAATCCGGCACACTGCTCAAAGGCTTTTGGTCCGAGTTTTGCAACTTTCAAAAGCTGCTTTCTGTCTGTGAATCTTCCGTTCTCTTCTCTGTATGCCACAATATTCTTAGCAATTGCTCCGGATATTCCGGAAATATAAGAAAGGAGCGGTGCCGATGCCGTATTCAGGTCAACTCCGACTTTATTTACACAGTCTTCCACAACACCGGATAAAGCTTCACTTAACTTTTTCTGGTTCATATCATGCTGATACTGTCCGACACCGATGGATTTCGGATCAATCTTCACAAGTTCTGCCAATGGATCCTGCAGTCTTCTTGCAATGGATGTCGCACTTCTCTGTCCAACGTCAAACTTCGGGAATTCTTCCGATGCAAGCTTACTTGCCGAATATACGGAAGCTCCTGCTTCATTTACAATTACATACTGCACTTTCTGCGGAATCTCTTTTAATAATTCTACAATGAACTGCTCAGATTCTCTGGATGCGGTACCATTTCCAACAGAGATCAATGTAATGTTATATTTTTCAATAATCTTTTTCAGCAAATCTTTGGATGCCTGGATTTTCTTCGGTGTCGTCGGAGCAGTCGGATAGATAACCGTTGTTCCGATGACTTTACCGGTCGGATCAACAACTGCAAGTTTACAGCCGGTACGGAATGCAGGATCCCATCCAAGTACAGTCTGTCCTACGATTGGCGGCTGCATCAGAAGCTGATGCAGATTCTTCTTGAATACGCTGATTGCCCCGTCCTCTGCCTTCTCTGTCAGGTCACTTCGTATCTCACGCTCAATCGCAGGTGCAATGAGACGCTTATAGCTGTCCTCTGCCGCTTCCTTTAAGATCGGTGTGGTATGCGGATTATCACTGTGGATCATCTTCTTTTCCAGATATCTTAAGATATCGTCCTGCGGTGCTTCAATCTTCACCGTAAGGAACTTTTCTTTTTCTCCACGGTTCAATGCAAGCACTCTGTGTCCGGCAAGTCTGTTTACCGGTTCTTCGAAATCATAATACATCTCGTATACAGACTCCGCATTTTCGTCTTTTGCCTGTGAGATTACTTTCCCGTGCTGTACGGTTGCTTTACGGATCCAGATTCTGTAATCTGCTTCATCCGATACTGACTCGGCAATGATATCCTTTGCTCCATCAATTGCTTCTTTTACAGAATTCACTTCTTTTTCCGGATTCACATATTCTTCTGCATACACTTCTACCGGTTTATCTGCTTTTTGAAGCGTGATGACTGCTGCAAGCGGCTCCAGTCCTTTTTCCTTTGCGATCATGGCACGTGTCCGGCGTTTTGGACGATACGGACGGTAGAGATCTTCTACCACAACCATCGTCTCTGCTGCCAGAATCTGCTTTTTTAATTCTCCGGTGAGTTTTCCCTGTTCCTCTATACTTGACAGAACCTGTTCTTTCTTTTCTTCCAGATTGCGCAGATATACCAGTCTCTCATACAATGTTCGCAGCTGAGCATCGTCCAATGTTCCCGTGACTTCTTTTCTATATCTTGCGATAAACGGGATCGTATTGCCTTCATCGATTAATTTTACCGCCGCATCGACCTGCCATCTTTTGACTCCAAGTTCCCCGGTAATCACCTGATTAATATCCATATGTTTTGTCTTTCCCTTTCTTGCCGTATTCAAAGAATTTATACTTCTTTATTACGCGGATAATTATAACTGAATTCCCCACTGTATGCAATGGCGTCTATAATACAGAGTTCACTCTGTTTTCTTGAAAATGTATTTTCTCTATGTTATACTGAAGCTACTTGAACTTATCAGAAAAACAGAAATACTTAAAGGGGCTTTTACTTATGAATCAGGAAATACAAGGACTCTCAAAACAACAACTCAAATCCAGGGAAACACGTGCCAAGATCTTTCAGGCAGCCAAACGGATCCTGAAAAAGCAGGGTTATGAGCAGCTGTCGATCAAGAATATCTGCGAAGAAGCCGGTGTCTCCAATGGAAGTTTTTATCATCATTTCAAGACAAAAGATGATCTTCTTTCTTATTATATTGAAGAACAGCCGAGTATGGATCCTGATCTTCTTGATCTTCCGTCCAGTGCTGCCGGGACAAAAGAGGCAATCATCTCGGTTTACTTGAATTATGTTCACTACTGCGAAGAGCTCGGAGTTGAATTTATGGCCAATTACTATACACCTAAGAACCAGTCCCTGAACCCTTTGATCCGTACGGAAAGACCATATCCGATCATCACCGTTCACGATTATCTGAAACGCGTAATTGATGCCGGAATCATTTCCCCTCCTGCCGATCTGGAGGATATCACAACCGACATCCGTATGATCGTAATCGGAAATGTATTTGAGTGGTGTTTAAAGAGTGGCGATGCTGATTTTGAGGGCAATATGCGCCGATCCCTTACTACTTATCTGAACGGATTGTTCTGATCATTTTGAAATCTATGAATTTGCAAAGGATGAATACGGTATGTACACGTTTATTGCCAATCCCAATGCCAGATCCGGCAGAGGGATTCTTCTCTGGAAACAGATTGAAAAAATTTTGCTGGAAAAAGAAATCGCATATAATGTTTTATTTACGAAATATCAGCATCATGCCACCCGCCTGGTGCATGATCTGACTTCCGACGGTGCTCCTCATACGATTGTTGTCCTCGGAGGAGATGGTACTTTAAACGAAGTAATCGATGGGATCAGATATCTGGACAAAGTAACACTGGGATATATCCCGCTTGGTTCAGGAAATGACTTTGCCAGAGGTCTGGGACTTCCGACGGACATCCACAGTGCTCTGGAACAGATTCTTTCTCCTTCGCATTACACCGCCATGAATGTCGGTGTACTGGATTATGAAAATAAACACCGGCGTTTTGCCGTAAGTACCGGTATCGGCTTTGATGCCGCAGTCTGCCATCAGGTAATGGTCACGCCGCTCAAAGCTTTTCTAAACCGTCTGAAACTTGGGAAACTTACCTATCTCGGTGTTGCACTTCATAAACTGCTTACATTAAAGCCGGTCACAATGACTGTCACAACCGAAACCGGTGAAACAAAAACCTATCACAAAGTCTATTTTACAGCAGTTATGAATCTGAAATATGAAGGCGGCGGATTCAACTTCTGTCCTGCCGCCAGCGGGACCGATGACAGACTGGATATCATTACTGTCTCAGAACTGACACGGCTTAAGGTTCTCTGCCTGCTTCCGACAGCATTCAAAGGATGGCATACCCGTTTCCGTGGAATCACTCTGGACACCTGCACAGAAGTCACGATCACCAGTGACCGCGCACTGCCTGTACATACCGACGGCGAGCCGGTCTTTCTGCAGTCTGACATCCATGTACATCTGGAAAAAGAGAAGTTACGTATTATTACGCCTTGTAAATAATTCTGTACACAGGGAGGTTATTTTATGCGTTTACTAATTGCCGGAATTATTATATTTTTCACATCGTTCTACTTTTATCTGATCTGGCCGAGGCTGTCCCACAAACAGCAGATCCGCCCATTTCTCCATACTATGTTCGCACACCGCGGATACCACTGTATTGAAAAGGGAATTCCGGAAAATTCCCTTTCTTCTTTCCGGGCTGCCATCTCACACGGATACGGAATTGAACTGGATGTACATCTGTCAACCGACGGAAAACTTGTCGTATTTCACGATGATGATCTGTCACGTATCTGCGGACGCCCGGAAGCAGTTGAGGTACTTCCGTCAAAAGAACTGCAGCGCTGCCGGTTACAGGATACCACTGAAACCATCCCTCTTTTTTCTGAGGTACTTTCTCTGGTAGACGGGCAGGTGCCGCTTCTGATCGAACTTAAGATTCCGAAATCTTCTCTCAGTATCTGCGAAAAGACATGGGAAGCCCTGAAAAACTATAACGGTCCTTATATGGTGCAGTCCTTTAACACACTTGGCATCTGGTGGTTCCGCCGCCATGCGCCACATGTCCTGAGAGGTCAGCTTTCTTCCAATCTGACTGCAGACAATCTTCCGGAACCATGGATACTGACTTTTATTGTAAAACATCTGCTCGGCAATGTACTCGGACGTCCTGATTTTATCTCGTATAAACTCGCAGACCTTCCGAGATTTGAAGTATGGTTTTTAAAGCACATTCTGCATCTTCCGATTGCTGTATGGACACTTCGTACACCAGATGCGTTAAAGAAAGGAACACTTTCTTACGACATGCAGATATTTGAGAAAAAGAAAATGTATTATTAATTTTGTTAATATTCCATGAACATTATTGTTGATTCATTTTTTTCATGTTATAATGCGCTTTGAAACGAGATAAGATAATAACAAAGGCTTAAAAAGGGGTAGTTCATATGAAAGCCATTGATAAAGCAAAGAGTTTTTTGAAGAAGTACCGTCATGCATGGGTATTATCATACTTTCTGATCTATATGCCATGGTTTGTTTACCTTGAAAAGCGCACAGATGTACGACATTATATGATACACTCTCCAATTGATAATCATATTCCGTTTATTGAATATTTTATTATCCCTTATTTGTTGTGGTTCATATTCATTGCTGTGACTGTGGCTTATTTCCTGATTAAGGATAAATGGGGATTTTACAGACTATGTGCTTTTTTATTTTCAGGTATGACAATCTTCCTGATCATATGTACGGTCTTTCCAAATGCATTAAATTTAAGACCAACTGTATTTCCACGAGACAATATGTTTACCGATATGGTAAAAGTTCTGTATAAAACAGATACACCGACGAACGTGCTTCCAAGCATCCATGTATTCAACTCTATCGGTGCAGGCATTGCCATCTCACATAGTAATGATCTGAAAAAGCACAGATGGATCCAGATCAGCGCTTACATTCTGGCTGCACTTATCATTCTGTCCACAATGTTCTTAAAGCAGCATTCCGTGACCGATGTGATCGCAGCTGTTACGATGGCATGCATTATCTATCCATTCGTATATGTTGCAGCAGACAAGAAAGCCCCTAAGCTTTCCCAGCAGCCGACGTAATATGAATAATTATGAATCATATAGAAAGATGCAGGTAACTGTTATATAACTGACAGTTATCTGCATCTTTTTAATTTCCATTGTTTTTCCGATCACTACCGTTCAATCCCCGCATACCCTGTATACTTTTCAAACGCCGACGGAATCGAATACTCCTTCCTGATCTCCTCCGGATGAATAAACAGAAATCCTTTCTCATTCGTCTTCTCCAGCTCATCTACGATCACCTCATATCCTGTCATATGCCATTCGATATGACTGAAGATATGCTTTGCTTTCGGAAGTTCCTGCACACGTACCGGCATCAGACCGATCGTCTTGCTGTACTCCGTAACTTCGTCCATCGAAAGCTTACCTTCCACATTCGGAAATTCATACAGTCCTGCCAGCAGACCTTTTGCCGGGCGCTTCCGGATTGCAATCCGCTTACCGTCTTTGAATATCAGAATGGTTCTTTCTTCGATCTTTCTGGTTTTTGCCTTTTTCTTTACCGGTATCTCTGTCGTTAGCTTCTCCTTGCACGCAATACAATATTCTTTTACCGGACATTCCTCACATTTCGGTTCTCCGTTCGGCACACACACGATTGCTCCCAGCTCGATCAGTCCCTGATTGAAATCACTGGCAGCATCGGATGGTATCACCTGTTCCAGTGTGTTTTCAATCTTCTTGCGGACACTCTGCTTCATGATATCTTCATAACTTCCGGTGATCCTGGAAATCACCCGGAGTACGTTACCATCCACTGCCGGCTTCGGGATTCCGTAAGCAAATGCACTGATAGCCCCTGCCGTGTAATTGCCGATTCCTTTCAATTGCAGGATTTCTTCATAAGTATCCGGAAATATGCCTTCATGATCAACCATGATCTGCTGTGCTGCCTTCTGCATATTCCTGACACGGTTATAATATCCCAGACCTTCCCATAGCTTCAGAAGCTTATCCTCTTCTGCCTCTGCGAGATCCTTCACTGTCGGAAATGCTTTTAAAAAGCGGTCATAATATCCTTTTACAGCTTCCACCCTTGTCTGCTGCAGCATAATCTCGGATATCCACACCCGGTATGCGTCCGGGTTATGGCGCCACGGAAGATCTCTTTTATTCTCGCGGTACCAGTCCACCAGCGGTTGCACGATCTTAACAAGGTCTTCATCTTTTTTTTCTGTATTTTTCATTTTCTATTGCTTCCCCATTTATTTTACTTTCTCGAACATATGATTCATTATAACTTATCATTCTATATAACGTCAAAGCCCTTTTCCTGGAAATGTCGTCCCGATATCGACATCCTCAGGAAAAGGGCTTTAAGAGAAGGGAATGTGGCTGATCCTTGCCACTAACAATATTATCGTTTGATATTATTATATTCCTGTTTCCTTTATATTTCCAATTGGTTATTCTCATATACTTATAGAAAGATTCTATATATTTTTTAAGCTGATTCTTATTTCTTTGTTCTATAGAGGTTATCTATTCCAGCTGTCTTTTATCGGAAAAAGCAATTGGAAAATTTAATTAGAAAAGTCTATACTATTCATAGAAAATAAATATGAATATTTAGGAGGTATTCGATATGTCAATTACAGCTGAAACAGCGAAAGCGCATGCAAATGATCCTGCCGTATTATGCTGTAGAGCAGAGGGCGGAATTACAATCGAACCAGCAAACTTAGAGGATCCGGCAATCTTCGATGAATTAGTAGATTCAGGTCTTTTAAATCTTGACGGATGTCTGAAGATTGGACAGGTTCTTGGGGCAAAATTAACAAAAACAAGTGATTCCCTCTGTCCACTGACAGCAGATAACGTAGAAGGATTCAAATCAGATGACGATTTAGCAGCAGAAGAAGCTCCTGCTGAAGAGGAAGCTCCTGCCGAAGCCGCACCTGTTGCAAGTGTTCAAGGTGCTGTTACTACAATTAAACATGGTAAAGTAGTCATCTCTATCAAAGAAGGAAAAGATATTTATCTTGAACTTCCTATCTAATTTGAAGAGAACCTATGAAAGTATACGAATAGCAAAGGGCAGATATCATTATACAGATATCTGCCCTTTTTATTTCCGCTCCCAGACAGGCTACTCTCTATTCTTCTCTGTCCGCTGCTTCTTCAACTTCTTCCATCCAGTTCATTCTTCCGTAACGCAATGTCACTGTATAGATCTCTTTCTGTAATTTCACAGATAACTGGTTCTTGCGGATTCTCCATTTCCAGTTGGTTCCGACCGTTGACGGTGTATTCATACGGCACTTATTATCAAGCCCCAGGTAATCCTGCATCGGGATCACACACCATTTTGCAGCACTTCTCATGATCAGGCTGATCAACGGCTTATTCAGTTCTGCTTCTGGTGTGTAAGTATCACAGAGATACTCGCGGGTCAGCTTCTGCTCATCCTTACTGATGCTTCCCCACCAGCCTGCAAGCGTCTCATTGTCATGTGTTCCTGTATAAGCGACACTGTTCACCGGATAGTTGTGTGGCAGATAGTCATTCGCACATCCCGAATCTCTCGAGTCAAATGCAAATTCCAGAACCTTCATACCCGGGAATCCGCTGTCCCTTACCAGCTCACGTACACTGTCCGTAACATATCCAAGATCTTCTGCGATGACCGGTTTTTCACCCAGTGTTTCTCTTACTTTCCAGAACAGATCCATGCCCGGTCCTTTTTCCCAGTGTCCGTCTACCGCCGTCTCTGCTCCGTATGGAATAGAGAAATACTCATCAAATCCACGGAAATGATCGATTCTTACCACATCGTACAGGCGGAACACATATGCCAGACGAGATATCCACCACTGATATCCTGTTTCTTTATGATATCCCCAGCGGTATAGTGGATTTCCCCATAATTGTCCGGTTGCGGAGAATCCGTCCGGCGGACATCCTGCAACAGCAACCGGTACATTTTCCTCATCTAACTGGAACAATTCCGGATGGGCCCAGGTATCTGCGCTGTCCATTGCAACATAGATCGGGATATCACCGATGATCTGAATGCCTTTTTTGTTCGCATAGGTTTTTAACTGCATCCACTGTTCATAGAACTTGAACTGCATATACTGATGGAATTCGATATCAAAATACAGTTCTTCACGGTAATAATCCATCGCAGGCCCCCAGCGCAGCTTGATATCATCTGCCCACAGTTTCCATTCCACACCGTCAAATCTGTCTTTTACCGCCATGAACAATGCATAATCCGACAGCCACCAGCTGTTCTCTTCTACGAATTTCTGATATTCTGCATTCTCGTGCACGTTACTTCTTTCATATGCCTTACGAAGAAGCGGATAACGTCCTTCGTAAATCTTTTTATAATCAATACTCCCTTTTACTTTTCCCCAGTCTACAGCTTCACATTCTGCTTTTGTCAGAACGCCTTCTTCCACCAGTGCCTCCAGACTGATGAAATATGGATTTCCCGCAAATGTTGAAAACGACTGATACGGAGAATCTCCGTAGCTTGTAGGACCAAGCGGCAGAATCTGCCAGTAGCTCTGTCCTGCTTTTTTTAGCCAGTCCACAAATTCATATGCACTCTTTGAAAAACAGCCGATTCCGTATTCCGATGGAAGGCTGCTGATCGGCATGAGTATGCCTGCTGCTCTCTCGCTCATCTTTCTTTCCCTCTTCTTTTCTTATTGTTTTGATTTTCTTTCATTATAAACCGATCTGTTATACCGTTATCATAACTCCGTAATGATCCGATACGACCGGTGCATTCTTTCCGTTACAGATAACGTTCGAAGCGCGGACCTCTTCCTGCGTATTACAGAATATGTAATCCAGCCGTTTTTCATTCTTTGCTGCTTTGCTGCGTCCATCTGCTTCACGCCACCCATCAATCTCTTCTGCTACTGTGATACCGTCAG
>UMLB01043813.1_pt1 | contig 10422 bp, 9 predicted proteins | sample 1966481 | NCBI WGS metagenome assembly UMLB01 (sample SAMEA4836192, study PRJEB28245) | human gut metagenome | biome: gut microbiome; material: fecal sample | place: Denmark | collected 2008 | reverse complement strand
CTGTGCTACAATTTGAACGATAATACATAATTTTTCTCTAAAGTCAAAAAAATTGCATATCAGAGACTGTGATTTCAGGATGTAAAGAATACATTTTGAAATCACAGCCTTTTTCTTTACAGAAAAATAGTTTTGTAATCGTATGCGCCAAATAGCAGAAAGCTAAGACGGAATCAACACACATGCACAATATCCCGGAGCTGGTTGAAAACAGTAGATGGTCAGAGTCTTGTCGATTTCCGGACTATAATCATGCAGGATATGTTTATTGCCGTTTAACGCTACATCCGCATAAGTAACAAGCCATTTTTTATCCCCGTTTTCAAAGACTTCATAAAATGAACGATTCAACATTTCTGAAACGGGAACGCCCTCAACAACAGCCATTTCATCATTGCAGTAACGAAATACAAAGTCTACACCATGTCCATTCGCATCAAATACAAGCTCAATAATACAAAAAGCAAGTGGCATATCATTGAGAAAGCTACAGTTATCAAATAATTGAAGAGAGCTGTCTTCTGAAACATCCGAAAGGTCCTGCGTATTTAAACCAAGTTCCTTACGGATTTGTTTGTGCTGACTCAGATTACGTTTTCTTCCTTGAAAGACAGCACCATCAGTCATTGTATAAAGTCCTTCGTCAGATATATGAACAATTTGATTTTTTCGAAGAACAACGCCTTTTGAGATGTTTAGAAAATCTTCTTCCGGTAAGTAGAGCATAAGTTCTTTTATCGGGATTGTAGTCGTAATGCTTTCTCCCGAGGAAAGCGTAATGATTGTGTGAGGATTCTGTCTGGTAAGGTAAAAAATATCTGAACTTTTGATATTCTTTCGTTCGAAATATAGTGGAACATTATAACGCATATGAGACCTTCCTTTATTGTGATAATTTTATATTACTATAGTTGTTTTGAAAATACAATAGAAATAATTAAAATGCAATAATTAATGAAAATAAAATGCACTTTAATTGAATCATACAACGATTTATCTAAGAAACATCAAATAAAAGCGCGGATTTGAGCAAAAAAGATTGCTGATTAAACGTGCGAGTGGTATTATAAAAAGGTATAAATAATGATACAAAACGAATTATCAGGCAGAGAAATGAAGTTAAGATCGTTGATCAACATCTTAAAGAGTATGATGCAGAAATAGAGAATACACTTCAGAAAATACAGTACACAGAAGCGAAAAATGAGCTGAATCAGCAATGGTCTAAAGATATAGATGTATATGAAACTGCCGGAAATGTAGGAAATACATTGAGCGCCTATGAAGATTATATGAAAGCCGCGCAACTGTATATGGATGGTAAGACGGATATAAATGCTGTCGAAAAGAGTAAGCAAAAGCTTTATGACAATTTTATTGAGGTTTATAAAGCGGCTGGAAATAGCTTTGAAAATCCAACCGATGAGAAAAAAAAGGACGCTATATTTTGTAATGACACGATAGATGGTGTATTCAAAAGATCGATTTGGAGTATGATCAATGCGTTGAATAAGCCAAGTGATGAGAAAAATTATGCGGATGCTGCGGCACAATTTGCATATAGGGCTTATGGATTTTCTGGTGATCAATATAATTACATAGTTTCAAGTATTGATAAACAATTTATGGAAATCATTAAGATGGAGATGATGTATCAGGAATTTATTGCACAGCGCGGTGATTATTTTGAAGAAAAATATCCCGATGATGAAAGTAAATGGGAGAGCTATGCTGCATGGGCGACAAGCTATACGATTTTCCATGTGGTTGATACAACAGGACAGTATCCGGGAAGCAGTCTTGAAAGTTCTACTTTAAGTGCAGAAAAAATTCAACCGGATAAATCAGCGGGGGCATATTCGGCATATACCGTTATATTAAAGAACCGCCCACAAGAAGATGGTTATTATAAGACGAAAGTTGATGTTGCTACGAATGGAGTCGGAGATACAGAGTTAGAAATGGTTCAGGAAGATGGGACAACATGTCAGGAAAATATTGTTCCTTCAGGAAAAGAGGTAACACTTCGGTTTAAGGCGGAAGGTACAACTGTTCTGGAATCCATTACATTACAGAGACATAACAATACAGAAAATCCATCAGAAGTAACTTCGGAAGAAACGTTGTTGACAAAAGACCAGATCGCGACATTGAGTCCGGATGAAGAAGGATATTATACATATACATACAGTGCACCATATTCAAATGCAACATTTGTTTTAAACGGAGCAGTAGGACATAAGGTATATGTGAAAGGTACGAATCAGTCATTTGAAGATGCAATTCAATTGGATTCCTATGTAGATTACTTTGAAGAAGGAGAAAATGTTGAATTTTATGTATCAGATAATGTAAAGAGTGTCGGATATTATGAGGGAAATACTTATAAAGAGCTTGCATTAACAGAAAATTATGAGGGTGACAGAAAAGGAAGTTTCGTAATGCCGGCGAAGGATATTACATTATATTATAATGCAGTCTGCAAGGAACATTCCTATGACAATGGATTCTGTACGAAATGTGGTGGATATCAGCCGGCAGACTATAATGAATCTACAGGCAGTTATGAGATTGGGAATGGTGGACAGATGTTTTGGTTTGCCGCTCTTGTAAATGGGGACGGTGAACATACACAGATTCAGGAAGCAAAGCCAGATGCACATGGAGTGCTGGTGTCTGACATTTCACTTAAGAATCCGGCGGATGAAAACTATGAATGGAAACCAATCGGAGAATTCAAAGGAATTTTCGACGGACAGAATCATACGATTTCTGATTTCAGTATGACGAAAGTAAATGATCAGTCAATAGGCTTTTTCCAGAACCTTATGAGTGACCCGAACGAGACAGACGAGGCAAAGAAAGCGACGCTTAAGAACTTTACACTGAATGGAACAATCGTTACAACAGCAGAGGCGGCAAGTGCAGTAGGTGGTGTTGTAGGAACAACTTCCGACAGTGTGATCAGGCGGGTGAATTCAAATGTAAATATTGGAAGTGGATTGATATACTATATCGGCGGAATTGTCGGAGAGATCAATGCAGCAACTTCTATAGAGGAGAGTACATATTCAGGTAAGATCGTACTGGATTATAGTTTCTACGGAGTCGGTGGAATTGTAGGTTTTGTAACTGATGATGATACATATGCAGGCGGCACAAAAATCAAGGATTGTGCAAATTACGGATTGATCACATATTATAAAGTGGAAAATCACGGAGGACGTGGTTACAGCGGTGGAATCACCGGACAGGTTGCATTGGGTGAAGAGGATTTCATTCTTTCTGATTGTTACAATTATGGCAGTGTGCTTGCTGAAGAGTGGAAGGAGATCTATGGTGCAATTTCCGGATACTGTGCGGCGAAGAAAGATGGAATCAAGAATAATTATTATCTCGATACACTTCCGGTAAAAGGTTTCCTGGGAGAAGCTGAGATTGCGAATGATGAAGAACTGGCAAAGGCAAAGACAGCAGAACAGTTCAAGAGTGGTGAAGAGGCATATCTTTTAAATAACGAGGTGACAGACGGCTCTCAAGTATGGTATCAGAATATTGATAACGGAGAAACTCCGGATGCTTATCCGGTTCTGGATGATACACATGGCACAGTCTATCGTTGGGAAGATGGAACCTATTCGAATTATGAGAAAGAACCTGTAGAAGAAACTTACGAGATTCGTACATTTGAAGAATTTAAGAAAATTCCGGAAATTGTTAAGAAGAACAATCGTGCAAACTTCAAGCTGATGAACACAATTTTCGGAAACGGTAAAACAATGACAGAATCAATCGGTTCAGCAGACAATCCGTATAATGGTACATTTGACGGACAAGGATATTATGTCTACCGATTCGATATCAAATCATCAGATGGAAATGCAGCACTTTTTGATACGATCGGTGCACGGGGAAGTGTAAAGAATTTCGCAGCTTTTTATCAAAATATTGAAGGAGAGAAAGCAGCAGGTCTAGCGATTGTCAATTATGGATTGATTGATGAGTGTATCAGTGGATCAAATCTCAGCGGTCCATTTACTGATCAACTCACGCATGAGCCTAAAAATTTGACGGAGACAACGACATTTGTTAAGGGCACATCAATGGCAGGAGGCGTTGTAGTTGAGAATAAAGGTGTGATTCGAAATACTGTGAACTATGCAAAGGCAACAGCAAGTGCATCAGATGGAATTGTTGGAAAGCTGGATAAAAATGGTTCCATTCAAATTGCATATAGTGCACAAACTGCGATAGAAGGTGGGACAACCGGAGCAGTATTTGGCACAAAAGAAGAAACAGCAGGAGCTGTGAATAACACATATTACCAGGATACCTTATCAGGAAACGAAGAACAGGGAACAGCGAAAACAGCGGCTGAGATGAAGAGCAATGCTTTTAAAGAGGAATTAAATACTCTGGTAGCAGGCAATGAAGAATTGTGTAGTTGGACATGGAATTCAACAAAGAATCAGGGGTATCCAAGAATCTTATCTTCGCTTATTACGGAAGTTGAATTAGTGAACGCATCAAAAGGAGTTACCGTAAAAGGTATGATGCATAAAGATACGAAACTTCAGTTAAACGAGCTAGAGAAAAAGAATGACATTTATCAGGCATTTAAGAAATATGCGGAAAAGGCAGATAAGCAGGTTCTTTATTCAGCAGAACCGACGTTGGTATATGGAGATGAACAGCCAGCACCATACGAAGGAAATCTGAATGTAAAACTGGATTTGTCAAAGTATCGAGGAAAAGGATATAAGGTTCTTGTTTATCGAAATAATCAGATCGAAGAGCTTGAAATTGATAAACAGATGATCGCCTCAAAAGATGTAGAAGAGATGGTTCCGTTTGCTGTACTGGCTGAAAAGAGTGAGATCTCCAAAGCAGTTGATCATATTAAGGATACAGTAAAAACAGGAGATAACAGCAGTGTGATTCTTTTGTTTGGTATTGTTGTTGTGGCAGGTATTGTAGCAGGTGGAGTTATTTACTGGAGAAAAAAGAAAGTAAAAAAATAAGATGAAAAAAAAGACAAAGATTATAATCGGAATTCTGATTGCGGCTGTGATAGCAGCCGCAGGAATTACCTGGTATGTTATGAATCAAAAGAATCAGAAAACCGGAAGTTCGTCTGCAGAAGTAGTAGCCTGGGATGTGGATATCGAGGAGGAAGAACCTTCCGAGGAAAAAGGAATCCTGATTCCGGGATATACAAGTATGGTAATGAAGGCAAATACAAAGGAGCAGACAGTAAGCATTGGTAATCCGGCAGATAATGATTGCATTTTTGTAATTGTATTGAAACTGGAAGACGGAACAAAACTGTTCGAATCACAAGAACTGAAACCGGGAGAAGGTCTGGAGAATATTACGCTTGACCAGGAACTGGAAGCCGGAGAGTATCAGGCAGTTATAGAATATAAGTGTTATTCATTAGAAGATAAAAGTCCGTTAAACGGCGGAAGCGCAGAGTTTAAATTATATGTAAAAGAATAAACGTGGAGGTAGAATGATGAAAAAGAAATTAGTAGCAGGATTTATGGCAGCAACGATGATGGTATCTGTTATGTCAACAGGTGTTTTTGCAAAAGATCTTGACCCGTCTAATGAGGATAAAAAAATGGGAGATACGCAAGTGACTGCAACAGTAGAGGAAAATGAAAATAAAGCAAGTTATGTTATACAAATTCCGGATACGGTTGATTTTGGAAAAATACAGCAGCCTGAGACAGAAGGAAATGTATATTCAACCCATGATATCACAGTATCTTGTATCCAAGCAGATAATCTGGCGGCAGGAAATGCAATCGCTGTTTTAGTAAAAGATGCGTCAGCAGCTGAAAGTTCTGATCCGTTTCGCCTGACACATAGTACAAATTCAGATTGTGTTCTGAATTATGAGATTATGAATAAAGATGAGAGTATTCAAAATGGGACATGGTATGCAAATGGATTTTTATTTAATCTATTTACGGGAGCAGGTCAAGAAGCAACGGATCAATTAAGACTGAACCGTAACCAGTTATATAATAAAAATCTTTCTGTCTGGGGTGGACAGTACACCGGTACACTTAATTTCTATACAAAGATTGTAGATGTACATGCAAATTAAAAAAGAGTGGAATAATACAAGAAAAAGCTTGCTTAGACTCTTTTTTATGTCGCTCGTTCTTGTATGTATTTGTACTTTATCAGTTTCAAAGAAATCTCTGGCTCAGGAGACAACAGATTCTGCAACTTATGCGGGAAGTACCAGCGTAAAAGCATATGTGACAGGAAGTTCTGAGAATGAGCAGGAGAACCATCCTGAAGATGAGGAACATTTACAAGACGAAAGCACAACAAATGCGAAAACAGGAGATGAGAGCAAAGCAACAATTTGGATTGCGATATGGATCTTCTCAATGCTTGTATTTGGTTGTGGAATAAAATATAAAAAGGTAACAAGTAAATAAAAATTGTGTTATCATAGAAAAAAAGAAATGTAAAAATGAAAGGGGCAGCAAAAATGAAGGAGAATAAAACAATTAAAATTATCACAATGATCACGGGAATTCTGACAGTGTTGTTAGGTTTTTATGCAGTAGTTCGACCTATGAGGACTTTTTTAGCAATCGGATGGATTCTTGGAATGCTTCTCTTCGTGAATGGTATTGAACTTGTGATACTTTCATTGTCAAAAGAGAAGAAAGATATCGGAGGATGTATTCTTGGAGTCCTGGAAGGACTTGGCGGTATCATTTTATTGTTTAGTGGCGTACAGAGATTCCTGACAGACATCATGGCAACTTATCTGGTTGGAGCCAGCGTCCTGATTTATGGTATCTTCCAGATTGTAGCCGGAGTGAAGAAGTTTAAAGATTCTAAGGGAAAAGCAATTTTAGCAATTGTTTGTGGTGTGTTATCCATTATTGTAAGTATTATAGCCTTTACTCATCCGGTATTGACTATGTTCTCAGTTGGATATATGATCGCATTTGCTGTTTTAATGCAGGGAATCAATATGATCGTACTTGCTGTGAATTTTGGAAAAGAGGGTGAGTAAATCAAAGAAAAATAGTAAATGACTAAGAGAAGAGAACTCCAGTAAAATGAGAGTTCTCTTCTTTTTTGTTATGGAAACAGAAATACAAATCACAGGACAACAGGTAAAACTGAGTTAATCTGTATGAAAAATATGCTTGACGCAATATATTGTCTGAATTTATAATAAAAAAGTATAAATCATAAGAAAATATGGTTGAGAGGAAGGAAGAAACGGCGATGAAAAAGGAATATTTGGACAAGATTGCAGAATATGGACAGTTGATTGTTGTTTCGGGACCGTCGGGTGTGGGGAATAAGACGGTTTTGAGAGAGTATTTGCAGGATCATGAACAGGCGTGTGTCAGTGTATCTGTGACAACGAGAAGACAGAGAAAGCATGAAATAGACGGAAAAGACTATTGGTTTGTGTCTGTACCGGAATTTGAGCGAATGGTTCGTATGGGTGAGATGTTGGAATATACATACGTGAATGGTAATGCTTACGGAACAACGAAGAAAAGTGTAGAGGAAGCGCGTGCAAGAGGGAAAAATGTAATTCTAGACGTGGATACAATCGGAGCAATGAAGATTCGTGCGCTTTGTCCGGATGCTACACTGGTTTACATTTTGCCGCCATCTTGGGATGAATTAAAGAGCCGGCTGTCTAGCACTGGAATTTATAACAAAGAAGAAGTGAATGCTTTAATGGAAATAGCAGAAGAAGAGATTTCATGTGCCAATAGTTATGATTATATTTTGGTCAATGATACGATTTCAAATACTTTGAGTCGTTTTGCACAGATTATTCATAGTAATCGCTATAGCCGTAACTGTATGAAAGAATTTCTTGATAGTTACATAGACGGAGAAGTGAAGCCTCATGTTCAGTCATACAAAGAGGCGTTACTGTAAATTTTTTGATTATTGGAAATATTCTTTGAAAGATGGCACATATTTTGCGAAAGAAGATTCGGATGAAAAACAGAGGAGAGTCGTTTCGTCTACCTTGCTTTTAAAGAAAACTTACAGCGTATGCTCACGGACAGTGAGTTCACTGTAAAAGAACGTATATATAGGGAAAATAAAAGCTTGACATTATAAAAAGTATTATGATAAACTGAATATCAAACTGAAAATTTGCGGTGTAGGAGATTTCTTACACCGCATCTGTGTTTTAGAAAGTAGAGGGATGAATATGCCAATAGGAGTTATTATCAATGCCCTGTCGGTTGCAGCCGGCGGTGTGATCGGGGCATTATTTGGGCACAAGCTGCCTGCAAAAATTAATTCGGAACTTACCAAGATATTTGGTGTCTGCTCAATGGGAATGGGAGTTAGTTCCATTGGACTTATGAAAAATATGCCTGCTGTTATTTTTGCAGTGATAATTGGAACTGCCTTTGGTCTGGCAGTCAATCTGGGCGGAATTATTAATGGCGGAGCGACCTGCATGGAGAAACCAGTGGGAAAATTCTTCCCAAATAAGAACAAATCCATGTCCAGAGAAGAGTATATGTCAATGCTTGTGACGATCATCGTATTGTTTTGTGCCAGTGGGACAGGGATTTATGGTTCACTGGATTCCGGAATGAGCGGTGATCATACAATTTTGATTTCGAAATCGATTCTGGATTTCTTTACTGCGATGATTTTTGGAGGAACATTAGGTATGGTGGTTGCTGCAGTTGCAATTCCGCAGTGTGTGATCTTCCTTATTATATTCGCAGCAGCAAAATTTATCTTCCCACTGACCACGCCGGATATGATTGCCGACTTCAAGGCATGTGGAGGCTTCCTGCTTCTTGCAACTGGTTTCCGGATCGCAAAGATTCACGATTTTCCAGTCGCAGACATGATCCCGGCCATGGTGCTTGTGATGCCGGTGAGCTGGTTCTGGGTAAATATGATCGTACCGATGCTGTAAAGTAGAAGAAATGTATCATTCTATATTTCAGCATGTTCCAATACATAATTCTTAAAATTCGTAACAACAGGTGCCTGATAAACATTCTTCAAAGTTGCCATGTAGAAGAGTCTCTCCCAGGACGGAGTTGAAATTTCTATGATTGAAACCGGTAAAGAGGAAAGAATCGGCATTCGCGGCACAACTGCGATGCCGAATCCGGCACTGACTAATCCGGCAACACCCTGATCTTCTTCCATCGAGTAAGCAATCTGAGGGTATCCGCCACATTTTTCAAATAACTTATCAATTACATGTCTTAAACCGCTTCGCTTAGAGAAAACGATGTGCGGATACGTAAGCGCTTCTTTTAGATCAATCGAAGTTTTCCTGTCCAAAGGATGTCCTTCCGGTACGATCAGTACAAGCTCTTGTTTTGCGACCGGAACAAACTCAACGAGCGGTTCATTGTCCATCTTGGAACAAAATGCGATGTCGTATTTTCGCTCTTTTAATCCCTGGATCATGTCGGATGTGAGTCCGGTCGAACTGTGAAAATAAAAATCGATTTTTTTGTTAGGCGTGGAATCCAAAAAACCTTTTACAAAGTTCGGAACAACTGCACTGCTGAGCGTACGGAGTTCAACAATATCGATGCGGCCTTCCCCAAATCCGGTCATCTGCAGTTTATTGATGCTTGAATCCAGCATATCCAAAGCCTGTTCCACATCGGCAAGAAAAGCCTGTCCACATTTTGTGAGGACAACGTTACGTCCATCTTTTTCAAAGAGTTTTACTCCGAGCTCACTTTCCAGAGATGAGATTGCATGACTTAAGCTTGGCTGAGTGATAGAAAGAATCTCCGCAGCCTTTGTGTAGTGTTCTAGATGAGCGAGAGTAACAAAATATCTAAGATGATAGAGATTCATAAAGTCTGGTACCTTCCTTATAAAAATTTGTATCTTCCCATTTAATCAGGTTCATTTTATATCTATTTGGTAACTGTTCAAAGCCAAGCAAAATTTCATAAAACAGATGTAAAATGCTTGCATTTTTAAGACTGTTTTTGAAATTTTATTTGGCGGATACGCCACACCGACGAAATGCGTAGCATTTTGGAGGTTGGCTCTGAACAGTTACTCTATTTGAGAGATAAATACGCAATAATGCTTATTGATAAGAATATCGTAACATGAAGTGTAAATAAAATCTATAAACAAAATGCATGGATCGTGATAGAATTACCAATTTGTCATTTATTTAACAAATAGATATAATAAAAATAGAAAAAAACAACAAGATTGAACAGAAAAATCCAATGGATTATATTCAATTTTTACAATGGAGGAAGAATTATGTCAAAGAAAAACCCAATCACAGTAAGTTCATGGACACTTGGAGATCAGTGCAAATTTGAAGATCGTGTAATCGCTGCAAAGGAAGCAGGATATGAAGGAATCGGTCTTCGCGCAGAGACTTATGTTGATGCA
>UMLB01030153.1_pt1 | contig 10470 bp, 6 predicted proteins | sample 1966481 | NCBI WGS metagenome assembly UMLB01 (sample SAMEA4836192, study PRJEB28245) | human gut metagenome | biome: gut microbiome; material: fecal sample | place: Denmark | collected 2008 | reverse complement strand
GGTCGCTATGGCCGATGATGGCGGGTCGACGGGCATCTTGCGCGAACGGGCAGGCGTCACTCCTCCGGGCGATATCCGCAAGTGCATATGCGCTATGGCGGCCGACCCCGAGGACCCGCTTACGCGCGCATTCAAATACCGGTTCCCGTTTGCCGACAATCATACGCTGGGCAATCTCATGCTTTCCGCGCTCGAGGACGCCACGGGCGAGTTCCCGCAAGCCGTTCAGATCTGCGAGCGCTTGCTCAACGCGCGTGGACATGTGTACCCTTCAACGCTCGATCGCGTGTCGTTGGTCGCGCGCACGCGCGATGGGCGCTATATCGAGGGCCAGGCGGTTGCCTGTCATTCGCGTACGGCGCTTGCACACGTGCAGTTGCGCGGTCAGGGCAAGATCCAGGCATACCGGCCGGCGCTCGATGCCATCCGCAATGCCGACCTGATCGTGCTTGGGCCGGGGAGCTTGTTCACGTCCATCATCCCGAACCTGCTGGTCCCGGGCGTGGTGGATGCCATCCGTCAATCGAAGGGGGCAACCCTGTTCGTCTGCTCCTTGGCGGACATGCAGGGCGAGACATGGGGCCTTACGGCGCGCGAGCATGTCGAGGCGTTGCTCGCGCACGGCATGCGCGGGCTGCTTGATTACGTGCTCGTGCACAGTCCGTTTCCCGTTCGCCCCGACGCTTCCGAGACGGGCACCTTCCGTGCGGTCACGGGGGTTAACGTCGGCGATAGCCGATTCACGGTCGCTCCGGGCGAGGAGGCGGGAAGGCGCGTGCGCCCCGTGCGCATAGACTACCCGGATTTGCGCTCCATTCAAAGCAAGGGCCCTGTCGTGCTTGTCCGCAACTTGGTCGATCCGCAGCGTCCCACCTGGCATGACCCGTTGTTGCTGCGCGAGGCGTTCACGGGGGTGTTGCGCTTATGTCGTTCACGGCAGAGGTAAAAGACGAGCTTTCGCGCGTGCCGGCAACGTGCAGTCATTGCGATAAGGCCGTTTTGGCTGCGCTTGTGCGCATCGAGGGCACGCTGTTCGTGTCGGGCAAGAACCGCTATCGCGTGGAGATCGCCACCGATGCCCCGTCGGCGGCACGTTTGGTGATCAAGCTGCTGCATGAGCTGTATCGGCTGAAAACCAACCTGACGGTTCGGCGAAGCGTCTTGCATAAAACGCCGAACTACCTGATCGAGGTTCCCGCCCAGCCTCAGCTTGCTGCGGCTTTGGTGGATATGGGCGTGCTGTCCCCTGAAGGCGGTCTGGTGCTCGGCGTATCCGAGCAGTTGGTGTCCAAGGATTGCTGTGCGGCCGCATATCTGCGTGGCGCCTTCCTGGGCAGCGGATTCGTATCCGATCCTCGCGGCGATTTTCATTTCGAGGTTATCGTCGAAACCGAGGAGCTGGCCGATGGCCTTGTGGATCTTCTGGCTCGCAAGAACATCAAGGCACGCATCATGCAGCGACGCAATTCCTATATGGTGTATTTGAAAAGCGGCAGCGCCATTCTTGAGTTCCTGGCGCTTGCGGGCGCTCATCAAAGCGCGCTTGCTATGGAAAACGCGCGCGTCATAAAAAGCGTTCGAAACGACGTGAACCGTCAGACCAATGCGGAAATCGCCAACCAGGCTAAAACCTCGCGCGCGGCGATCGACCAGATCCGAGCCATCAGGCAGGTGGTGGAGGCGCACGGCATGGAGAACCTCCCTCCGGCGTTGCAGGACTTCATTAAGCTGCGCGTGCGTCATCCCGAGGCGACGCTCAAGGAGCTCGGCGAGCTCGCCAACCCTCCGCTGTCGAAATCGGCGGTGTACCATCGCGTGCGCCGTATCGAGCAATTGGCCGCTGAGCTGGAGAATCAGAATCGGTAACCGGTAGTAACCGGCGTCCTGTCGTTAGGCGGGACGCGTTGGTCTGCGCTTGTCGACCGTCTGCCAAATTCGCGCCGCAAGCGTTTGACTTTCCGCTACACTAGCGTTTCGTATGGCCCATAACTTGAGTATCTGAATGAAAAGGAGATACGCAATGGCAATCAAAGTAGGCATCAACGGTTTCGGCCGCATCGGACGTCTGGCGTACCGCGCCATGGTCAAGGACCCGGAGATCCAGGTCGTGGCCGTCAACGACCTCGGCGACATCCCGACGATGGCTCACCTGCTGAAGTATGACTCGGTCCACGGCCGCGCCTTCGATACGGTCGAGGTCACCGAGGATGGCTTCGTGGCCGACGGCCATGCCGTGAAGGTCCTGTGCGAGCGCGATCCCGAGAACCTGCCTTGGGGCGAGCTGGGCGTCGACGTCGTCGTCGAGTCCACCGGCATCTTCAAGACCGGCGAGCTTGCCAGCAAGCACATCAAGGCCGGCGCCAAGAAGGTCGTCATCACCTGCCCGGCCAAGGGCGAGGACATCACCGTCGTCATGGGCGTCAACGACGAGCAGTACGACAAGGATCAGCACAACATCATCTCCAACGCCTCCTGCACCACCAACTGCCTGGCCCCCGTCGCCAAGGTGCTGCTTGAGAAGTTCGGCATCAAGCGCGGCTACATGAACACCATCCATTCCTACACCAACGATCAGAAGATCTTGGACCTGCCGCATAAGGACCTGCGCCGCGCCCGCGCCGCAGCCATGTCCATGATCCCGACCACCACGGGCGCCGCTCGCGCCGTGTCCTTGGTCCTCCCCGAGCTGGCAGGCAAGCTCGACGGCTTCGCAACGCGCGTTCCCACGCCCGACGGCTCCATGGTCGACCTGACGGTCGAGCTTGAGCGCGAGGTCACCATCGAGGAGATTAACGCCGCTATGAAGGAAGCCGCCGAAGGCGAGCTGGCCGGCGTGCTCGAGTACACCGAGGATCCCATCGTGTCCATCGACATCGTGGGCAACAGCCATTCCTCCATCTTCGACAGCAAGCTCACCATGGTCATGGGCGGCAAGTCCAACATGGTCAAGGTCGTGTCCTGGTACGACAACGAGTGGGGTTATTCCAACCGCGTGAAGGACCTTGTGAAGATCCTGCTGTAATCGGCTTAACCGCTTAACGCTATGAAGGGCCCTGGAACCGAACCTTGCCCCTTGCGCGCTGCGCCGTTCGTGCCCGAAGCACGCTCGGTTGCTTTGCAAGGCGCAATCGGGACCAGGGCCTTTTAGCTGGCCATCGCCGCACCCGCGGTGATTCGAAAGGAAGTCATCATGGCTGATATCGCCACCGTCGACCAGCTCGATGCGCGCGGCAAGCGCGTGCTCGTCCGTGTCGACTTCAACGTTCCCGTGGCAGACGGCGTCTGCTCTGACGATACCCGCATCCGCGCTGCGCTGCCCACCATCGAAAAGCTCATCGACGAAGGCGCCCGCGTCATCCTCATGAGCCACCTCGGCCGTCCGTCGGGCGAGGGCTTCGAGGAGAAGTTCACGCTTCGCCCGGCCGCTTTGCGCCTCTCCGAGCTGCTCGGCCGCCCTGTTGCGTTCGCTTCCGACACCGTCGGTCCCGACGCCCAGGCCAAGGCCGCGGCCCTTCAGGATGGTCGGGTGCTCGTGCTGGAGAACCTCCGCTTCGACAAGCGCGAGAAGAAAAACGATCCCGAATTCTGCCAGGAGCTCGCCAAGCTCGGCGAAGCATACGTCAACGACGCCTTCGGCACGGCGCACCGCGCCCATGCCTCCACTGCCGGCGTTGCTGCGCTTCTGCCCGCCTATGCCGGCTACCTCATGCAAAACGAGGTCGCAACCCTCACCGGCATGCTCGATGAGCCGCGTCGTCCCTTCGTCGCCATCCTGGGCGGTTCTAAGGTCTCCGATAAGATCAAGGTCATTGACGCCCTCATGGACAAGTGCGACACCCTCATCATCGGCGGCGGCATGTGCTTCACGTTCCTGCTGGCGCAGGGCAAGCAGGTGGGCACCTCGCTCAAAGAGGAGGATTGGGTCGAGCGCGCGGCTGCCATGCTGCGCAAGGCCGAAGAGCGCGGCGTGAAACTGCTGCTTCCCGTCGACGTCGTATGCGCCGATAAGTTCGCCGAGGATGCGAACACCAAGACCGTCTCCGTCGACGATGTCCCCGCCGATATGATGGGCCTCGACGTCGGACCTGAAACGGTCAAGCTGTATGCTCGGGCCATCTCGCAGGCTGCCACCGTGTTCTGGAACGGGCCCATGGGCGTGTTCGAGATGGAGGCGTTCGCGGCAGGCACGAAGGCCGTTGCCGAGGCCGTGGCCGAAAACCAGCAGGGCGACACGATCATCGGCGGTGGCGACTCCGTGGCAGCGGTCAACAAGTTCGACCTTGCCAACCGCATGACGTTCATCTCCACGGGCGGCGGTGCCAGCATGGAGCTGGTGCAGGGCGAGGCCCTTCCCGGCGTGGAGGCTCTGAAGCGCTAAGGTAATCCAAAGGGGGGGCGCATGCGTCCCCCTTATCGTTTTGAAAGGAGCGTGCCTCATGGCCCGCAAACCGCTTATGGCAGGAAACTGGAAGATGAACAACACCTATGCCGAGGCCGTGGTGTTGGCGCAAACCATCTCCAATAACTTCGACAAGCACTGGACCGACTCCGTGGACGTGCTCGTGTGCCCGCCGTCCATCGATCTGAAGCCGGTCAACACGGTGTTCGAGTTCGACCATCAGCCCATTCAAATCGGCGCGCAGAACGTGTACTGGGAGCCGAAGGGCGCCTTCACGGGGGAGGTGTCGGTCCCCATGCTCAAGGACGTCCATTGCACGTGCTCCATCGTCGGCCACTCCGAGCGTCGCGGCTACTTCGGCGAAACCAACGAGGACGTCAACCGCAAGGTCCGCGCTCTGCTCGATGGCGGCCTGTATGCTGTGGCATGCGTCGGCGAATCCCTGTCCGTGCGCGACGAGGGCGGCGCCGAGGAGTTCGTCTGCGCCCAGGTGCGCGCCGCTTTCGCTGGCCTGGAGCCCGAGGAGGCCGGTAAGTGCGTGGTGGCCTATGAGCCCATCTGGGCAATCGGCACGGGCCGTACGGCAACGCCCGAGCAGGCGCAGGACATGTGCGCCGCCATCCGCACCACGCTCGCCGACATGTTCGGCGCCGAGACCGCCGATGAGATGCGCATCCTGTACGGCGGTTCCATGAACGTCGGCAACGTCGAGCAGCTTCTCGCGCAGCCCGATATCGACGGCGGTCTGGTCGGCGGCGCCAGCCTGAAGGCCGACCAGTTCGTTCAGCTGGTGAAAGCGTGCCTGTAATGAGCGCGTCGGAAAACGTCTGCGGGAAGCTTTCTCTCCCGGCATGCCTGATCATCATGGATGGCTTGGGCTTGGCGCCAGCGGGTCCGGGCAATGCCGTGTCGCTGGCATCCACGCCGGTGCTCGATAAGCTGTTCGAAACCTGCTCGCACACCAAGCTTGAAGCCTCGGGAGAGGCTGTGGGCCTTCCTGACGGTCAGATGGGCAACTCCGAGGTGGGGCATCTCAACATCGGCGCCGGCCGTGTGGTGCATCAGGAGCTCTCGCGCATCAACATGGCTTGCCGCACCGGCTCCATCTGCGATAACGCTGTGATCAACGATGCCATCGAGGCGGCAAAGGCACCGGGTGCCGCACTGCATCTCATGGGCCTGCTCTCCGATGGCGGCGTGCATTCCAGCAACGAGCATCTGTATGCGCTCATCAAGCATGCCGTGGAAAGCGGCGTCGGCGATGTGCGCGTGCATGCGTTCATGGACGGCCGCGACGTCCCGCCGTCTAGCGGCAAGGGCTACATGCAGCAGTTGCAGGACTTCATCGTCGAGAACGGATTCCAGGACGCCGTGCGCGTGGCAAGCGTCTCGGGCCGCTATTACGCAATGGATCGCGACAAGCGTTGGGACCGTGTCGCCAAGGCGTACGAGGCCGTCGTGTGCGCAACGCCGCTCGCCGCTTCGGCCGATCCCGTCGCCGCTATGCAAGCGTCCTACGATGCCGAGGTCACCGATGAGTTCGTCGAGCCCGTGGCGCTTGACGATCGCGGTGTCGTCGATGGGGATGCCGTCGTGTTCTTCAATTTCCGCCCCGATCGCGCCCGTGAGATCACGCGTGCCATCGTCGATGATGCCTTTGACGGGTTCGATCGCGCTCGTCGACCCCAGGTCTCGTTCGTATGCCTGACCGAGTACGACCCGGACATCCCCGCGCCGATCGCGTTCCCCAAGACGTTCCCGGAAAACGTGCTTGCCGACGTGCTTTCCGCCGCCGGCCTGCGTCAATACCATATCGCCGAAACCGAGAAGTATGCGCACGTCACGTTCTTCCTCAACGGCGGGCGCGAGGAGCCCAAGGCGGGGGAGCAGCGAAGCCTCATCCCCAGCCCTAAGGTCGCCACGTATGATCTGCAGCCTCAGATGAGCGAACCTGAAGTCGCGAACACGTTGGCTGCGGCGATCGATGCCGATGAGGCCGATGTGTACATCGTGAACTTCGCGAATCCCGATATGGTCGGCCACACGGGCGTCATCCCCGCCGCCGTCGCCGCCGTCGAAGCGGTGGATTCCGGCGTGGGCAAGGTCGTCGACGCTATCCGCCGCAAAGGTGGGTTCGCCTTCATAACGGCCGATCACGGCAACTGCGACAAGATGATTGCCGACGATGGGACGCCCCACACGGCGCATACCACCGCGAAGGTGCCGTTCATCTTCGTGGACGGAGCCGACACCGGGCGGGTGCTCGGCGACAGGGAAGGCGCGCTGTGCGATATCGCCCCCACGTTGCTCGATGCCATGGGGCTTCCTGCTCCCGCTGAGATGACGGGACGCAGCCTGTTCGCGTAATACGTGATTTTCATGACTCTGATCGCGCCCGTTGCCGGTTTCTTGCCTGCGCGGGCGCGTTTCGTTATACTTGGTTACTTGCGTACGTAGTTATTTCGAGTGAAAGAGCATCACGTGAATCCGCTTTTGATCATCCTCATCGCCTTGCTGGTCATCTCCGGCTTGGGTCTCATCATCTTCATTCTCCTGCACTCCGGCAAGGGCACGGGCATCTCCGATATGATCGCCAGCTCCGTGTACTCTTCCCAAACCGGTACCAGCATCGTCGAGAAGAACCTCGACCGCATCACCATCATCTTCGCGGTCGTCTTCTTGCTGTCGCTTATCGCGCTCATGATTGTGTATCCGTCCGGCACTATCGCCACCCGATAAAATTTTTTGAAATTGGGTCTTGGCAAGTACGTAAGGTTCGGGTATATTAATCATCGTTGCTTTTCGGCAACAACTTGTCGGAGTGGTGGAACGGCAGACACGCAAGCTTGAGGTGCTTGTGCCCGTAACGGGTGTGCGGGTTCAAATCCCGCCTCCGACACCAGAATTCAGAAAGCGGCCGTCTGGCCGCTTTTTTGTTGCCTGTTGTCGATCTAGACAGTTTGTTTGTTGCCGGCTGTAATCGAGGTAGTTGCTTGTTGTCAGTTGCCGATGGTCATCAAGCCATCGTCGTCTGCGGAAACCTGCTCCTCGAAACTTCCTTCGTTGCAATTCCAAATGCGCTTTGGGCGGTAAAGCCGAAAGTGAGCGTTGCCAAGGCGTGGCAAGACGCCAAATTACACGTGCGTCATGAGCATCAAAGTTGAACACAAGGTATTGGAGTATCTTGAATCTAGCCCTTCATCAGGGAAAACGTCTGCTTTGAACATGGTGTGTCGAAAAAAGTTCGAACTTTTTCAAAAAAGGGGGTTGCCAAGAATTCTGGTTCAGGTATTATATCTCCTTGCTGACGCGCCGAAAGCGCTGAAGCAAATCACTCAAGTGGGCGTTTAGCTCAGGGGGAGAGCGCTTCCCTGACACGGAAGAGGTCACAAGTTCAAATCTTGTAACGCCCACCATTTGTGATGCGGACATGGCTCAGCTGGTAGAGCATCACCTTGCCAAGGTGAGGGTCGCGGGTTCGAATCCCGTTGTCCGCTCCATTGTCTTAGATGAGCTGGTTGGGTAACTAACCAGCTCTTTATAAGACAAGACGCCAGGATGGCGACGTGGCCAAGTGGTAAGGCAGAGGCCTGCAAAGCCTTCACCCCCGGTTCGAATCCGGGCGTCGCCTCCAACTTTTGAAAACCAAACATGCGGACATGGCTCAGCTGGTAGAGCATCACCTTGCCAAGGTGAGGGTCGCGGGTTCGAATCCCGTTGTCCGCTCCATGAAATGACAGCGGTCGATAGTTCGGCCGCTTTTTTATTGTTTCGGTCTGAAGAGTCGTCTCTGAAGAGGCGGCTCCCTAAACCGCGTGAATCAACCTCGCGGCTATGTACGGTTAGGATCGAAAAGATTTTCAAAATAGGGTCTTGCAAAGATTCTCGATTCCGGTATTATATTTTCTTGCGTCTTGGCCCCCCAAGATGTGATTGTTGGAATGGGCGTTTAGCTCAGGGGGAGAGCGCTTCCCTGACACGGAAGAGGTCACAAGTTCAAATCTTGTAACGCCCACCATTTCAGTTTGAATCAGTTGAATGATTCATTGTGAGATTTAATTCACAACAATGAGTTTTATCTTGCGTCGATTCGTTTTTCGTTTAAACTGATTTTCAGACATGCGGACATGGCTCAGCTGGTAGAGCATCACCTTGCCAAGGTGAGGGTCGCGGGTTCGAATCCCGTTGTCCGCTCCATGAATGTGTAGCGACCGAGATTACTCGGTCGCTTTTTTGTTGCATCGAAATTTGCAGCCACAAACACCTGTTCGTATGATAGGATACGCGAAAATAATAAGCGATTATCGAAGGCTGGGTAGTATGGGTCAGGATTCCATTGTCATCAAGGGCGCTCGCGAGCACAATCTGAAAAACGTCGACATCACCATCCCTCGTGACAAGCTGGTTGTGATCACCGGTTTGTCGGGTAGCGGCAAATCAAGCCTGGCGTTCGATACTATGTACGCCGAGGGGCAACGACGTTACGTGGAAAGCTTGTCCAGCTATGCACGCATGTTTTTGGGGCAGATGAGCAAACCTGACCTCGATAGCATCGATGGACTTTCCCCGGCGGTATCGATCGATCAGAAGACCACCTCTCGCAATCCCCGCTCAACGGTGGGCACTACCACTGAAATATATGATTATCTTCGCTTGCTGTACGCTCGCGTTGGCGTTCCCCATTGCCCGGAATGCGGTCGCGTTATCAAGAAGCAGACCACCGATCAGGTGACCGATGACATCCTGGCCTTGGATCCCGGCGCGAAGGCCATCATCATGGCGCCGGTGGTTGCTGGTCGTAAGGGAGAATTCACCAAGCTGTTCGCAGATTTGGCTCATGAGGGCTTCAGCCGTGTTCGCATTGATGGCGAGATAGTTAAGCTGGATGGCCAGCCTCGTACGCTTAACAAGAAGATCAAGCACTTCATTGATGTGGTGGTCGATCGTGTGCAGCTCAAGGAGGCCGCAACCGGTCGTATCGCCGAGGCGGTGGAGCTTGCAACGAAGCTGGCGGAAGGTCGCGTCCTTGTGCAGGTGCTCGGTCCCGACGGTAAGCCTCAAGGCGAGGCGGGGGGTGCCTCCAGCGGAGCAAAAGGCGGTCTTGGCGAAGGCGAGTATCTGTTCTCGCTGGCATTGGCCTGTCCTGAGCACGGCCATTCCATGGACGAGCTTCAGCCGCGCGACTTCAGTTTCAACGCTCCATACGGAGCCTGTCCTGACTGTTCGGGTATCGGCAGCAGGGAAGAGGTCGACGCCAGCTTGGTCGTCCCCGATCCCTCGCTGACGTTATCGGAGGGTGCCATTGCGCCTTTTAAGAGCGGCAACTATTACCCGCAGGTTCTTAAAGCCGTTGCATTGCATATGGGCTGTGACGAGAACACCCCGTGGGAGGACATGCCCAAAAAAGTCCAGAAGGTTTTGCTCGAAGGCTTGGGGGAGGAAAAGGTCAGGGTGGATTACACCACGGTCGATGGACGTAACACCTACTGGTTCATCGAGTGGGAGGGCGCCCTTGCCGCGGTAATGCGCAAATACCAGGAGGCGCAAAGCGATACGCAACGCGAGAAGCTGCAAAGCTACTTCGCCGTCGTTCCGTGCCCCACGTGCGGGGGGAAACGCTTGAAGCCTGAGATCCTCGCGGTTACCGTGGGCGGCAAGTCCATTCACGAGGTTTGCGAGATGAGCGCTCTTGATTGCTACCGCTTCTTCGGCGATTTGCGTTTTGAGGGGCAGCAAGGTGCGATTGCGAACCCTATCGCGAAGGAAATCGTCGCGCGTCTGAAGTTCCTGGTCGATGTAGGCTTGGATTACTTGACGCTCGAACGTGCTACTGCAACGCTTTCCGGCGGCGAAGCGCAGCGTATCCGTCTGGCTACGCAGATCGGCGCGGGCCTGATGGGCGTTCTTTACATTCTCGACGAACCTTCCATCGGCTTGCACCAACGTGACAACGAGCGCCTTATCGGCACGCTCGAGCACCTTCGCGATCTCGGCAACACCGTTATCGTCGTCGAGCACGACGAAGATACCATCCGCGCCGCTGATTATGTGGTTGACATGGGTCCGGGCGC
>UMLB01074217.1_pt1 | contig 10495 bp, 8 predicted proteins | sample 1966481 | NCBI WGS metagenome assembly UMLB01 (sample SAMEA4836192, study PRJEB28245) | human gut metagenome | biome: gut microbiome; material: fecal sample | place: Denmark | collected 2008 | reverse complement strand
ATTTTTTCTTTTCATAACGATCTGGAAGGGTTCAATTCTTTCAGCCTTTGGGCAGAGACACTTAAGACTGAGAATAAAAAGATTGCAGTTCTGATAAGAGACCTGGTATACAGCCGTGACGGGATCATGAAGCAGCACAACATATCTGCAAACAGGATTCAGAGATGGCTTGCAATACATTTCCCGGAATATCTGGGATTATACACACGATTTGATGCAATAAGCGGCCTGGCAGTGCTTGAAAAAGCACCATTGCCAAAAGATGTGATCGCGCTTGGAGTAAATGGGATCCGAAAGATCTGGCATGATAAAAAGATGCGTGGCAGAGGAGTTACTGAAGATAGGGCAAAGACCCTGGTTGAAGCTGCGCACAACAGTGTTGGACTTGATGGAGGGATTGGAACAAAAAGTGAATTATATATGCTGCTTGGTTTCCAGCACGGTTTATCTTTACGGAGAACCGAAGACAAGTACCGTCTGGGCATCTATTGATCTGAAGCAGCGGCAGCTTTTTGATCTGGATTAAAATTTACATAATCTTTATTTGATTATTTGAAAAAACAGTGCTATAGTAAAGTTGGTTCCGGTAAACGGATGATTTATGGATCCCAGAAGAGGACCGGGCGGAACCAAATTACTGTTGACCGGTCAGGATCTGGATCAGGAAAGAAGGAAGAGGGAAAAAATTGCGTAAAAAATCACATATACTGTTAGGCAGATACCTGGCTGACCAGATGTCTGAGGTGTACAGTCTCCAGCAGCACAGAAAAGCGTTTTGCCTGGGTAATATCATGCCTGATCTGAAACCATCGTTTCTCACCACCAGACATGAGTTTTTCGGAACATTCGATCACCTCCAGAATAAGATGAGGGCGCTTGTCGAGAAGAACCCGGAGGAAGAGAATGCCAGAGTATACTGGAGAAGATTCGGTGAGGTCATGCATTATATGGCTGATTATTTTACTTTTCCTCATAACAAAACATACAAAGGAAATCTTGCAGCACATAATTCTTATGAAGCTGAGCTGAAAAACCGCCTGAGAGAATGCATCCTCAGCGGCGCAGCAGACAGCCAGCTGGAAGAAGCGAAGCAGTTTGAAAGCTTTGAGGAACTTGTGGAATATATCCGTGAGCGTCATGCATATTATCTGGAAAGCCCGCGGTGCATTGCCGATGACATCCGTTTTATCCTTCGGGTGTGCTATCAGGTTGTACAGGGAATTTTTCAGCTCTGTGTCAGAAAACAGTTTCATATGGGCGGACAGCCGGCAGTGACTGTCTGACAGTATATAAAAAGCCGCAGTGTGTGAGAGCACTGTGGCTTTTTTACGTTATGGTAAACTCTAAAAAATCTTACAAAAATGTGAATAAAAAGTGAAAAATAGATGAATTGAAGGAGATATCCTACCAGAACAGTTGATTTCACGATTTTCGTATGCTAAAATAAATTGAATTAAACTTTAAGTTATCAAACGGTTTAAGGCAGACCTTTATTATAGGGGAAGTAAAGGGATGTTCAAGGAAAGAAGGGAGCATCTTAATAAATATGAAGAACAAGTACCTGAATAAGTTTTTTTGCATCACGATGTTATCAGCTATGGTACTGGCAATTCCAACCGGAGTAAAAGCCGCCGAGGAAGCAGATAATGTTGTTGCTGAGGAAGGTGTTTCAGGAGACGGGAGTGAGGTAAGTGAACCGGAACCAGAAGTTCCGGCAGAACCGGTGCCGACAGCTGCACCGGAACCGGAAATAACTGCTGCACCTGACCCGGAACCAACTACAGCGCCGGAGCCAACAGATACACCGACACCTGCGCCGACGGAAACACCGGAGCCAACTGCAACACCTGCGCCGACGGGAACACCGGAGCCGACAGCGACACCTGCACCAACGGCAACACCGGAACCGACAGCGACACCTGCACCAACGGCAACGCCGGAGCCAACCGCAACACCTGCACCGACGGCAACACCGGCCAGGGATGACTCTGCAAAGGTACAAGCGGTGATCCGGAAGATCAAAGCACTGGCAGGCAGAACGATCACAGCAGCAGATAAAGCGGAGATAGATAGCGTACGTGCAGCTTATGAGGCACTGTCTAATACAGAAAAGGCCAAGGTTACGAATTATAAGATCCTGACTGAGGCAGAAGCCAAGCTTGCAGCTGTCGACAAGAACGACAGTGATAACAAAAAAGGCAACAAAAAAGATGATAGCAGCACGGAAGATAACAAGAATACAGAGATCACAGATGGAAATAACGCCACAGCAACACAGATCGGAGATCCTGTTTATGTGACAAATATGGTATCCAATCTCCATGCGGGCAAGGATTTTTATCTGGATAGTCTTAAGAGCAATTATCATCTGTCCTTCTCTGATGATTTTGCTTCTGTAATGGAAGAGATCGAAAGAGAATATAAAGAGAAGAACAAGCTTACCGATACGGAGAATACACTTCTGGTAAGAAACTGGCAGGATATCCTTGCTGTTTATATTTACGAAAAGAGCAAAGCAGGAGCAACGTCATTTACATTGGATGCATCCTGCAAGGATGATCTGGCAAGGATCTTTGCGGAGATGAACCCCATCGTCAGGGACAAGCAGGATATTACCAAGATATCCTACGGAAATCGTAAGATCAACTACTACATCAAGAAGAACAATATTGCAAAGGAAGACAGAAGCGTCCTTAAGAAATATGTGGAAACAGACTGTAAGCTTCTCTGTGCGGTAGTTACCGCATCCAAAGGCTTTGTCCGTGAAAGCGTGGGAGACAATGTTTCTGAGGATCGTGTAGATGTTATCACCGCAGCGTATTCACTGGTTGGTAAGGTCGGATATTTCTGGGGCGGCAAATCTACGGTGATCGGAGAAGATCCAAGCTGGGGCTCCGTTGAGAAGGTATCAGCAGACGGCAGCAGAAGCTCCGGTACGCTCCGTGCATATGGTCTGGACTGCAGCGGCTTTGTTACCTGGGCAGTGATCAATGGATATAAGGATCAGGGAATGCAGGCAGCAGTTGGAGATGGAACCTCTGACCAATGGGAGAAGGCCGGTGTTGTCAGCGAAGCAGATGCACAGCCAGGAGATCTGGTATTCCAGAGAGGACCGGAAGCAGGAAGCAACAACCACGTTGGTATCCTGTGCGGAAAGACGGATTCCGGCGACTGGATTGCAGTACATTGTTCCTCAAGCAAGAATGGTGTAACGGTTGGTGAGGCATACAGTGCAAGCTTCCGTTATATCAGAAAGCCATCCTTCTATCAGGATACAACAGCGGAGGAAAATAAGACCACAGCTACAGAGAATGATGTTCTGACAGAGGAGAGTGCAGAAAAGCTCCTCACGGATGTGGTTAGATCTGATGCACTGAAGGATGCACTGGCATCCGGTGATACTGTTTCCAGTGACCTTCTTGCAGATTTTAAGAATAAGGCTTTGCAGGAGGATGAGGAAGAAGATGAAGTTGAGACGCTGACTCTGGATCAGGAGACCATGGACGATGCAGTGGATACATTTGATGATGATGTAGAAACACTGGAAATGGAAAACTAAGGGACAGCGATTGAAGATAAGGGCAGTCTCCCACGGGAGGCTGCCCTTTCTTACAATCGCTGCTTCAGACATAGGACATGATATTATGAAAAAAAGAAATTTCTGCCCCATGGCAGCCGCAGTGCTTACAGCTGCAGTGATCCTTCAGCCCTTTAGCACTTCGGCAGGGGCACTGGGTCAGATCCGCTCCATAGCAAAGAGCATTATTTCAGGCGAACCAAAGGAAGTAGAGGAACTGCGTCAGATGGAGGTTGCCCAGAGCGAAGAAGGGCATCAGGAATATTATTTCAAACAGCTTACGGAAGAAGAGCAGAGAGTATATCGGGAGCTGCTGAAAGGAATCCGTGCCCGGGAAAAGGAGTTTTATCTGACGATCTCCGATGATGACAGTATTGACAGAAGCTATCATGCAGTATTGAAAGACTACCCGGAGATATTCTGGGTCCACAATCGTGAAAAAATCTACAAAACTACGTATTCAGACAGTGATTACTGCGTTTTTACTCCGGGCTATACTTATACAGACGGCGAGATCGATGAGATACAGACGGCGATGGAGCAGAGCTTTCAGGAGGTCAGAGCCCTGATCCCGGAGGATGCCAGTGACTACGAGAAGGTACGCATTGTTTATACGTATGTTATTGACCATACCCAGTATCAGACCGGGGAGGATGATCAGAGCATAGCAGGTGTTTTCTGGAAAAAATCCGCAGTCTGTGCCGGATATGCAGGAGCTGTCCAGTATCTTCTGGAAAGGCTGGATATTCCCTGTATTTATGTGGACGGAAGCACAAAAGGAAGTACAGAGGGTCATGCATGGGATATTGTAAAAATAGGCCAGGAGTATTATTATGTAGATGCTACCAATGGGGATCAGCCGGATTTTTTAAATGGAGATGCCGCACAGCTGGAAGAACATAAGACGATCATTTACGATTATCTCTGCCCTTTCCCGGAAGAATATGAAAAAACCTATACACCATCGGAAGAACTGACAGTTCCGGCATGTACTGCGAAGGATCTGGATTTTTATGTGCTGAACCAGGGGTACTTTGAAGATTACAGCTGGCAGGACATATATGATTATTGTAAGATGAGACTGGATAATAGTGCGGCTGTAGTGCGTTTCAAGTTTGGCAGTCAGGAGGCTTTTTCCGAAGCCTGTCAGGAACTGCTGGATGATGGTGTGGTACAGAATGTGGCACAGTATTATATGAAACTTCACGGACTTGGTCAGGTGGAGTATCATTATGGAGTGATGGATAATTTTTATACCATATATTTTATTTTCTGAAACATCTTCGGGAAGATTTCCGGAGGTTTTGGAAAGAGAGGAGTAAGTTATGAATATGGATATGTTGTCAAGAGGATTTGACATACTGCAGAGAGCAGGAGGTATGGAGCAGATCAGCCAGCTGATGGTGATCGTATATGGAGTGCTCTGCGTTTTCGGGCTTTTGAACTGTATCCTGGGATATCGTATCCTCCGGTTCTGGATGATGATCTTTGGATTTATCATCGGAGCAGGCGCCGGCTTTGGTGTAACCTATATGTCCGGTGTTCAGGATAAAATGGTGATCGCAGGTGCCATGGCGGGATTGGGGATCGTACTGGCTGTTGTTTCGTTTCTGATCTACAGGGCAGGAATCTTTGTACTGGGATTTGGTATCGGAATAACATTGAGTATCTATCTGGTCCATCCGACCAGTTCTTTTTCTTTTTTCCTGTGCATCCTTATCGGCGTGGGACTGGGAGTACTTGCTATGCGTTATGCGAAAGGAGTGATCATTGTCGGAACCAGTATACTGGGTGGTGTTCTGGCAGGATTATCCATTGCAAAGATCGCAGGGCTGGCGCAGTTTCCATATGGTGTCGGTATGGCAGCGGGAATTGCGATCCTTGGTATGCTGATCCAGTTCGCCATCAACAAAGACCGATACGATGAGGAAGATGACGAAGAAGAGGATGACGACGATGGAACTCTGCCGGAGGAGACCAGGAAGCCGGCAGGAAGGGACCGTAGAGGAAACAGTCGTGAATACACCTCTGACCGTAACAGGGACGATCACAGATATACATACGAAAACCGGGCAAACGATGACCGGGAAAGCCGGGGTGAAAGACGTTCCCGCAGACCATCTGACAGAGAAGGACGCAACTCTGACAGACGAGAAAGAAATTATGCAGACAGCCGAAAAAGATCCGGAAGCGAAAGAAACAGCAAAGGCAGTTCCACTGAAAGAAGAAGCACTTCCGGAACCTCCGGCAGAAACAGAACCTCCGACAGAAATTATGCTTCGGATGACAGAAGAGGCCGCAGATACAGCCAGAGCAGCAGCACCAGGGAACGAAGGAATGCAGGAACGGGAAGCAGATCCCGCTATGCAGATCCGGAGGATCATGAAGACTATGATCGTTTTGATGAGTCGGAAAACAGGGACAGCTATGAAGATTTTGAAAAACTGCAGCAGAAAAGACGCCGGATGGATATTGAAAATATGGCGGATTTTGATGAGCAGGAAGAATATGGAAATTACAGGAATGACCCGGATCTGATGAATGATGAGGATCTGGATGAGCTTGATGAGTGGAAAGACAACTGAGAAAAATCCGAGGAGTGACAGAAATGGGAAAAGAAGCCAAAACAAACGCGATGAGAATGCTGGATCGAAAAAAAGTAAAATATGAAGCAATCGCATATGACTGTGGAGAGTTCATAGATGGGATCCACTGTGCAGACATCACAGGAGCCCCTCATGATCAGTCCTTTAAGACCCTGGTCATGGAAGGGAAAAGCGGCGGCTACTATGTGTTTGTAGTTCCGATCGAGAAAGAGGTGGACCGTAAGGCAGCCGCAAAGTCTGTAGGCGAAAAAACAGTAGATATGATCCATGTAAAGGATCTTACAAAGATCACGGGCTATATCCGCGGAGGCTGCAGCCCTCTTGGAATGAAAAAAAATTATCCGGTGGTGTTTGACCAGTCTGCCGAAAACTTTGATGAGATCTATGTAAGTGGTGGAAGAGTAGGCCTTACCCTGAAGGTACCGCTTAAAGATCTTCTGGATGTAACACAGGGCAAGCTTGCTCCGATCACCATGGAGTAAGCGCATATAAAACAGATAAAAAAACTCCCCTGACTGCCTGTAAAGGCGGAAGCAGGGGAGATTTTTTGTTACAGAAGCATGGGATTTAGTTATCCTGTGCGTCCTCTTCGTTAACCTGGAATACGTGACGCTTCTTGGCCATTTCGTCGCTGGCAAGATACTCGTCGTAAGTGGTGATCTTGTCTACCAGCTTGCCGTTAGGAAGGATCTCCATGATGCGGTTTGCAGTTGTCTGTACAAACTGGTGATCGTGTGAAGTGAAAAGGATCACTCCCGGGAATTTGATCAGTCCGTTGTTCAGTGCTGTGATAGACTCCATATCCAGATGGTTGGTTGGCTCATCCAGGATCAGGATATTGGCACCTGAGATCATCATCTTGGAAAGAAGACAGCGAACCTTTTCACCACCGGAAAGAACACGGACACGTTTTACACCATCCTCACCAGGGAAAAGCATACGGCCAAGGAATCCACGGACGTAGGTTGCGTCCTTGATCTCGGAGTACTGTGTCAGCCAGTCGGTGATAGTAAGGTCGTTATCGAATTCCTGTGTGTTATCCTTCGGGAAATATGCCTGGGAAGTGGTAACGCCCCATTTGTAATTTCCTTCATCCGGCTCCATTTCACCTGTAAGGATCTTGAAGAAGGTTGTGATGGCCTGCTCGTTGGCGCCCACAAAGGCAACCTTATCTTCACGACCAAGAGTGAAGGAAATGTCGTCCAGAACCTTTACTCCATCAATGGTCTTGGACAGATTTTCCACCATGAGGACCTCGTTTCCGATCTCACGGTTCGGGCGGAAGTCGATGTATGGATATTTACGGCTGGAAGGACGCATGTCATCCAGCTGGATCTTTTCCAGGGCACGCTTTCTGGAAGTCGCCTGCTTGGATTTGGAAGCATTGGCGCTGAAACGGGAGATGAACTCCTGGAGCTCTTTGATCTTCTCCTCTTTCTTTTTGTTGGCCTCTTTCATCTGCTTGATCAGAAGCTGGCTGGATTCAAACCAGAAGTCATAGTTTCCGGCATAAAGCTGGATCTTGCCATAATCGATATCAGCAGTATGTGTGCAGACCTTGTTCAGGAAATAACGGTCATGGGATACTACGATAACCGTATTGTCAAAATTGATCAGGAACTCCTCCAGCCATTCGATAGCAGGAAGATCCAGGTGGTTGGTCGGCTCATCAAGAAGAAGGATATCAGGATTTCCGAAAAGAGCCTGTGCAAGAAGAACCTTGACCTTCATACTACCGGTAAGGTCTGCCATCTGTGTATAGTGGAACTCAGTGTCGACTCCGAGACCGTTGAGAAGAGTAGCAGCATCGGACTCTGCTTCCCATCCGTTCATCTCTGCAAACTCACCCTCAAGCTCGCTGGCACGGATGCCATCTTCGTCTGTGAAATCTTCCTTTGCGTAAATGGCTTCTTTCTCTTTCATGATCTGATAGAGTCTTTCATTACCCATGATGACAGTATCCAGAACCGGATAAGCATCATATTTGAAGTGATCCTGCTGTAGGAAAGAAAGTCTCTGACCGGGGGTGATCACAATGTCGCCCTTGGTAGGCTCAAGCTGACCGGAAAGGATTTTGAGGAATGTAGATTTTCCTGCGCCGTTGGCGCCGATCAATCCATAACAGTTACCCTCTGTAAATTTGATGTTAACGTCTTCAAACAGCGCTTTTTTTCCAACGCGCAGTGTGATGTTATTTGCTGAAATCATATCATACCTCTTTTTTCATTAAATAAATATCGTTTCAATTACATACGAAAGCATTACAATCGTTTCCTATTGTACCGTAAACTGAAAAATTTGCAAGCTGTATTTTCCTTTTTTCGGCTAAATAAAGGAAAAACAGGGGATTACTATGAATCACAGGAAAATAATAACCTTTTATTATATAAAAAAATGGGTTATACTGTTGTATGTGGTAATGAAGTATTCCGGGGATATGGATATCCGGCTCTCTGGCACATCAGAAACACCCAGGAACGTGGCAGATCGGATGGAATGCGGAAACTATCATAAATCAGCAGCTTAGTTGAACAGAAGAGAGGTTAAAAATGTTTATCACCAGAGAAAGCGATTATGCGATGCGGGTTATCCGCGCATTGATGTGGGAGCCGCGTTTGAGCGTCAGCGAGATCTGTGAGAGGGAATCGATCACAGCACCCTTTGCATACAAGATACTGAAGAAGCTTCAGAATGCAGGGCTCGTGGAAGGATACCGCGGAGTTCATGGCGGTTACGCGCTGAAGAGAGATCCGGAAGAACTGTCATTATATGAGATATACAGTGCGATCGATCCGGATATGTCCATCATTGAGTGCCTGAACGGCACATATCAGTGTCCAAGGAACGGACAGGACGGAGTTCCCTGCCATGCACATGATGAGCTTCAGGAGATCCAGGATCAGCTGTGGACAATGCTCCGTCGGAAATCCATGAAGGATCTTTTCGGAAAAGAGGAGAAGTGATTCCCGGATGTGAGTTGGGATAAGCGTATGAGATGATAAGGAGAGCAGTTTGGAGAGGAAAAATTCCGAACAGCTCTTTTTTATTTGTGAAAAAGATAACGGCGTTTGTACAGGATAATATACAAAAAACAATGAAAGAAAATGGACATAACTGGGAATCTATGATATAATAACCAATGGAATTTTAGGCCTTCATAAGCCTAAATAATATATTTTTTAACAAACCTTTAAGGAGGAAAAAACAATGGCAAGAAAGATGAAAACCATGGATGGTAACCATGCAGCCGCTCATGCATCATACGCTTTTTCTGATGTAGCTGCTATTTACCCGATTACCCCTTCATCTGTAATGGCTGAGGCTACAGACGAGTGGGCAACTCAGGGAAGAAAGAACATCTTTGGACAGGAAGTACAGGTTACAGAGATGCAGTCTGAGGCAGGTGCAGCAGGTGCAGTTCACGGTTCTCTGGCAGCAGGTGCCCTGACTACAACCTACACAGCTTCCCAGGGTCTTCTGCTTATGATCCCGAACCTTTACAAGATCGCCGGTGAGCAGCTTCCGGGAGTTATCAACGTATCTGCCCGTGCACTTGCTTCCCACGCACTTTGTATTTTCGGTGACCATTCCGACGTTATGGCCTGTCGTCAGACTGGATGTGCAATGCTTTGTGAGTCTTCTGTACAGGAGGTTATGGACCTTACACCGGTTGCTCATCTTGCAGCAATCAAAGGAAAAGTTCCATTCATCAACTTCTTCGACGGATTCCGTACATCTCATGAGATCCAGAAGATCGAGACATGGGATTATGAAGATCTGAAAGATATGGCAGATATGGACGCAATCGCAGAGTTCCGTAACCGTGCTCTGAACCCGAACCATCCATGTCAGAGAGGTTCCGCTCAGAACCCGGATATCTTCTTCCAGGCAAGAGAGGCATGTAATCCATATTATGACGCTCTTCCGGCAGTTGTTCAGGAGTACATGGACAAAGTTAACGAGAAGATCGGAACAGACTACAAACTGTTCAACTACTACGGAGCTGCTGACGCTGAGCACATCATCGTAGCTATGGGTTCCGTAAACGATACCATCGAGGAGACCATCGATTACCTTATGGCAGCTGGCAAGAAAGTCGGTGTTGTTAAAGTTCGTCTTTACAGACCATTCTGTGCACAGGCTCTTATCGATGCAATCCCGGATACAGTTAAGCAGATCTCTGTTCTTGACAGAACAAAAGAGCCAGGAGCTCTTGGCGAGCCTCTGTATCTTGATGTTGTTGCAGCTCTTCGCGACAGCAAGTTCAGCGATGTTAAGATCTTTACAGGACGTTACGGACTTGGTTCCAAAG
>UMLB01037899.1_pt1 | contig 10509 bp, 6 predicted proteins | sample 1966481 | NCBI WGS metagenome assembly UMLB01 (sample SAMEA4836192, study PRJEB28245) | human gut metagenome | biome: gut microbiome; material: fecal sample | place: Denmark | collected 2008 | reverse complement strand
AAACCACAAGGATACAAAATGCCGGTATGGCGTTATACAGAGAATCCAATCATCGGAAGAAATGGAAATAAAATTTCTAACAGCGTTTTTAACAGTGCGGTCGTTCCGTTTGAAGATGGATTTGCAGGTGTATTCCGCTGTGACAGCAGATCGATCAGTATGGATATTTTTGTTGGAAGAAGTAAAGATGGTATCCATTGGGATATTGAGGACATACCAATCCGGTTTGAAGGCGCAGATGAAGAAATCTTAAAAAGAGAGTACCGCTACGATCCAAGAGTATGTTTTATCGAGGACAGATATTACATCACATGGTGTAACGGATACCACGGACCGACCATCGGTGTCGCATATACCTTTGATTTCAAAAAGTTTGTGCAATTAGAAAATGCCTATGTTCCGTGTAACCGGAACGGTGTTATGTTCCCGGAAAAAATAAATGGTATGTATGCCATGTTAAACAGACCAAGTGACAATGGACATACCCCATTTGGCGATATTTTTGTAAGCTTCAGCAAGGATATGGAATTCTGGGGCAGACACAGATATGTAATGAGCCCGATCACGGGGGATGAATCTGCATGGCAGTGCACTAAGGTTGGTCCTGGTCCCATTCCAATCAAGACAGATGAGGGATGGCTTCTGATCTATCATGGTGTGATTACTACCTGCAATGGTTTCGTCTACCGCATGGGTGCAGCACTTTTAGACCTTGAACAGCCATGGAAGGTACTGGCACGCTCCAGAGAATATCTTTTAGCACCTCATGAATATTATGAGTGTGTCGGAGATGTGCCGAATGTTGTTTTCCCATGCGCAGCACTTACAGATGCTGATACGGGAAGAATCGCCATTTATTATGGATGTGCAGATACTGTGACGGGATTAGCATTTACAACAGTTGATGAGATACTGGATTATATCAGAAAATAACCAGGCTTTGGAGGTGCCAAAATGGATTTCTTAGACAAAAGAGTTGGTGTCATTTGTAACGAACTTAAAAAATTAAAAGTAAAGCAGATATTTCCACTGACACAGTGGGAATACAAGGAAGGAAACTTTGTCCACCCGGAGGATGCACTAAATGATGCAGCAGCCTGGGAGAACTTTGACTGCAAAACCATGCACTGGTATGGCAAGGACCGGCACTACTGGTTCCGCACGGTCTATACTGTTCCACAAGAGCTGGATGGCAAGAATATGTGGATCCGCATTTCCTCACAGATTGATGAATGGGATGACGCAAAGAACCCACAGTTCATCGTATTTATAAATGGTGAGATTTATCAGGGTATTGATATGAATCACAGGGAATGTCTGATCACACAGAGTGCAAAGGCAGGAGATACACTGACCATTGAGCTTCAGGCATATACCGGAATCTTACATGAAGAATTTGCGCTCCGCACACAGATTGAGGAGATTGATGCTGGGATTGAAAGCCTCTACTATGACCTATGGGTTCCACTTGCTGCATTTTCCCGCATGGAGGCAGACGACAAAAACCGCAAGGATATTGAATATGTTCTCAATGAAACTATCAATCTGCTGGATCTTCGGACACCATATTCTGAAAGCTTTTACCAGAGTGTAGAAGAAGCATCTTCTTATATAAGGAAAGCATTGTATGAAGATATGGCTGGCTATGGGGATGTAATCGCAACCTGTATCGGACATACACATATCGATGTGGCATGGTGGTGGACTGTAGCACAGACAAGGGAAAAAGTAGGACGCAGCTTTGCGACCGTGTTAAAGCTGATGGATGAATATCCAGGCTATAAGTTCATGTCCAGCCAGCCTCAGTTATATGCATTTTTGAAGGAGCGGTATCCTGAATTATATGAGAAAGTAAAACAACGTATCAAAGAGAAACGCTGGGAACCGGAAGGAGGTATGTGGGTCGAGGCAGACTGCAACCTGACATCCGGGGAATCTCTTGTCCGCCAGTTTATGCATGGCAAACGCTTCTTCAAAGAGGAATTCGGCGTGGACAACCGCATTCTCTGGCTGCCCGATGTGTTCGGTTATTCCGGAGCACTTCCACAGATCATGAAAAAGTGTGGAATTGATTATTTTATGACCACGAAGCTGGCATGGAACCAGTTTAATAAAGTGCCCTATGATACAATGCGGTGGCGTGGTATCGATGGTACAGAGGTGCTGACACATCTGATCACGACCCTTGGTGTAAACCAGCCGATCAAAGATTACTTTACGACCTATAATGGCATACTGCATCCTGATGCCATCATGGGGGGATGGATGCGCTACCAAAATAAAGATATCAATAACGATATCTTAGTCTCCTACGGTTACGGTGATGGAGGCGGCGGTCCGACAAGGGAAATGCTTGAAACCTCAATCCGCATGGAAAAGGGCATCAAAGGTATTCCAAAAGTACGCCAGGAATTTTCACGCAATTATTTTGAAGAACTTGAAGAACGTGTAAAAGGCGACAGACGGCTGCCTGTATGGGAAGGGGAGTTTTACTTTGAATATCACCGTGGAACTTATACCTCCATGGCGAGAAATAAGCGCAGCAACCGTAAGGCGGAGCTTGGTCTGATGGATCTTGAGCTGTTGTCTGTTTTAGCACAGGCACAGATTGCATATCCTGCAGAAGAACTCGACCGCATATGGAAAAAAGTCCTGATCAACCAGTTCCATGACATACTTCCCGGTTCCTCAATCCATGAAGTATATGAGGTGACAAAGGAAGAATATGCCACACTGCAGAAAGAGATCAAAGCTCTAGAAGAAGAACGTCTCCGTGCACTCGTGGAAGATGGTGACGGCATCACTATTTTCAATACGACCGGACACGACCGTAGTGATATTGTGGAACTTGGAGAAGTCAACGCTGACGCATTAAAGGATACAGATGGTAAGCTCTATCCGATACAGAAGACCGCAGAAGGTGCAGTAGCCTATGTCAGACATCTGCCTTCAAAAGGTTATAAGACTTTTGCCGCTGTATCCACAGATGCAGGACAGACTACACCATTTATCCTTATAAATGATTATACTCTTGATACACCGTTTTATACAATCCATCTGGATACCAATGGATGCTTTGACCGACTCTACGACAAGGATAACGACAGGGAAGTACTACAGGCTGGCAAAAAAGGCAACCTGTTCCGTATGTACGAGGATAAACCGATATACTATGATAACTGGGATGTCGATATCTTCTACACCGAAAAATACTGGGATATCAATGATATGACTTCAATGAAATGGACAGAATGTGGCCCGGTACGTGCAACATTGGAGATAGAACGTAAGGAGAGTCAGTCTGTTATCCGGCAGAAAATCCATTTCTATGCTGACAGCAGGAGAATTGAATTCGAGACCTATGTAGACTGGAAAGAACATCAGACATTATTAAAGGTACATTTTCCTGTCAACATACATACTGATGAAGCAACCTTTGATGTACAGTTTGGTAATCTGACACGCAAGGTACATACCAATACAAGCTGGGATAAAGCACGTTTTGAAAGCTGTGGGCAAAAATGGATTGACCTCTCAGAAGGCCATTATGGTGTCAGTATGTTAAATGACTGCAAATACGGACATTCCGTGAAAGATTCCAATATGGCACTGACACTGATCAAATCCGGTATCGAACCAAACCCGGTAGCAGACCAGGAAGAGCACTATTTTACATATGCGCTCTACCCTCATGCCGGAAAATGGCAGGAAGCCAGAACTGTAGAGCAGGCATATGACCTGAACCAGCCTGCCATTGTTGTCGCAGGTGGTAAACCGGGCAGCCACTTGTCAAAAGCATCTGTAGACAAGTCCAACGTTGTATTGGAGACGATAAAATGTGCAGAGTGCGGTGAAGGCACGATCATCCGTATGTATGAAAGCGAAAATGCTCTGACAAAAACAAATCTGATGGTTTCAGGAAACTATAAAAAAGCGTTTATCTGTAATCTTCTTGAGGAGGAAGAAGCAGAGCTGGAGCTGAAAGACGGAATAATCTGTGTACAACTGAAGCCATATGAAGTTGTTACCGTAAAACTCATTTAAAATTATATAGGGGAGGATTCAATTCCGGAAAGTTATCCGATGAATACCTTCCCTTTTTAATAGGAAGATTTACGTTATGGCCAATAGATTAAAACATATTTTTGAGTGCTCCGATCATATTACAGAAAAGCAGTATCGGAACAGTCGGACACTTTTTATCCTTGATGGATGCGCATCAACGCAGATTTTTACAGTTACTTCCGGTGCATTTTTATCAGGACTTGCATATCTTGTGGGCGCAGGGACTGCGCTTACCGGAGTTATAGCTGCTCTGCCAACGTTAATGAACACTGTCCAGATTTTTTCCTCCGTCATCTATGAGAACCGTACTGGCAGCAAACGTATCACGGTGGAATTCGCGCTTATCCAACGCCTGTGCCTGATCATGATGCTGTTTGTTCCGACATTTATGTTAGGAACGAAAATCTCAGTGGCAATGATCGCTGTTTTATATTCCTCTGCGCATTTCTGTGGTGCATTTATCAATACCGGAGCCAATAACTGGCTGATCAGTCTTGTGAAAAACGAACAGCTGGGAAGATATCTCGGACTAAAAGATTCTCTGACTTTAGTTGCATCCACAGGCGGCTCTCTGATCTTGAGTAAGATATTGGATGCCTATCGTTTCACAGACAGGGAAATCATGGGATTTAGAGTTATCGGTACATTATGCGTCTGTATCTGTGTGATTGACATTATCTGTCTCACACTGATCCGGGAACCGAAAAATGTGAAGCATATAGAGCCTCTGAACATTCGCAAAGCTATACAAATGCCTCTCATGGATCAAAATTACCATAATGTACTTATTTTTTTTCTGTTGTGGAGTATAGCTTCTAACTTTGCGAGCCCATTTTTTTCTATTTATATGTTGGAGAATCTGGAACTTTCTTATTTTTATATTACCTCCATGAATATGGTTGCATCGGTGGTACGTATAGCTGCGTCAAATCTATGGGGAAGATTCGCAGACAGTTGTTCCTGGAAGCTGGTTACGCTTGGATCAATATATATGCTGGGACTTGCATATATTGGCTGGGGGCTGCTGACAAAAGAAAACTGAAGCTACTGGCTGCCAATCGTACAGGCTGTGAGCGGTGCAGCCTGGGGTGGCATCAATATCGCCACATTCCGGATGCAGTTTGCCTTTGCACCGGTAGAGCATCGTATCAGCTATGTCAGTTTCTGCTCAACGATGGTTGGCTTTGTAGGTTTTTTTTCATCCATGCTTGGTTCAGCATTTGTAGCATGGGCAGAAAATATCAGGATTTTAAATATTCGCATGGATACCATGCAACTGGTTTTTATTATATCAGCAGCCGGAGTTATCGCCAGTGCATTATACAGTCGTAATATAAAAGAGAAATGACAGCGAAACCGGCATTTATATGGTTTCAGGGTCTATTGCGCAGAGGATGGAAAAATTATTTTTGAAGTATAAAATTTAATTCTGATAAGGAGAAATAATATGAATTTATTACCAAAACCAAAAAAAATCACAGAAAAGGGTGGACAACTTCTGTTATGCCACAGCATGTATATCGTTATATCGAAAGAAATATCAGACAATGGGATATATGCGGCAAAAAGACTGCAGGAAGCAATCCGGCAGGAAACCGGGCTTTTGCTTCGGCTTTCCGTAGGAGAAACAAGGGATGGAGATCTCTCTCTTGGGATTACAGAAACATTATCAGGACAGGCATATGAAATCACAATCAATGAGAACGGCGTACAGATCTTAGGTGGTGATGGAGCAGGTGTGCTTTATGGAGTGGAAACGTTCTGTCAGATCTTGCAACAGTACGGCGGAGCACTACCTTGTATGCAGATCATGGATGCGCCGGACATGCCAAACCGTGGTTATTATTTTGACCAGACAAGAGGACGTATATTAAAACTGGAAGAACTCAAAAAAATTGCAGACAGGATGTCCCTCTATAAGTTAAACCAGCTTCAGCTTTATGTAGAACACACATATCTGTTCCGTGACTTTTCGGAAATGTGGAGAGATCAGACACCTATTACAGCGGAAGAAATCCGCGAACTCGATAGCTATTGCCGTGAACGACACATTGAACTGGTTCCGTCGCTTGCAAGCTTTGGACATCTGTGTACACTGCTCTCTACCAAAACATATGGAGATCTGTGTGAGATGGAAGATTCCTGGAAAGAACCATTTTCTTTCTGGAACCGGATGCGGTATCATACAATCAATGTATCTGATGGTCGCTCCCTCCCTCTGATCAAAAAGATGATTGCAGAATATATGCAGCTTTTTTCTTCGGATAAATTTAATATCTGTGCGGATGAAACCTTTTGTCTTGGCAAATATAAATCAAAAGAGCTGGCTAAGGAATGCGGCATACACCGGTTATATATCGACTATGTCAAAGAGCTGGCACAATTTCTGGTGGAAAATGGAAAAATCCCAATGTTCTGGGGCGATATCATATGGAATTCACCGGAACTGATGAAGGAACTGCCTGAAACCATGGTCTGCCTGAACTGGGGATATGCACCGGAACAAAGAGAAGATGAGACAAGGGCAATCGCACAGACAGGTGCAATGCAGTATCTGTGTCCTGGTGTATGTGGCTGGAACCAGTGGGCAAACTTAATAGAAAATTCTTATAAAAATATTACAAGAATGTGTAATTATGCAGCAAAATATCATGGCATCGGGGTATTGAACACAGACTGGGGAGATTTTGGGCATATCAATGATCCCGCATTTTCCATTCCGGGAATGATCTACGGCGCTGTATTTTCCTGGAACAAGGATGAAATCCCCTTCACAGAGCTGAACCGTATGATCTCACATATCGAGTATGGAGATACCACCGGAAATTATGTTTCATATCTGGCAGAAATCTGCGGACATTCTGTGTTCCAGTGGCGGGAAGCTGTCCTGTATTATGAGAACCAATGTCTAAAGCATGAGCTTGAAGAAGGCGAGGATCTGTTCCGTAATGTAAACCATGCCGGTGTGGATACTGCATCAGCTGCCCTTCGCTCATTATATAAGAAACTTCTTGAAAGTACGAAGACAATGCCGGAAAACAAAAAACAGATGCAGCTTTTGTCCGTGACATTACAAGGAATCGGCATCTGGAATGCCATAGGGCTTCTGGCCAAAAGCAGGGAAAAGACTGGAAGCTTTGATCTTCAAAAAGGATTGGAGCTGGCAGAAAAGCTCGAATACTGGTTTATGGCATATAAAGAAAACTGGCGTTCCACAGGTAAAGAAGGCGATCTTCACCACATTGCAGAGATTGTATTCTGGTACGCAGACTGGATGCGCCATAAATGATTAGAAACGCTCAAAATATTCAAAAATTAGTTGAATTTTACTTATTTCATGATAGTATGATTAAAATAATTTTTTAAATAGTTTTACATTGCTTAAAAACTGAAAATAATGCAATGTACCATTTAAGAAACTGAAAATTCATAGGAAGGAAAAATTCATATGACAAAACTCAAAAAATGGATAAGTAATTTAAAGGTTGCGGCGAAATTGAAGGTATATCGGATGACGGTACTCGTCATGACAGTGATTTTAGTACTGACAGCTCTAATATCAACACTGGTGATCCGCTCGAACATACATTCGATTACAGAAGTATGGTCTCCTTCATTACAGTATCTGCAGGAATTAGAAACAATGACTGCCAATTACAGATCCAAGCAGTATCAGCACCTTGTATCAACAGACCCTGCCGTTATGGATTCCTGTGAAAAAGAAATTGCGGACATAGCAAGCCAGATTACTGAAACTGCGCAGAAATTAAATGAAATAATGCAATCAAGCAAGGAAGCCTTAGAAGGATCACATGATTTTGACGAAGCAAATGCTGCATGGAATGATTACAAAGCATCTTCTACAGAGATTATACAATTAAGTACGAATGGCAAGGTGGAAGAAGCATCCCAGCTTATGACAGGGGATGTGTATGCGAAATATAAACTGTTCGGGGAAAAATTCAACATTTTACGCAATGACTTCCAGGTAAAACTGGAACAGTCAAAAGCAATTGCCAATATCTGCATTAACGTTATTTTTATCATGATCTTTGCATTAGGAATTGCCATTGGTGTTGTTACAACAGCCATTGGACGGACAATCACTGCTTCAATCACAGAACCGGTGGAACAGATAGAAGCAGCAGTCGCCAGTCTGAGAAAAGGTGAACTGTCTAACGTGGAAATGCTCACCTATGAGTCTGATGACGAGTTTGGTGATACAATAAAAAACCTGAAAGAAGCTATGAATATCCTCTCCGATTATGTACGTGAGATTTCCGGGGAAGTAAAAATGATAGCTCAGGGTGATCTGACAAGAAATGGTGAAGATATCACTGATTTCCTGGGTGATTTTTCAGAATTGAAGCATTCACTTCTGTATATTTTGAAGCGTTTCAACAGCACATTAACAGATATCAGTAATATTGCTGAACAAGTATCATTAAATTCCAATGATGTTGAAAATGCATCAAAATCCTTAGCAGATGGAGCAACAGAACAGGCAGGAGTAATTCAGGAATTAAATGCCACCATAGATACAGTTGTCAATCTTGCTGCAAATACAGCAAAAGAAACACAGAGTGCATCAGATCGTGTAAAAGCTTCTGCTGACAGGGCACATAAAGAAAAAGAAAAAATGAACGATCTGCTGAAGGAAATGGAACATATTACAGAGATTTCGAAAGAAATCGGCAATATCATCACAGATATTGAAGATATTGCATCCCAGACAAATCTCTTATCCCTTAATGCTTCCATAGAAGCAGCCAGAGCCGGTGAAGCAGGAAAAGGCTTTGCAGTGGTTGCAGACCAGATTGGAAAGCTGGCATCGGATAGTGCAAGGTCGGCAGTCAATACGAGAGAATTGATTGATAAGACTTTGATTGAAATTGATAAAGGTAATGCCATTACAAGAACAACCGCAGAAGCCTTCAATCTGATCATTGAAGATATGGAATCTTTCGCAGAAATTACAAAGAATACAATGGAGAAAGCCAACTCACAGGCAGAGTCACTAGAACAGATTGGTCAGGGAATTGAGCAGCTCTCCGGTGTGGTACAAGGCACAGCGGCATCCGCAGAAGAAAATACAGCAATCAGTGTTAATCTGGCAGAGGAATCAACTAAGATGCATGACCGCGTGAACATATTCAAGTTATTCTAAAAACAACTATTCAGAGCCATAAAATCGATACAGGAATGTAATATAATTTATATGGTAATCAACCCCATGTGCAAAAAGAAAAGCTATAAAACAGCTATTTTGTACATGGGGTTCTAAATTGTTACTGAATATGATAAGATTCTAAACAACAATATACATTAACTATTCGTTAAAGTTGTGTTTGACGAATATATATTCTAGCATAGATATCCTCATTCCCCTCACGTCCTAAATAAAACCCTACGTGACATCTGTCATTCTTACTAAATTTGTGGTATACTTAGATTAAATAAATAATGCATTTATAGAAGATAAAGGGATAAGAAATGATTAAAAAAGACTATAAAGATCTGAAATTCATTGACGATTTTATATTTTGTAAAATTCTGTCAACAAACCCCAAATTATGCAAAGAACTAATAGAATTGATCCTTGCTATTAAAATCAAGGATATCAAAGTATCTGAAAGCCAAAAAGTAGTAAATCAGACTTATGATGGCAAAGGCGTGAGATTTGATGTATACCTTGAAGATAATACAAATTCTGTTTATGACATTGAAATGCAGACAACGCTACAGAAGGATTTGGGTAAGCGTACCCGCTATTATCAGGGTATGATTGATTTAAACCTGATTGAAAAAGGTGCCAAATACAGTAAACTGAAAAAGACATTCATTATATTTATCTGCCTAAATGTACCTTTCCCCGACAACTTACCCATATATACTTTTAATAATATCTGTGAAGAAAATAAATCCATCTACCTTAATGATGATGCAACAAAAGTAATTATCAATGCTAATGGAAATCGAACAGGTCTGTCACAAGATATGTGTGCATTTCTGGATTTCTTACAAAATAAATCTCCAAAAAGTGAATTCACAGAAAAACTGCAAAAAGCTGTGGAAAAAGCAACCAGTAATGAAGAATGGGAGGTAGAGTATATGACAATGGCAATGAAAATCCAAGAAGAACGTGAAGAAGCTAAAATCGAGACTACTATTGGTTTACTATCCGAGTTTCAATGGACAAAAGAAAATATTATTAACAAATTGATTAAAGATTTTGATCTTACCAAAGAGGAAGCAGTTGAGTACTATAATCAATATTTAAAAGAACATTGATCAATTTTTAAAATTAAAAGAGTTGAATCACTGTGTATATTCGCATAGTGATTTCAGCTCCCCCTTAGATACTCTTTTTTAAATAGCATCTATTTCCATCAACAATCATGATATTCTCCTTTATTTCTCCTTTTCTATACATGTTAATTAGGC
>UMLB01060309.1_pt1 | contig 10515 bp, 8 predicted proteins | sample 1966481 | NCBI WGS metagenome assembly UMLB01 (sample SAMEA4836192, study PRJEB28245) | human gut metagenome | biome: gut microbiome; material: fecal sample | place: Denmark | collected 2008 | reverse complement strand
AGCGGAGAGGCAAATAAATATGAAGCTATCCGTTCACGGTTCACTGTCCCGTCCGGCATATAAGCCCGCTCTCCGACCCAATCCACCAATCCCCGGCGAATGGTTGCAGATTCCATCATCAAACGCTTTGCCTCCTTATCCGTATCATATACGGGAATGTGCCGACGACGTAATAAATCCGCCACATAACTTTTCCCGCAACCAATGCCCCCCGTAAGACCAACCTTAATCATATCACTCGTTTTCTTCCTGTACTTGTTCTATCAGATAATCCACCTCAGAAGGTTCTATACGCACATTCGATACTCCGGACGGCATCGACTTTAGATGAAGCTGTATTTTCGGACTGCGGTTCTTCATTAGTTCTTCGTACGTGACAGCCAATACAAAATCGTCCGCCGTAATTTCCTTAAACCGGCTCATCCCCACACGAAAAGTAACTTTTACTTTTGAAGGAAATGTACGCAAGTCCTTACTACCGGGAAAATTCACGCCGAATACGGGTACTTCCACCGTTTTCTCCGTATATAAATCTATCATCACATTCATCTCCACCTGATCGGGGATGAACTTCGCCCCTCTCACAGGACGCAACATGCTTATCGTCTTTTCGTTAGCAGACAAATCCGAAAAATAAACCGGAGTGATAAAAGCTTCGGTTATGGTATCCAGAATAGCGGAAGGCGCCAGCACTTCCACCGAATCAGGTGTAAACTCCACCTGTTGCAGGTAATACTCCGGAGAGGTTTCCACGACTCCGGCCAACTTGACCGGTACCTTCTTACGAGCACCTTTATTAAAAAAAAACTCCAGCGTATCCGGTTTTAAAGACACAATACGAGTGGAAGACAACAACTGTGCCTGTACTTTCTTCTGGACATCCAAAAGCGTAACGGAAACACGTCCTGAAGCGTTTCCCTTGTCATAATCCTTATAATCCACCCGTACAGGAACTTGTTCCGTACCATAAATATAACGAACCAAAACCGTACCTTTATCTCTTACCATAACATTTAAATCAGAAGGCAAATCCGATGTAATGACCACATCAGACGGCACATTTTCCAATTTCAAAGGCACTTTCAATTCTACATCGAATGTCTCATTCAAAGATTGCAACAGCCAAAAAGCCGCAGAGACGAAGAAAAAAAACAAAAAAATCAAGAACTCCTTGTTTTTAGGACCTAACAAGAAGTTCTTGACTGTAGTATAGTATTTCTTGAACTGAACTGAATCCATTACGGTTATTTACCTGCGGCCGTGTCGGTCGGCACACCGGCATACACTGAATTCTTAGCGATTTTAATTTTTACGCCGGAGGCTATCTCCACCATCAATGTATTATCAAGTTCATTCACTTCTTTCACTTTTCCATAAATTCCGCCTGCCGTTACCACATCGGTACCCGGAACGATACTGTTTCTGAATTTCTGGATTTCTTTTTGTTTCTTATTCTGAGGACGAATCATAAAGAAATACATGATGGCGAAAATAGCGACCATCATAATAATCATAGACATGCCTCCGCCTTGTTGCTGCAATAAAATTGTCAATAAATTCATGGTTGTATTATTTTAATTGTTTGTCTTCTCTAATTTTTTCTCTGCTATTAATTTTTTGGAAACGGCATCCAACAATCCATTCACGTATGCCCCACTACGCGGCGTACTGTAGATCTTGGCTATATCTACATACTCGTTTAATGAGACATTCAACGGAATATTGGGAAACGTCAGAATCTCAGCCAATGCGATTTGCATAATTAACAAATCCATAAGGGCAATCCGATTGAATTCCCAGTTCTTCGTGTTGTCGCTTATCAGTTTACGGTAATAGTCCGCATTCAACAACGTGTTACGGAACAAACGATGGGCGAACTCCCGATCCTCCTCATCCTTGAATTCCGGTAAAAGTTCCTGATCGGCTCCTTTGGCCTCGTCAAAACGCTTGATGGTCTTCAGCACAAACGTATCCACGATATATTTGTCATCATTCCAATACAGGCTCATGTCTTCAAGCAAAGAGTCCAGCTCTTCATTATTACAAATGACATTCTTATATATCTTGCGCCATAACTCCCGGTCCTGTGCATAAGAAGACTCTGCCGACGCCATATATTCTTTGTAGTAATCCGTCTCTATAATTTGCTTGTACAACGAACGCACAAAATCCTCCTCGTTCACCCAACTTTTTTTCTGGTTTTCACGAAAATCCAACAGTTGTTTATTCACTTCCAACTGCATGATAAAACGATTGTCAATGAACTTCGTGCTGGGCGGTTCGCCCACCTTGATACGGTTATACCTGCTTTGCGCCGTCTCTACGGCACGTTCTGCTATCCGGTTGATTTCTACCATTAAGGTCAATAGATAATTATACAAATCGTATGCTTTGGCCAGACTGAAAAAAAGCTCTTTTTCCGCCGTATCTATGTTCTTCCCCCCATTTTGGTAATAAGCATAAGTAATCTGAACAACCTTTAAGCGTATAATCTCTCTGTTTATCATATAATATTATATATTGTAGTGCAAAAGTACGTATTTTATAGATAAAAAGACCATCTTTCCCTCATTTTTTTTGGATGTTTTAAAAAATATTCTCAATTTTGAAGTAGTTATTTATAAACCGCAAAATATGGAAGATTTCAAAAAGAACCAAGAAAGGGATAAAGACATAGTCTTTTCCAAATCCGTAAAGGCAGGAAAACGCATTTATTATGTGGATGTGAAGAAAAACAGAAAAGGTGAATTATTCATAGCCCTCACAGAAAGCAAAAAAGTCATATCGGGCGATACGGAATCTCCATCCATAAATTTTGAAAAACATAAAATATTCCTCTATCAGGAGGATTTCGAGCACTTTATGTCCGGGTTGGAAGAAGCTGTGAACTTTGTTAACGCGGAACAGCCCCATGTGGAACCCAGACAGGACTATCACCGGACTAACGACGAGAATGAAACAAGTCCTAACCTTGACTTCGACATTGATTTGAACATAGAAGACATCAAACTGGCAGAAAAGTAATACATATACGCGAACCACCGTCAAGTTAAAAACTTGGCAGTAGTTCGCGTTAAAATTATATTGTTCAAAGATTCATTACTCTTATTGCTTTCTGTAAACAGAATCCAACGTATTTCCATCTTTGTCTTTCCAAGCAACCAACCGTTATTACTGCCGCCAACACAGGAATCAGTGGCAGTACTGGGGCTTGAAATTGTTCTTTCAGTTGTTTACACCGCAATCACCTGACTGATAAGTTTCACATAATCAATAAGTGATTCGCGACTATCACGGAAGATGACAGGAAACTTATTGAAAGGTGGTTGTTGCAATACCACGGTGGCAATATCGCCATTCTCGCACACATAGCGGATGAGCATGCGCAGATACTCCTCTTGCATACGAGTCAGTTCCGCGCCATGAATCAATGCACGATATTTCTCCAATGCCACTTCCTGCTCCACGCCAATGATGGAACGGATGAAGGCGGCTACGTTATGCTGATAGGGTTTCGTCCTTGTTTGTGCCTCAAACTCTGCTTTGGAGCCCAGTTCTTCCCAGAAAATCAGCTCTAACCGGGTGATGTCTTGTCCGGAAAGAGGTTCAAGGTGGTATATCTTTTGCAATGCGTCATCGTCCGATAAATGCTCTTTGAGATAGTCTTCCACCCTGCGGCGATAGGTACGGATAGGGGTTACATTGACACCTGAATTGTCTTCTTCAAATGTGTCCGTCACATTGATGATAAATGTCTGTCCTCCCGTGCCGCCATCCATGTATTGGATAAGGTCACGAAGTTCCAACCTTATGCGTTCGAGCGAACCCAAACTTTTCGATTCCCAGAAACGAGCAGACAACACCTCGTTCAGTACATCCATCTTAGCCATCACTTGTGGAATGGAAGCTTTCTTCTCTTTGAGACAACCGGCTATGTCCATTATTTTCCGCTCTGATGATGTGGAGTTGACAGTTTCATCTACCAATGCAAGTTGGGATTTAAGTACAAGTGCATCAAACTTTAAAGCAGAAATGTCTGTTATCGCATTTTTGAATAAGGGTGAGATATTACCTTTCATTGCCATCACATCGCCAAGAGTCAAGCAAACCATAGCTTCCGGCGTGGCGTATGTCTCTACGGCTTTCAGTTGAAGGCGCACATCTATCCGGTTTCTGTTCAGATTAGCTATTTGCTGGTGCAAGATGTCGGCAAGGTTATCGTGAAAAGCCTTTGATTCTTCTTTACTTTGATGTGTTCCATCCTGCAAGGCGAATTTAATATCTGTGCGCAGATTAAAAAGCAGACTTACAATAGACTGCGATTTTGCCGGTTTGGCACCTTCGGGATTCATCTCGAAATATTCAAAATTCCGATAAAAGTCGAATATCAAAAACTCTTCCTTATCTTTACCTTCGCCAAACAGGTTTTCGCACAAACGTGTACCTCTACCTATCATCTGCCAAAATTTTATCTTAGAGTGAATAGGTTTGAAGAAAACCAAGTTCACGATTTCAGGCACATCAATGCCCGTATCAAGCATATCGACCGATACGGCGATTTGAGGTAGCCTTTCTACGTCTGCAAATTTGTCAATCAGGTCGGATGAATACTTTTCTTTATCGTCAATTACCCGGCAGAAGTCTGGCCCCAAGTCTGGGTAAAGGACAGCAAACCGTTCGGCTATGAGTACAGCATGTTTGTGATTGTAGGCGAATATGATGGTTTTGCCTATCAGGGTATCGTCTTTCACACGGATACCATCGTTCATCAACCTGTTCAGCACATAGTCGACAGTATCGTGGTTGTAGATGTATTTGAATATTTCCGTTGCATTAATGATGCGGCTATACGGGTCGCCCGGTTCTAAGCCAGCCTTCATCTTCTCATACTCGAAAATCTCATCCAACTGCTCCCGTTCTTCCGGGGTAAGCTGATCGGGGTCAATTCCTTCCGTCAGAATCTTTGAATTATCTTTTATTGCACGGAACGGCTTCAGATACCCATCGGCTACCGCTTCGTCATATTCGTAGCTGTCGGTCGGCTCGCCCTGCTCCATCCCGAAGAGGTCGTATGTGGAGCGGTCCACTTCATCGCGTGGAGTTGCCGTCAGTCCCAAGAGCAGCCCGTCGAAATACTCGAAAATAGCTCCATACTTGCCAAACACACTACGATGAGCCTCGTCAATGATGATGAGGTCAAATCTGCCTAATGAAAACGTCTTGGCATCCTTGTCCAAATGTCCTATCATGGTCTGATAGGTGGAGAACAGGATGCGTGCCGATATATCCACATCACTGTCACGCAAGGAACTGACCGTCATATTAGGCAACAACTTGGCGTAATTCCTTTTTGCCTGATTGACCAGCTCTATACGGTCGGCCAGGAACAGCACATTCTTCACCCAGTTGTTCCGCACCAACACGTCTACGAGCGAGATGCTGACACGCGTCTTTCCCGTACCGGTAGCCATTACCAACAAAGCACGGCGGTGCTTGCTGTTGTAATGCTTGCAAACCGATTCAATCATCCGCTTTTGGTAGTTACGGTTGGTTATCCTGTCCGAAATCTGCAAATCAGTAATATCCGCCCGACCACGCTGCGCAATCATACGGCGCAACTCATCAATGGTATGGAATCCCATTACTTTACGTGACGGATAACCGATTCCATCTATTATATTGGTTTCAAAACCATTGGTGTAATAGATTACCGGTCGAGGACAAACGTAGCGTGCAGCCAAGCAATCGGCATATAATTCCGCTTGGTGACGACCTGCTACAGCATCCACGCTAGTACGCTTTGCCTCCACTACAGCCAGTGGCGTTCCGTCCGCATCAAACAGTACATAGTCTGCATATCCCATACCGCTCTCATTAGGCATACCTTGCACCTCTATCTCTATTCCGGCTTGACGAGGAACGATTTTTCCCACCTGTTCTGTTACTGTCCAGCCTGCTTCGTGAAGTAACAGGTCGATATACAATTTTCGGGTTTCCGCTTCCGAGAGGTCGTTTACAACAGGCCGGGCTTCCACTGTTGCAGGCTGTGCATCGGAACTTTCTCCCACCGCCCGCGCCAAGGCATCAGCAGATTGCGTGGTAGCGGCTTGTGCTTGGTCGGGTTGAGGAACAACGGTAAGCGTACTCGTTTTTGCCGACTGAGGAACCAATTCTTTGTCAAAGTCAGGCAATGTATCAATCACCTGCCAAGCCAACATGATAGAACCCACAATGTAATAAAGGTTCAGCACGGCAAAGAAAGATTCCCGTCGTCCCACAAATCCGTCATTGGCATGTGCTGCATTGTTTCCGATTTTGCGTACATAGTGGATGCGTTTCATCAGGTCTTCGCTATTTACAAATGCCGTGAAGCGTTCATCGGTGGTGAGCGAAAGCAACGAAGCACGTTCTCCTATTTGCCACCCCTTCAGGCGGTAAACTGTCTTAACCATTGTTTCCAGTGCCAACCGTGCCTGCTGTGCCGAAATCATCGGATTAGTCGCTTGAAAATTCTCTGCTATGGCACAATAACGGTGGATTGTTTCTAATCCGTCAATGTCTTTTATAATGTCGAAGTTCCTCATAACTTAATTAATTTACAGTATCACTTGCCGTATCATTTACAGTATCATTCATGATAACTTGATACTGTAAAATTCTGTCTTTTTCAAGATTTGCAACCTGTTGGTCTATCCCCGAAGCTGCATACCGGCTGATGGTCTCTATTAGTTTCTTGTCTATTTCTTTCATGCCATTGTCTTGTTTTAGGAGAAATAATATTGCATCCGTTCTGCCATTAGGGTTTCGGCATCGGATAATTGCTGGCGAATCAACTCTTTTTGTTTTTCGATGGCTTCGACTTTTGAAGCGAATGGTTGCTGCAATTCTATAGGAGGAACTGGAATATGAAAATTTTTAATAGCCTTGAGGTTCAAAGTCTTTTGTGCCACTCCAATCGCAGAATCATCAGCCTGTTTTTTTCCACCTTCTGATATAAGAAACCATTTTAAGTAAACATTATTAATCTTGTCATGAAGCGGTTTTAGCAATGCGATATGACGCTGAAACATAAATTTCTGTGGCGAAGAAACGATTGCGGGATTTCCATATGAGCCAACACTTGAATACACAATATCACCTAATTCAATAGGTGTAGATTTCCAAAGCACCTCGTAAGTATCTTCATCAATATATTTCTGGACATCAAAATTAATTTCAAAGTTTTTAATATTAGCAACAAAGATAAAGGGAATACCGCTATCTACCCATTTAGGCGACAAGTGGGTTCCATCTGTAATTTTAGTGCATAAATCGTTAAGAACGGTTATTTCCCATCCTTTCGGATTAGATACAGGGTCTCCAAACATATCAAGGAATATAGATTGCGCGAGGACATCAAGGTAGGCAATCTGCGCCTTGTAGCCGTCAATCATCGCCTGCACTGCATCCAATTCTGATGCTATTGCTTGTTGGATAGGTTTATCTTTCGGATATTTGATTTTGACTTCTTTCAAGAACTTAAAATGTCTTGCATAACCGTTACTCGGTATGTTTGACCACTTAATGAAATAATATAGGTATTTAGCAGATAGGTTGTTGATCGGTCGTAATACTTTAACACCATCTGCACCTACACAAAAATCAAAATCTACATATTTGACAGTACGAGTATGGTCTCCGAAGATGACAACATCTCCTAAATCTTTATTAAGATTGTCTTCTGTATCATAATATCCTGATATAAATTCTTTTTCCTGAGAAATAATAGGATATTTCCCAGTTAACAGGTAATCTTTCTTTTGAACTGCAGCTTTAACTTTTAGAGTCTTGATAGAGTCTTTTATTAAAGCATTCTCCCATTTTGGTTTCTCCACTCTCATACCCTTACGAATTTAGCAATTTCTTAAACTCTGCAAAGGCCGCATCAATAGTCTTCTGCCTTTTCTCCATTCGAGCGATAATCGTTTCCGGAGCTTCATATTCGACAACTTCACGCTCCACCTCGTGATAACGTTTATAACTGAGGTCGTAGCCGTTGGCACGAATCTCATCGGCAGTAACAAAGAACGATTGCTCTTTGCGGCTGCGATCGGTTTCCGCTTCGAGGTTGTGAAAACGGGAGATGACATCGGGAATATCGTTTTGTTCGGGCTGTGGAGTGCGTTGTGTAGTAAGCGAGAATCCATCGGCACGCATATCGTAAAACCAGACTTTGTCAGTTCCACCTGTACCTGTTTTCGTAAAAATGATGATGGCGGTGGAAACCCCGCTGTAAGGCTGGAACACCCCCGAAGGCATCGTGATGACAGCTTGCATGCAATGGTTGTCCACCAATGCAGAGCGTATCGTCTTATAGGCTTGTGCATCGCCTGTGAGAACCGTGTCCGGCACGATGGAAGCACACCGACCGCCCGACTGAAGCATCCGCATCATCAAGGCAAGAAACAGCAGTTCGGTTTTCTTGGTCTTGACAGCCGCTTTCAACGTATGCGCTATATCGTCAGTGTCGAGGCTACCTGCAAACGGAGGATTGGCCAGACAAAGGGTATAGCGGTTGGTATCGTCATTCTCGTCCGACAACGAGTTACGATAGTACAGATTGGGCTCATCCACATCGTGAAGCATCATATTCATACAGCCTATGCGGAGCATGGAAGCGTCCGAGTCCGAGCCATGAAATATCTCTTTGCGGAAACGCTCCTTCTCTTCAATATTAAGCAATTCATCACTTTGATGCTCTGTAATGTATTTGGCTGCTTCCATGATAAAACCGGCAGAGCCCATAGCCGGGTCGCAGATAGTATCGTCAAGAGTTGGGCGCATCAGTTCCACCATCATACGGATAATGTGACGAGGGGTGCGGAACTGTCCGTTAGTGCCCGATGCCGCCATTATGCCGAGCATGTACTCATACACGTCCCCCATCATGTCCGCCCCATCGGAAGAAATTTCATCAATCCCCTCAATCACACGTGACAAAAAACGGGCATCGGTGATTTGAAAAACAGTATCTTCCATTGCTTTACTATAAGCCGACCCCTCTTTTCCCACATAACGCAAAAAGATAAACACATCGTTGCGCACCCGATTCAACATCTTTGTCGGCTCCATTTCCTTGAATACGTGCCAACGCATTTCATTGTATGGCACATCTTGGTCGGTAGTCGGATTGTGCCACATACCATCTGGAAACGTAGGGTTAAGCAGGAGATCGCCTATAAGATTGGCAATTGCTTCCTTTTCCAACTGTTTGTCATCGAGCATCTTCATAAAGAGCAAATAGGTTATCTGCTCAAATATTGCCGAAGTGTTGGTAAACCCTTTGTTCCAGAATGTCTGCCACACAGCATCCACCTTTTGTTTTATATCGCCGGTTATCATATTGTTATCTATCTCTTATCTTTAATATCATCAGTTTGTATGCAAAGATATATAATCTTACGCTATATAAACAATATCTTAAAACCTTATTCGATATAATACTTATTAGAATATTTTTAAATACTATAAATATTTTATGCGTCGATATGCCCCGTACAATCTGCGCCAAACGATTTTCCGTTCTAAGCCAAACGATTTTTCAATCTACTGAGAACGATTTTCAGATATGCCGATATCCGCTTTACGAGCTTTACCGTGCCGAACACCAGATAAAAAGGAGACGTGGGTGTTTTCCGGAGAGTATTCTCCGCTTCTCCACCTCCCACAAACGGTTTTTCACCCGAAAAGGTTCGCTTCCTTCAGACCTCTTCTATATCAACGTTTTAAGGTGAACTTTCTGCCTTTACATCCTTCACCGGGATTTCACTGGGAAATGATACACAGCATACAGATTCCAATTTACAAATGTAAACCACCTGGTAATCAACGGGGTTATGGTGAAGGGCTTGACAAAGGCTTTTTCACGTCGTATATTTGCGGGCAGAAAACAGCCCCTAAACACAGCTACTATGGATTTCAAAAGGATTGCACATAATGCCGTAAGGCGGTGGAACGAAAAACGAACGGCAAGAAAGACGATGGGTACGACCCACGTCGCCACACCGCAGGTGGAAACGCTCCCGAAAGCCGCCAACCTCGAATCCGCCCTCGGCGGCTTCCTCGCCGAACGATACGAGTTCCGCTTCAACGTGCTCACCGAAGCCACGGAGTTCCGCTGTCTGTCAGACGGGGAAAACGGAACCTTCCGGCCCGCCACGGAACGCGACCTGAACGCCATCTGCCTCGAAGCACACCGTCACGGCATCGACTGCTGGGACCGCGACGTGGCACGCATGGTGCATTCCGCCGACGTGCGGGAACACCACCCCTTCCGGCAGTATTTCCAACGGCTTCCGGCATGGGACGGACGCGACCGACTGCACGACTTGGCCGCACGCGTCTCGGACAGTCCCCTGTGGATACAGGCCTTCCACCGGTGGATGCTCGGATTGGCCGCGCAATGGGCCGGACTATCCGACGGACTGCATGCGCATAGCACCGCGCCCCTGCTCGTCAGCGACGAACAAGGACTCG
>UMLB01015550.1_pt1 | contig 10517 bp, 8 predicted proteins | sample 1966481 | NCBI WGS metagenome assembly UMLB01 (sample SAMEA4836192, study PRJEB28245) | human gut metagenome | biome: gut microbiome; material: fecal sample | place: Denmark | collected 2008 | reverse complement strand
AGTAACCACCGGCAAGCTGACCGGAAGCATTGCAGATATTTGCAACGATATGATGGTCACAATATTCGGTAGGCTGTGTACCTTCAGCAAAATATTCGGTATAGACCTGACTGCCGCGTGGATCCGCATCACAGACACCGGCGATTGCAAGTTTTCCGGATTCTTTGCAGACCTGGGCTGTAACGATCCCGGATGGTTTTGTGAAATCCTGATATTCCAGATTTTCGTGGATGCGGCTCATAACCGCTTTCCAGATTTTCTTTGGATAAGTGGTCTGACCGCCGGATTGTGGCGAGTTATCATCAAATCCACCCCATACAACACAGGTATAATATGGTGTGAAGCCGGCAAACAATGCATCACGGTTTTTGGTTGTTGTACCGGATTTTCCGGCCTGGGCCATAGAGCTTCCAAAGTAAGCCGGGGTACCGGTTCCCTGAGTCATAACGTCTTTCATGGCATCGGTTAAAAGCCATGCGGTAGTGTCTTTTAAGACGGTGTGTGAGACAGGTTCAGTATTGTCGATCAGTACATTTCCATCATGATCTAAAATTTTAGTGTAGAATTTTGGCTTGATGTAAGTCCCACTGTTGGCGATCGTTGCATAAGCAGCCGTAAGCTCTAAGTTGGTAACACCATGTGTCAGACCGCCAAGTGCTAAAGTCTCATTGGAACTCTCATCCAGACCGACGGTTGTGATGCCGAAATCGCAGATATAATCATATCCGAGGGATGGACCAATCTGTGCTAACGTTTTTACGGTAACGATATTGATGGAGTTAGTGATTGCCTCACGCAGTGTTGTGAAACCGCGATAACGGTTGTCATAGTTGTTAACGGCACCACCCTGACCACTGCCGTAATTGTATGGTGCATCATTCTGAACGGAGGCAAGGGTAAGACCACCGGCATCGAGTGCTGGCGCATATGCGGCAATGATCTTAAAAGTAGATCCCGGCTGTCTTGTGGTATCTGCTGCACGGTTTAAAGTCTTGTTGGCGGTTTTGTCTCCACGTCCGCCGACTAATGCTTTGACATTTCCGGTACTCTGATCAATGATCGTAAGAGCTGCCTGCGGCTGAAGCGTGTAGGTAACGGTTTCACTTCCATTTACGATCGTATCACCGTCTTTCATGATGTCCGTTTTGTACTGTTCAATTGCAGCAGCTGCCTCTTCTTCGGAGTTAAAGTTGATCGAAAAACTCTTGTTGGAAGACTGATAATAGGAAAGCATCGTCTGTTCACTGTAATTCGATATGGAACCATCGGCAGAGCGGACAGATAAACGATAGGAAAACGATACTTTCGGCGCAGTCGGATAATTGTCCAGATTATTCACTTCATCATCACAGATCGCCTGAATTTCCGGATCCTGTGTAGAGTAGATCGTAAGTCCACCCTGATAAAGTGCTTTGTAAGCCTGCGTCTCAGTGTAGCCTTTCTGCTCCACCAGATCCTGGATGACCTGATCTGTCAGTTCATCAACAAAATAAGAATTAATGCTGTTGGTTTCAGATTCAATGTTGACGAGCTGGATGCGGTCGTAAACATTGTCTGCAACAGCTTCATCGTATTCTTCCTGCGAGATATAACCCTGGTCTTTCATGTTGTTAAGCACTTTCATGCGGCGCTTGGAATTTTCCTGCGGATTGGTAATCGGGTTATATTTGGAAGGATTCTGGGTAATGGCGGCTAAGACTGCACATTCTGATAAAGTAAGATCAGAAACGTCTTTGCCAAAATAACGTTCCGAGGCGACACCGACACCTAAAGTATTTTGCCCGAGGTTGATCGCATTCAGATAATTTTCCAGAATCCAGTCCTTGTCCACCACTTTTTCTAACTGCAGGGCGAGATACTGCTCCTGGAACTTTCGTTCAAACTTGTCAGCCATGGAAGATTCGCTTGTCCAACTGGTAAAGACGGTATTTTTCAAAAGCTGCTGCGTGATGGTACTGGCACCCTCCGAGAAATGAAAACCGGATGCGACACCTTTTACGCCGGCACGAATGATACCTGTTACATCGATACCGTTGTGCTCGTAAAAACGTTCGTCTTCGATGGCAACGAATGCATGCTGCAGATTCTTTGGTATCTCATCGATCGTAACGGCGCGCCGGTTAGAACCCGATGCAACCAATGTGGCAGTCTGGTTGCCATTTGCATCTAAAACCGTGGATAAGAAACCGGTAGGAGTGGCAACAATATCATCGATCGTTGGAGCTGAGGCGATGATTCCGCGAATGACTCCAACACCGGAGCAGGCGCCGATTACCATGACGGCAAATACACATACAAGCAGCGACTTACAAAAAATCACATAAAACTTTTTGCGAATCATGGTACTTTTGGAAGTTAATTCTTTTTCGCGCTTTTGCGTACTTTTCTTTCCATAATTCATGTTAGGTCTCCTTTTTTGTAATAAAAATAAGGTATGAAATTATAATCCTTTTTATAATCAAAATGAACCATCTTCATATTATAGCAAAGAAATGTGTCGGAATAAAGGAAAAACTGAAAATACAGGTGTTCTTCATTTATTTTTAAGAATTGAATTTCAAAAAAAAACATGATACCATAGGAACACGCGAAGAATCAGAGATGAAAATATACCTATTTATATGTAGAAATATCTGACTGATAAAATATAAAAAGTTTTGTGACGAGAGGAATGAGTATGAAAACAGTATATTCCGGTGGAGAGGCAGAAATTGTAGAAAAAAAATCAAGATTTATTGCAACGGTGCGTCCGGTTTCTTCAGAAGAAGAAGCAGTTGCATTTATTGCAGAGATGAAAAAGAAATACTGGGATGCCAGACATAACTGCTCTGCTTTTGTCATTGGAGACAGACAGGAGATGAGCCGCTGCTCGGATGACGGGGAACCGGCACAGACAGCGGGAAGACCGATGCTTGATGTATTGCTGCGGGAAGATATCCACAATGTGGCTGTGGTCGTCACAAGATATTTTGGCGGAGTACTCCTTGGAACAGGCGGACTTGTGCGTGCATATCAGAAATCAGTCCAGGAAGGGCTTGCGGCAAGCGTCATTATTGATAAAAAGGAAGGACGCAGACTGTCAGTGGGAACCGATTATACCGGACTTGGAAAATTACAGTATCTGGTTGCACAAAACGGGCTGACACTCATCGACACCGTTTATACCGAAAAAGTGGAGCTGCTTCTCATGGTTCCATCTGAGATGCAGGAGCAGACCGAAAAAGAAATTATCGAGGCAACCAATGGAAAAGCTGATATTTCCTGGGGTGAAATGGTATTATATGCAATGATTGAAGGAAAATTGCAAATTTTTTAAAATTTTTTCAAAAAACAGTTGACATTTTTATTTCACTCATATATAATAGCTATTGTTGACGGCGTGAAACGCTGAAAACAAAATAACACAAAGGGCTATCGCCAAACGGTAAGGCAACGGACTCTGACTCCGTCATTTCAAGGTTCGAATCCTTGTAGCCCTGCTAATGAGACCTCAGCAGTGAGAACTGCTGAGGTTATTTTTTTGCCCGGGGATGCGCAACAGCCAGTGGTCACAGACAGAAAATTTCGAATATCCCTACCATAACTCAGAAAAATGTGGTAGCATAACAAAAGAACAAAAACAGTAAAGCAGTTATGGACGTTTCAAATACCAGGAATCGAGGCATCGTATGTATAGTTTTAGCAACCGTGTGCGTTACAGTGAAGTAAATAGTGAAAAGGAACTGACGTTACCGTCATTATTGGATTATCTGCAGGATTGTTGTACGTTTGAGTCAGAGGATTTTGGAGTAGGTGTGGATTATCTTGCAAAAGAACAGGTGGCATGGATCTTATCTTCCTGGGAAATCAAAGTTTACCGATATCCGCAGATGGGACAGCATATTAAGGTCAGTACATGGCCGTATGCATTCCGTGGATTTTATGGGTACCGGAACTTTTGCATTGAGGGAGAAGATGGAGAAATATTTGCAGAGGCAAACTCGGTGTGGGTATTTATGGACACTGAGAAAATGCGCCCGGCACGGGTATCGGAACGGATGCAAGAAGTTTATATACCGGAGATCAGGGATGAAATACCGGGAGAATGGGCAGATCGTAAGATCAGTTTACCGGATGAGGCAGTGCAAAAAAGTGTCGAAAAGGAACCGGTACGTGTTTCCCGTTTTTACATTGATACAAACCATCATATGAATAATGGAAAATACATTCTGGTGGCGGAGGAATATCTGCTGGAACAGGTTTTTGTCTGTGGACTTCGTGCGGAGTATCGTAAAGCTGCAATGTTAGGAGATATGCTGTATCCGGTTGTCACGATGGAAGAAAAACAGATTACAGTTACTTTGGCAGATGAAAAAGGGGCGTCATATGCCATTATCTGCTTTCAGATTCAGAAAAAAGAAAGGCAATCATAAAAATGCAATTAGGTGAATATCAGAAACTTGTTGTGATAAAAAAAGTAGAATTTGGCGTTTATCTCGCGGAGCGCATGGAGGATGAAACCCGCGTGTTACTGCCGGAGAAACAGGTGCCGGAAGGAACGAAGATCGGGGATGAACTCCGGGTGTTTCTCTATAAGGATTCTAAGGACCGGCTCATTGCGACGACAAACACACCGAAGCTGACATTGGGAGGTCTTGCGGTGCTGACTGTAAAAGAGGTTGGAAAGATCGGTGCATTTCTTGACTGGGGACTGGAAAAAGATCTGTTTCTTCCATATAAAGAGATGACGGTTAAGGTTCAGCCGGAGGATGAAGTCTTAGTGACATTATATATTGACAAGAGCAGACGTCTGTGTGCAAGCATGAAGCATTTGTATGATCTTCTGTCATTAGAATCACCATATCATACAGGTGATATTGTCAATGGCCGTGTCTATGAGTTCAGTGATAATTTTGGAACATTTGTAGCAGTGGACGATCAGTACTCTGCGATGCTGCCGGCTTTCGAAGATCACAGTATGCTGCGTATCGGTGATGTCATTGAGGCGACTGTGACCAATGTAAAACCGGACGGAAAGTTAGATATTACTATGCGCCAGAAAGCATATCTTCAGATGGACGCAGATGCCGAAAAGGTAATGCAGGTCATTGAGGAATTTGCGGGCGTGCTTCCGTTTACAGACAAATCTTCCCCGGAAGTCATCAAAAGGGAGACCGGACTCAGCAAAAATGCATTTAAGAGAGCGGTTGGAAGACTTTATAAAGAGCGCAGGATTGAGATCAATGAAAAATCGATCCGTAAAATTGATTAATTCAAAAGCATATGCTATGATAGGAAAAAATTGACAGAAAGAAGGAGAATCTTATGAAAAAAGTCATCAGCACAGACAAGGCTCCGGCAGCAATCGGACCTTATTCACAGGCAATCGAAGTAAACGGAATGGTTTATACATCAGGTATTATTCCGGTCGTACCGGAAACCGGTGAGATCCCGGAAGGTTCTGTGGCACAGGCAAAACAGGCACTGACTAACCTTTCAAACCTGTTAGAAGCAGCTGGAACCAGTATGGCAAACGTTGTTAAAACAACTGTATTTATCAAAGAGATGAACGACTTCGGGGCAATCAATGAAGTATATGCAACATTTTTTGACGGAGCATTTCCATCCAGAAGCTGTGTGGAAGTTGCACGCCTGCCAAAAGATGTCATGCTTGAGATCGAAGCTATCGCTGTAAAATAAAAAGCAATGGATTACACGTTGTGTAAGCAGATCTGTTACCATAGGTTAACATGAAAAATCCCGGTACAAATGGATATGTTTCCATCTGTATCGGGATTTTTCCTATTTTGCCGGCACAACATATAATCCGTGAATATATATTGTTTAAATGTAGACGTCAATATTTCCGCCAAGTCCCGGTGTTACGGAACGTTCCATCATCTGAACCATAGCGGTGCCCATCTCCTGTGTCATATCAAGCTGCTGACTTAATAATTCGGTTGAAACGGCATAGGAAAGACTGGTCTGGCTGACGGAAGAACCTGCGTCGTAGGACTGTAATGCACTAAGTGCCGGTGTCATACCTGAAATATCCATGCTGCACCTCCTGAAAACTTAATTGTGACCTTATTATGACAATAATCAACATAAAAAACAAGCTTTTTATGAGAAAAGACAATGATTTTCCGGAAAAAAACACTGTTTTTCCTGGAAATATGATGATTTTTCGCTGTTTTATTTGAAAAATTGAATAAAAAGGAATGTAATATTTTAGTAAAATTCACGATGAATACAGGTTGACATGGAAATATGCCTTTGTTATAATAATCGTGTAATAAATGTAACAAATTCGTAACAAACAATAAAAACAGTGTTAAGCTGTTTTTTATTGTGGAAAACATGAGAACTCAGTTGGAGGCTTTTCGTAAATGAAGAAGAGAATGGTAAGAATTACAGGCTGTCTTTTAGCAGGAGCGTTATCCATTGGCAGTTTTGGATTAAATACATATGCAGCTCCGGTCGCAGGCGTTTCAAGTGTGACTGCAGTTGAGATCGCAGAGGGACAGACTCCGGCAGCAGGTGTTTCACAGGCACTGGCACAGTGTCTTGCAGACAGTAATGATGCAGCAGCCCAGAAGACAGCAGAGCAGGCAGAGCAGGTCAGTGAGAATGATACACCGGTTGTTGCTTCGGAATATACAGATATTGCAATCGCGCAGGTAGATAATTATGTAAATGTTCGTTCAGAACCAAATACGGACAGCGAGGTACTTGGAAAGCTGTATAACAATTCCGCAGGAACAATCCTTGAAACAACTGACAATGGTTGGTATCGTATCAAGTCCGGTAATGTTGACGGATATGTAAAATGTGAATATGTAGTACCAAATGATGAAGAACTGGCAAAAAGAGTCAGCACAAAATATGCTAAAGTTAATACCACAACACTTCATGTAAGAACAGAGCCGTCTACAGATGCAAGCATTCTGACACAGGTACCGGTTGGTGATGATCTGGTTGTTATTGATGATGAATCTGTAGAAGACTGGGCTAAAGTAACAACAGAAGAGGGTGACGGCTGGGTACATAAAGATTATGTAGATTTCAACATTGAGTTTGTACAGGCAGAGTCGAAGGAAGAAGAAAAAGCAAGACTTGCAAAAGAAGAGGCAGAGCGTGAGGCAGCTGATGCAGCAGCAAATGCAGCAAGAAAGAAAGCTGACAGGAAGTCATCTTCTTCAAAGAGCTCCGGAAGTTCAAAGAGTTATGCGTCAGCAGGAAGCTCAAATGGACAGGCAGTTGCAAGTTATGCATCACAGTTTATCGGTAATCCTTATGTATACGGTGGAACCAGTCTGACAAACGGGGCAGACTGCTCCGGTTTCGTTATGAGTGTATATGCAGCATTTGGCGTAGGACTTCCACATTCTTCCAGCGCATTAAGAGGTGTTGGATACGAGGTAAGTCTTTCTAATGCACAGCCGGGAGATATTGTATGCTACAGTGGTCACGTTGCTATTTATGTCGGTGGCGGCACGATCGTTCATGCAAGTACACCGTCTAGCGGTATCAAGTTCTCTAATGTAAATTACAGAAGTCCGATCTGCGTAAGAAGAATTTTCTAATTCATAAATATGAAGAATAGCTATTGTCTTAGGACGATAGCTATTTTTTTTCACTCATAGCCTCAAAAGCAGTCTCTGTCCTGTGAATTAAAAAGGTTTTTTTGTTCTTTGCAGAATATACAACATGCACAAAATATCGGGGCACAAAAAAGTAATAAACAAAGAAGAAAAGTTATCCCAAAAGTTGTCCACTGCTAAAATGCACTTAAAACGTGGAAAAATAAAGTTATACACGAAGTTATCCACGTTATCCACATTTTTTATCCCCAAAAGAGTGGTTTACATAGTAAAAAAACCGAATGTTTGTTTTGTGTAGAAATCATAAAGTTTGCAATAAAATGAAAAACTGTGGAAAACATATTGACATTTCAAATATGAAAAAAGATGAAAACATTAAGGAAAATGTCTGACAATTCAGAAAAGATATCTAAAAAAAGGAAAATGTAAAAATAGAGGTTGACATTTCAAAAAAGAGTGTTAAACTATGTGGCATACAGATAAAATGACATGCATCTTTTGATAATATCCTCTGCGAGCAGTACGCTGAAAGCCATGAGGTCAGTAAGCGGCACCGGAACTCTCCCGTTACAGAGAGACCTGTTAGGGATATTTGTACAAAGGCAAGTGGACAGATATATGACGGGGCAGAGAGGTCATGGAAACATGGCAAGAAAAGTGGTATCACGGAAGTACAGGCTTTCGTCTTTTGGATGTGTGAACATCAGAAAGACGAAAGCTTTTTTTAATTCATAGGAAATTACATCCTATGAATTAAAAAGCCCTCCGGGCGGGATGCGCATCTCGCGGAGTAGAAGTTAGCTGTAAACAGCACCGCTCGAGCGCGAAAGAGTCGCAAGCGACTCTTTGTTCTTTATGACAATAGAATGTTTGCAGAGCAGCAATTTATTGTCATGAATAAAAAATTGCACTGAAAATTGTTTATCTGAAAAAAAGAAAGGAGTTGTCTGCAATCTGCAGACGGTAAATGGTTATGAATGGATTAGTAATTGTTTTAATCGGTATTATAGCGCTTTCGGCAGGATATCTGCTGTATGGAAGATGGCTTGCAAAAAAATGGGGGATCGACCCAAAGGCAAAGACACCTGCCTACACATATGAGGATGGGCAGGATTATGTACCGTCATCAAAATTTACCGTATTTTCACATCAGTTTTCATCCATCGCAGGAGCAGGGCCTGTCACCGGACCGATCTTGGCATCCGTGTTTGGCTGGGTACCGGTTCTGTTGTGGCTGATCATCGGTGGATTATTCTTTGGTGCTGTGCAGGATTTTGGCGCACTGTATGCATCTGTCAAGAATGAAGGAAAATCGATGGGAATGATCATCGAAAAATACATCGGTAAGACAGGGCGTAAATTGTTTATGCTGTTCTGCTGGCTGTTTACACTGCTTGTTATCGCAGCATTCACGGATATGGTAGCCGGAACATTTAACGGTGTCGGACTTGACAGCGCAGAAACCGCTTATGCAAACTCAGCAGCAGCTTCCATTTCCATGCTGTTTATCGTGGTAGCTGTTATCTTCGGTGTGATTCAGAAACATGTTGGAAAAATGAACGAGTGGGTCAAAGCGGTCGTTGCAATCGCTCTTTTGGTTGCAATGTTTGCAGTTGGTATGAAACTTCCAATCTATGCTTCAAAGACAGCATGGATCTACATCATCATGGCATACTTATTCCTTGCATCCGTACTTCCGATGTGGCTTTTAATGCAGCCTAGAGATTACATGACAACATTTATGCTGCTCGGTATGATCATCGGTGCAGTTGTTGGTGTTGTTGTTGCACATCCGCAGATGCAGTTAAATGCATTTAATGGTTTCAATGTAAATGGAAGTGGATTATTCCCGACATTATTTGTAACGATCGCATGTGGTGCAGTTTCCGGTTTCCACAGTCTTGTATCTTCCGGAACTTCCTCAAAGACGGTCAGCAATGAAAAAGATATGCCGATGATCGGTTATGGTGCAATGGTAGTGGAGTCATTACTTGGTATCGTGGCACTTGTCGTTGTTGGAGCAGTCGCAGTTGGTGGAACAAAACCGGAAGGAACACCGTTTGCAATCTTCTCTTCCGGTGTTGCAGGGTTCTTAGAGAAACTTGGTGTACCGGTTCAGGTAGCAACCGTATTTATGACCATGTGTGTATCGGCACTTGCACTTACCTCACTTGACTCCGTGGCAAGAATCGGACGTATGTCTTTCCAGGAACTGTTTTACGGTGAAAGCACAGATCCGAAACAGATGACACCGGCACAGCGTGTACTGACAAATAAATATTTTGCAACTGTGATCACATTATTCTTTGGATATCTTTTGACACTTGGCGGATACAGCAATGTATGGCCGCTGTTTGGATCTGCAAACCAGCTGCTTGCTGCTATGGTACTGATCGCACTGGCTGTATTCTTAAAGACGACGGGAAGAACCGGATGGACACTTTACATACCGATGTTTGTGATGTTAGCAGTTACATTTACCGCACTGGTACAGAAAACAATTGCTCTGGCAGCAAATATTGCGGCACACAACGCAACATTCTTAGTAGATGGATTACAGCTGATCGTTGCACTTCTTCTTATGATATTAGGTGTTCTGGTTGCATACAGCTGCTTAAAGAAATTGTTTACAACAACGAAAAATTCGGAACAGAAATAAAAGCTAAGATCAGTATTTCTTGAAATATTACACCATGTTTGATATACTGTTCGCGTATATTTTTTCAATATATGGAAATGAATATGGGTGTAAAATGATTAAGAAAATAGATATTCTTGGAATACAACTGGACAATTACACAGTGCGGGAAGCAATCATGCGCGTGGAAGCCTGGTATGATAATAACATGTTAAATGTGATTGAGATGGTTTCCATGCAGATGCTGACTGAGTCAGAATCAGATCCTGTGTTAAAAGAGGTTATTTCTTCTCTTG
>UMLB01000426.1_pt1 | contig 10549 bp, 9 predicted proteins | sample 1966481 | NCBI WGS metagenome assembly UMLB01 (sample SAMEA4836192, study PRJEB28245) | human gut metagenome | biome: gut microbiome; material: fecal sample | place: Denmark | collected 2008 | reverse complement strand
TTTTTCATGTTTCTTGAATGTTGCCAACGCACGTTCTGTGGCATTATAGCTTGGCATGCCGGCACAAAATATCGAAAGGAAATATCTTATTCTACCAGTGTATTGTGGAAATGCCCTCAGAAAATTCTGTATTCCTGCAATGTCGCACGGTTTACCTACAAAAGCGTATGTTGTTTCTGGGGCATCATCAAGAATGTCTTTTATGCCGTTGAATACGGCTGCAGGTGCATAGCGTGAAGAGTTGTTTCTCAGCACTTCCTCTTTGGTCTTACTGACAAACAGCCTGTTGTGCAAATAGTCGTCTTCTTTCACACCTACATGCAAAATGGCATCTACTTGCTTTGACTCCAACAGATAAATTGCCAATGCCGACGTTATACCTCCAGACGAAGATTTCTGGCGTATGACGTCATCCGCCGCCCATGCATTAGAAACCATCTCCACGTTTCCCCAAATAGAGGTGTGGTTCTTAGACGTGTCACTTATGATGTTGACTCCAGGACATATTCTTGGTATGATGCGGTCTTGTTCATAAACTGTATCAGACTTGAACGTAGGCACATAAAAGCCGCGACTGTTTATCCGCATTGTACATTCCGGCTTATGGATTGCCTCACAAAGCCCACAACCTAAGCACAGACCATTCTTTATGATATTTGGTATCGTCCTTTTCATCAATCTTATTTCAAGCCTAAAAATTCGATTAGCTTTTTCTCGAAAGTTATCTTGCGTTCCTTGACAACTGTTCCCATTCTCTCCGTAATCTGTCTTTTCAATTCTCCACGCTTACCAAAGCTGTTCTTCACAAAATTTATTATGTCGGAATTTTCTTGTGCCTTCATGTCAGCGACATACGGGTATTGCAAGGTGTCCGCGAACAGTCCGTTGAATTTTCGACTATATGCCATCGGTACAACGGGCACTCCTGAAGAAAAGGCGGCAATAGTGGAGTGCATACGCGCCCCCATGAAGAAGTCCATTCCGGCTATGTAGCTTTTTGCGGAAATTGGATCCAAGAACAGTGGAGATAGCACTAAATTGGGGGTGTTGAACTCTTCGCACAAGTCAAAAGACACAGCATAGTCGTTTTCTACGCCACGGTCGGCACTTACCACGTGTGGTATTAGATGCAGTGTAATGCCGTCCTGTGCCAAGAAATATTTTATTATATCGCGTACCAATGATTGGTAGTCTGTTTTCAGTCCGAACTGGTTATCGCGTGTATAGCCCCCGTGCCACAACAAGGCGGAAATGTTCAAGCCAACATGGACATGGCTCTTGTCGAACGCCTTACGTTTGAACGGCATAAAGAACGCAACATCAATTATTTCAGTCACTTCTTTTTCAGGAAGCAACTCCTTGACGTAATCGTAACTTTGTTTGTCTCTGACCATTATGCAAGAGGCATACTTAATGCCATTCTTAGCCTGTTCCCTTATCTTTGAGTCCTTAAACGGTCCTATCGTTTGTGGGAGGATGCAATATGGCTTGTGGTATTTCATTCCAAGACGGTATTGACAGAATATCCAGTCAAAGCGTCTTTTCCCGTATATGTCGGCAAAACTGTCGCCTTGTCCAATGTCAAGGATGAAGTCTGCGTTTTTGTATATTTCCTTGGTCTTGACACAATCCTTTTTAAGCAAATTCTTCAACCTGTGCTTAAAATCCAAAGGAGTTATATCCGGCAATGAAATAAATTGAATTGTCTCGTCACCCACTTTTATTGTGTGAATGTTTTGTTGTGCATACCCGCTTTGTGGTAAATAAAAAGTATGAGGAATGTTTTTCTTACTTAATATCTTGTCAACAAGATACATTGTCGATACGGATAAGGCGACACACCCTCTGTTCCCATTATTTACAGGGGCATTTGTTAGAATAATGTTCATATTTATCAATTTGTCAAAAACTTTAGGTAAACCTTCTATTTAGACGTATCATTTGATTTTCAAGTTATACGTCTAAATTCAAACTTGGCAGATAATTTGAAATCGTTATCACCTATTACAATTATTGAAGGCATAAGCTTTTATCAAGGATGATTGACCACGATTATTTCGGTAAAAAATCCTTTTCTATAGCACCTATTTTATGTTGCAATTTTACTATCTTTTCGTATTTCTTTTTAGCAATTCTTGGGAGTTGCATATCGACTTGACCATTACATATTCTCCAGAACTTATTGATTTCTGCACTTCTCAGCAGTTTTTCGGTTCGACTATCACAATTTTTTCTTTATGTGACTATTTCAATCAGCAAAATAGGCGCTAACATTTACGCTCCTCATTACGCCATCCCATGAATGCCTCGCGACGGTCAGGTTCTGCGGGGAGGGAGGCCCCATTATCCGTCCTAATTTCCTCAGATTCCTGTTGATGCTGAGGATGGCCGCGTCATGTTGCCGCCATTGCTCCTTGGGGTTCTCCAGACGTGATAATCGGGAAAAGGTAAGGAGTTCCGGCTTGGGCGTACCTGTCCACGATTTCTTGCAGGGAGTCTTTCATACGGACGGTTTTCTCCCTGCCGTTCACTTTCGAGGTATAGGTGAGGACTCCGTCTTTTATGTTGTCTTTGGTGAGGTAGAACAAATCCCGGCCTGCCATACCTTTTGTTAATACGGCGAAAAGGAATATGTCGCGTGCGAATATGACAGATTGGTGTTCGCCGTCCAAATTCAAGTTGCGCAGTTGTTGTACCTCATTTTCGGACAATCCATTTTTCTCTTTTTTTATGCGGTAACTCACATCCATTCCGTCGAACGGATTACGTTCGCTTGCGATGCCGTCATTTACAGCAAGCCTGTAAATCCGTTTCAGATTGCGTATATATAGAGGCGGTATTCTTTCCCAAGTTTTGTTTTCCAGCTACGTGTGGTAGTTGCGTATAACCAAGTCATCGAATTCCTTAAACGGAATCTCGTTTTTTCCGAGGAAAGTGATAAACCGTTTGATATACCCTTTCAGTTTGATTGCAGCATCGTAACGCCCCTCATTCTGCAGCTTTTCAATGTGTGAGCTTGCATAAGCTACGAAGCCGGGCTTGTCTTCACATTTTGCTTGTCCGATGAGTGTTGTATATGTGATAGTATCAGACATTTTATAATTCACTGATTTTGAGTGTTTGCTGTATTAAGCAGGTGGGAAACTCCGATGTCACGGTATTGTTTCTTGTCCAAATCTATTTGTGCAACCAAACTGTCTGCAAATACCGGCGCCACAATGCAAGGTGGTTTGTGGTATTGATTTCCGTGCATATACTTATGCAGGTGTGTATCAACGTGTCCGTTGCGGTTGCTATTTCTTTTGGCTTTGACTTGATGGCAAAGACGTTCAAGCAGTTGTCGCCAATCTTAAACCCGGAGATGGCCTTAACCGGAGAACTCTCGTCGGTGAGGGTTTTATATAGAGTATGTGAGTAATTTCTAAAAGACTCAATGAGTTTTTCTTTCTCATCTTGTTTTAATTTACCATTGATGGTGGAGCTCCCACATGCGCCTTGAGTAGCACATGCAACACGCTTGACAGTTCCTTTTACTAACTGTTCGTTGGCTTTGCCCGATGTCAGAAAGTATTCTCCCAAGAAACAATCCCAGTTGGCAAATAGGGTGTATTCCTCACTGTCATGATTCTCAACGATGCCGATGTGGGCATAATATGTTTCCGCAACTTGGGCAGACTTTTTTTTGCTTGGGTAATATATTTCTTCGGAAATATCCACTCTCCGTATTATTTCCGTAAACTCATCATGCTTAAATGTAATTTCACCTTTGCCTTCCATGCCAATGCCTGACGTCGGTGTAAGGAATGGCCTAATTATAAGTTTACTATAAGCTTTGCGCACATAGCCATTGTTGTCATGTTCATATCTGGCTAAGTTCAACAGCTGTCCGGCTTCTTCGTTTGTCATTTCTGCCAGCCTGTGGCTCAAGGCCTTGTGGTTTTGTTTCTGTAAATCCAGGCATAATGAGGTTAACGACAAGTTGGCCGCAAGGCGTTCTATGATGTCATGTAACATAGAGAGTGTACGTTTTCCACATCCACAGGCTTGAAGAACGCCAACCAGCAGGTCGGCCGCACGGTCTTTCTCTGTGCCTATTGACAAGCGGTCGCCCTCTGCATTGTGCAGGCGAACAACGCGCAGTTCGTATATGTTGGGGTAGTAAACGGTCAGGTGACTGCCCGGCATAACGCCTTGCACCTCGAAGACAAGTCCGCGTTTGCGGCGGAAGCGACAAACGTACCCCTCGCATCCAGCCAGTGGACCGTCGAGCACGCGCACTATTTCGTTCGGTATGTTATGCTCGTTGGGATTTTTTGCGTAGTCTGCATAAGGTCGTTCCAGCACAACCACCTTGTCTGCATAGTTTTCATTGAAGTCCATAAACGCCTTCATCTGTACTTCGGGTATTGTGCAAGGGGTGGCCTTGTCTTCTTTCGCTTGTTTACGGTTGTAACGTATGGATGCGTTAGGATATTTATCTCTGATAAAGTCAGCAAGTGCTTTTTGTGTTGCGAGCACGAATACATAACCGTCAAACAGAGGCATCCTGCGTTCGTTGCCTCCGTGGTAAACATTTACCGTTGTGTGGGTGGGGCAATACGCTTCCAAAATGTTTTTGGTTTCAGACTTACAGCATTCAATAATAGAACACAGTTCCTTTTCGTGTCCAGGTTTGGTTCTGACAAGATACCAATTGTAGTCTAAGTGATTCAGCTTGTCTGTAAGCGGCATTGTTCGCGAAAAGATGTTCTCTATGTTACCCTCACGACAGTCGCATGAGGGTTATGAAGTACCTTTTTTCAGGTTTAACGATAGCATTCCGGACGATACTCAGCAGCAATGTTCTACCGTTGTTATGTGGTCAGATGGATAAAGTGGCGAACACTTTAATCTTTTACTCTCCATACCACGATATGTTTGATAATCATTTGTTTACGTATAAATACGAGTGCCACCTTTAAAGCGTTTTACAATATGAAGCGGCAAGCCACGGTAAAGTGCTATATATCAGTATGTAATACGAACGACAAGTTCGATTTTGTGAAACAAACTGGTCGTGTATTAAAATATTCATCAAACTTTTTCATGGAAAAGAGCCGCGGTTAGATTGTTTTTATTAATTTTGCAAGCAAATTGCCGCTTCATATTGTACAACTGCCTCAGAAGATGCTTTCCATTTATCTCAGCGCCTTAGTCTGCCAATAGTTTGTTTATCATCATCTGATTTGCTTTTGTTACCGACGCATTATCTATCGTAGAAAGATATATTTGGGTAGTCCGAAGGCTGTCGTGCCCCAAGCCTGTGCTTATTATAGACAGGTCTACTCCCAAATCACGCATGGTGCTTGCCCACGTATGTCGTGCTACATAAGTTGTCAGTGGAATGTTCAAGCCGGCCATGCAGCCAAGTTTCTTTAAGTTTCTGTTCACGTTGTGTTCCATCTTCTCATACTGTTGCCGTTCTGTCCCGTCCGGTTTAGTGATGATAGGTAGTAAGTAGGGGCTTTCTTTAGTTAGATGCGTGTATAGATTTACTATTTCCTGCATTTGCGGTTCCCAGCCTATGGCCAGGTTTTGTCTGGTTTTCTTGCGTTTGTACATCAGCAGCCCGTTCCTTACATCAGTCTTTTTAAGGTATGCCAAGTCTACAAATGCCATGCCCTGCAGGTAAATGCTCAGTATGAACATGTCTCTGGCGAATGCTATCGGCGAGCCGTCATCCAGTTTTATTTGTCTTATTTTTCTTACCGACTCGATAGTAATGGCTCGTTTTGCCGTTTTGGCAAACCCGGTGAACACATGCCTGAATATGTCTTTGTCCATGGTTAGTCCTGTTTCAACGGCTTTTCTGTAGAGTGTGCGTAGGGTTCGCAAGTAGCATGACGACGAGTTGCGGTTTAGCCCTCGGCTTTTCAGCCAAGCTTCATATTGAGCAATGTGCCTTGGTTCGAGGGCGTCGGCGGTAATGTCTTCCCCATTGCGAAATTTGGCAAAGCTGCTCAGGGCGTCACGATATGTTTTGGCCGTTCCCATACGTCCGGTGCTTATTTTCATTTCAACCATATCCCTTATGAAGCAGAACCACGTTTGGTATGGCGGCAATCGTCTGTATGCCTCGATGATGTCGTCTGCGCTGTACTCAACACACGACGTTTCTTTTTCTGCAATAATGGATTTCAGCAGTTTGTAACTCCAGTTTACTTTTGATGCAATCAACTGCAATTGCGCTTGCCGCTCTGGCGTGCCTGATATTTTAACGGCAGACGAATAATCGTTCCATTCATTTGGCTTGATATGAAACTCGGTATATATTGTTCTCGTTGCCCTGCGGTGGGTTAGGATGAAGAACAGCGTTCCTTCCTTACCGTTGGCTGTGGAAGGCCGGAATTTTAATCTTAATGACGTCATGATGGTTTTGATTTTGAATAATTAAACTTGTTGTCCTTATACATAATGAATATAGGCGATAGGATTGAGCAATGCGGATTGGCGGGATGTTTTTTCAATTTTTGGCAATCTTCGAAAAGGCCGTTAAACTTTTTTGAGCGATGCCTGCCGGTTGCCGTACATACGTTTGTCGGTAGCGTTGATGCATATCTGCAAACAGCCCATGCCATATTTTGCACTCGGCATGCGCGCATCTCCGACGGCATTTTTGGTGTTTAGTACACCTGCAAGGGGCTTCCCCCTTAACCCATTGCCATTCAGAGAGTTGCAAGATGTGCCGTTTGTCTGGCTGAAACAGGCCATATCGCGAAGCAAAACATGCCGTTTGGTGTCGCGATATGGCGCATACGGGAAATAAAGAAAACAAAGGATGTCTTCAGCCGCATATTTGCAAGTAGGTGAATATTGCGGATATTATTATAACATTTATTTGCAAAAAAAATACCAAACAATGCATTAATTGCATTAACTTTGTATTTAGCAAAATGGACGTATCATGGATATTTGTCGTCAAATCAATGACATGTAGCTACAGTCGGCATGGGTATGTTCCAGAATGTGTGGCGGCGAATGTTGGAAATGGTGGCCGGTAAGTGCATATGTAGCCATAGGCTATTGTATTGTTGACACATGTTTCCTGGCTTTCCGCATACGGAGTAACCGGCATCGGCAGTGTAGACGTCAATCAAGGTAACGTCTGTAAGTGCCATCCAGACGGTGTATATGGCTTTCAGTCAATGACAGCATGAATGATTACATGTCGTTTGGTATTGCCAACCTAAAACAGCCAAAATCTATTGACGTAAATGCGTCATTTTAGAGTTAATGGTTTATGATGATAATGAATGCATAATTGTAAGTGGTGGTGCACAGCCACATCATTGAGGCAAGGCGGCACAAAGCACTGGCTGGCCGTCATTTGTGGTCTTGGGGCACATGGCAAGGCCGGATGATATGGCCCGATTGTGGGTTTTAGACAGTGTTTGTAAAAACATATATGCTATAAATTAAACAACGATATGCCTTTGAAATTAACTAAAGAACAGATAGTTCAGCTCGCACCAGACGAGGCTTCCGTTAAGGCTGCCAAGGGTTTGGCAACCACTTCCAAGTGGAGTGTCAGGCAATTCAGCGACCGATGCATCTGGGGGCATTGCCAAGGCAGCGGCAAAAATCCATACCAGACAGCGGTTGACATTACCGATATAGCTTTCAAATGTTCGTGTCCGAGCCGAAAGTTTCCCTGCAAACATGCCCTCGGGCTGCTTTTCCTTTACGAAAGCCATGCCGATGGATTTGAGCAGGCCGACGAGCCCGATTGGGTGAAGGCATGGCTGGACAAGCGTGCTGTCAGGGCCGAGAAAAAAGAAAAGCCAGGCACTCAGGCAGCCCCGGTGGACGAGGAAGCCAAGGCCAAGCGTTTGGCCAAGCGCCACCAGAATGTGATGGAAGGCATGGCCGACTTGGAAGTGTGGATGAAAGACCTGTTGCGCAACGGTCTTGTCAATGTTCCCGAACGTGCATATTCTGTTTTTGAGGCCATGGCCAAGCGCATGGTCGACGCCCAGGCACCTGGCCTTGCCGCACGGCTCAGGGCGATGGCCGACATTGATTATGGTGCCGAGAGTTGGAAACATGAGCTTACCGACAAGCTAAGCAAGCTGTTCATGGTGATAAGCGCCTATCGTAATGTAGACCGGCTGCCGGCCGACTGGCAGGATGAGATTCGCACACAAGTCGGCTTTTCGCAATCGCGTGACATGGTGTTGGGCGGTGAGCCCTTGGTTGACCGTTGGCTTGTGCTTGGCAAGCGTTCGCAGACAGCAAACGGACTTACCACCGACTCATACTGGTTTTATGGGGAGCACAGCGGCCGTTGTGCACTCTATCTCAGTTTCTCTGTACCGGGCAGCATAGCCGATGCAGGCTGGGTTCCGGGGTGTGTCTATGACGGCAGCATGTGTTACTATCCAGGGGCGGGTACCAACCGTCGTGCGTTGCCAAAAGAACTAATCTTGGTAGATGGCAGGGTCGTGCCCGCTTTCTGTGCCGACTTGTCGCAGGCTGCACTGCGTTACAGACAGCATGCCACAGAGAATCCTTTGGCCGAAGACATACCTTTGCTGGTTTCCGATGTTTTGCTGGCCGGCAGTGGCGGGGCGTGTTGCCTGGTCGACATGGCCGGCAATGCTGTGCCATTGGTTGTTTCCGACGAAATGCGCATAGATGTGCTTGCCATTAGCGGTGGAAAACCATTTTCTGCTTTTGTGCTTGCAAATGATGGCAGGTGGCGACTGGTGGCTATGTGGTATAATAACGAATATCATACTTGGAGAGATGAACATAACTGACAATATAATACAGGCGGCGTTGCTTGGTACAGCAAACAGAGACATTGACTTCGACGGTCTGCCTGAGGCGCTGGACGGAGTGATGCAGGCAATACAACGTGTGGCACACGACCGTGAGGAAGCTTTCTATCAGGCTGCTGCCGTGGCCTTTGCCTACAGGCGGGCAGGGTGGGAGCCTCAACCGTCCGCCGTGGTGGCGACGGCAGGCGAAGCTCCCGGCGAGGATTTGCCATATCTTGGCGATGGGCAGAACGCCATGCTCTCTCGGCTCTTGCAAATGCGTTTCCTGTTGCCTTATGCTTACCGTAAGGCTGCCGCTATGCATCGAATAATATCCCCGGAAGTATTGCCGCCATTGTTGCGGCGCGCCTACGACCGCAACAATTCCACCGGCAGTGAAGAGCGGGAGCTGCTTGCTGTGCTCGGTGGCAACCGCGCCCGTTGGCTGCTTGGGCTAATGGGATGTTCCGATACGAGTGCCGACGGGGCTGAGGCTTGGTCGACGGCATCACACGGCGAAAGGAAGTCAATCTTGAGGTCGTGCAGACGCGACAATCCCGTCGCTGCATTGGAGATGCTCAAGGGCGACTGGAAGAATGAGTCGGCCGCACACCGCAACGAGTTGCTTGCCTGTTTGCAGGTCAATCTCGGCAAGGCCGACGAACAGTTTCTGATTGACGTCTCACAGACAGACCGCAGTTCGGCGGTAAAGGAAACGGCGCGCAATCTCATGTTCCGAATGCCCGATTCCCAGCTTGTCATGCGCTGCCGGGCCATACTCAGCGGGAAAATAAAATATGGCAGGCTCTTGGGGTGGTCGTACGGCAAAGTTGAGTTCACTCCCGAGATGAAACAGATGGGCTTTGAGGAACTTAGTCCCGACAAGCGGGAGAACGACAACGAGTATGTGTTGCGACAATTGGCACAACGCATGCCATTGGCGTTTTGGTGCGAACTGCTTGATTGCAACGAGGAGCGTGCCGCAATCTTGCTGGCTCGCAAACGTCCGTTTGGCAAGTTCTTCGAGCTTAGTGTGCCAATCTGTAACTATTCAGACAGGCAATGGGCTTATTACACCATAAAGGAGTCGGCATCATATCAGTCGGTGACCGATATGGTGGGGTTGCTCACAGCCGCCCAGCGCGAAGAAATAAAATGGATTAACAAGCAGACAGGCTTTGACACGGTGCCACGGTCGTGGTTTGACGCCAATTACGAGGCGTGGGGGCCACGGTTTTCGCGCGCTGTGTTGTCGTGGCTGCTCCACAACGGATGGCTGAGCTTCGCTTCAGACACAGCCGAGCGCCTGGCTCTGTATCTTGACCCGCAGCTTCGCCCAGATATATTCAGCCTGGCTCCCAAGACGCCTCAGGGCGTATTGCCGTCTGTCAGCGAATTCTGCATGAAGCTGGAGGAATGCATGGACTTGAAAGAAGAGATAGACAAAATATTCAAAGATAATGCAAACGAGAGGAATGCAAGCTGGCTTGCACATCCCTGAGTGCAGCTTATCTTATGCAAAGCAATAATTAAACTGAATGATATGAGCACATTATTAAGGCAACATGCCGAGCAGCAGTTTGCTGAGGAACTGCATGAATTGAAAAAGAACGAGGCCTACCCGGTGCCCGAAAACTGGGAAATGTCACCCCAGTCTGTGGTCACTTATTTGATGGGCGGCACATTGAAGGATGGCTTTATTGTCACTCCGAAATACATTGGCAATCGACGTTTGATGGAAATAGCTGTCG
>UMLB01031282.1_pt1 | contig 10590 bp, 8 predicted proteins | sample 1966481 | NCBI WGS metagenome assembly UMLB01 (sample SAMEA4836192, study PRJEB28245) | human gut metagenome | biome: gut microbiome; material: fecal sample | place: Denmark | collected 2008 | reverse complement strand
TGCTGACTCTGGATGGAAATGTAATGCTGACAGAGCGTGATGAATTTATCTATGATGAGATGATCACGCACGTGCCGATGGCAATACATAAGGAAGCAAGAGATATTCTTGTGATTGGTGCCGGAGATGGCGGCGTTGTCCGTGAACTGACCAGATATGATAGAGTACGGCATATTGATCTGGTAGAAATGGATCCGATGGTTGTGGAAGCCTGTCGTGCATATCTTCCGGGAAATGCCTGCAGACTGGATGACAGAAGAGTACATCTTCATTATGAAAACGCACTGAGATTTATCCGTCGGTGTGAAGCAAAATATGACCTCATCATTGTGGATTCTTCTGATCCATTTGGCCCTTCTGAAGGTTTGTTTACCCGTGAATTCTATGGAAATTGTTACAATGCGTTGAAAGATGACGGGATTATGGTAAACCAGCAGGGAAGCCCGTTCTATGCGGAAGATGCACATGCCATGCAGCGCAGTCATAAGAGAATTGCCAGCACTTTTCAGATCAGCCGTGTTTATCAGGCGCATATTCCGACCTTTGCTGCAGGTTACTGGCTGTTTGGATTTGCAAGTAAAAAATATCATCCGGTGGATGATCTGGATGCAGAGGCCTGGAATGCATTAAATCTTCGCACACGCTACTATACAACCAGACTTCATAAAGGCGCATTTTATCTTCCGGCATTTCTGGAAGATATGCTGAAAGAAGTGGAGGAATAATTTATGATCTTACCTAATATAGAAACTTTTATCGGCTGTGAAAGCAGTTTTGAGGAGGCATCTATTGTTCTTTACGGTGCACCCTTTGATTCTACAACAAGTTTCCGTCCGGGTGCCCGGTTTGGTCCGGCAGCCATGCGACATGAGAGCTTTGGCCTGGAGACCTACAGTCCATATCAGGACAGAGATCTTATGGACATCAGAGTATTTGACAGCGGAGATCTGGAACTTTGTTTTGGAAGCAGTGAAATGGCACTTTCAGATATTGAAAAGAGAGCAGACGAGATATTAAACGCAGGCAAATTCCCCCTGCTTCTGGGAGGCGAACATCTGGTGACACTGGCAGCTGTGCGTGCCGCAGCAGCTAAATATCCGGACCTTCATATCATTCATTTTGACGCACATGCAGACTTAAGAGATGATTATCTGGGAGCAAAATTAAGTCATGCCTGTGTGCTTCGAAGATGCCATGAGATTTTGGGAGATGATCACATTCATCAGTTCTGCATCCGAAGCGGTGAGAGAGAAGAATTTCAGTTTGCCAGAAAGCATACAGATTTTCATCCGTTTACGTTTGAGGGATTGAAGGAAACGGTCAGGGAACTGAAAGAAAAACAGGTTCCGGTATATTTTACAATTGATCTGGACTGTCTGGATCCATCGGTATTTCCGGGAACAGGAACTCCGGAGGCGGGAGGTGTGAGTTTTATAGAGCTTTTTGAAGCTATCCGCACGGTTTCTCAGGTGAACGTGGTAGGAGCAGATGTCAATGAACTGGCGCCTATGCTGGATACAAGCGGTGTTTCAACTGCAACGGCCTGCAAGGTTCTTCGTGAACTGCTTCTGGCAGTTGCAAAATAAAATGATACCAGTGTCGTCCTCGACACCATAAAAATAACACTATAAAATAAGACTGTTGAAGAAACAGTCAGTTATCAGGAAAAGGAGAAAAATTATGAGCAGAGTACTTGTAATCGGCTGCGGAGGCGTAGCCAGTGTAGCAATTCAGAAATGTTGCCAGGTTGACGAGGTATTCACAGAAATGTGTATTGCAAGCCGCACAAAGGAAAAATGTGATGCACTTGTAGAAAAACTGAAAGGAAAGACAAAGACAGTTCTTACCACAGCAAAAGTTGATGCGGATGATGTGGATCAGCTGATCGAACTGATCAACAGCTATAAACCGGATCTGGTAATGAACATTGCACTTCCATATCAGGATCTGACAATCATGGATGCATGTCTGGCATGTGGTGTAAATTACATGGATACAGCAAACTATGAGCCGGAAGATACTGATGATCCAAAGTGGCGTGCAATCTATGAAAAACGTTGTAAAGAAGAAGGATTTTCCGCATATTTTGACTATTCCTGGCAGTGGGCATACCGTAAAAAATTCGAGGATGCAGGTCTTACAGCACTGCTTGGATGCGGATTTGACCCGGGTGTTACACAGGCATACTGTGCCCATGCATTAAAGCATGAGTTTGATCAGATTGATACCATTGATATCCTGGACTGCAACGGCGGTGATCATGGATATGCATTTGCGACAAACTTTAACCCGGAGATCAATCTTCGTGAAGTAAGTGCACCGGGAAGCTACTGGGAAGACGGACACTGGGTGGAGATCCCGCCAATGGATATCAAAAGAGAATATAATTTTGACCAGGTTGGAGATAAGGATATGTATCTGCTTCACCATGAGGAAATTGAGTCTCTTGCAAAAACAATCCCGGGTGTAAAACGTATTCGTTTCTTCATGACTTTTGGACAGAGCTATCTGGATCACATGCGTTGTCTTGAAGATGTAGGAATGCTTTCCACAACACCGATCCAGTACAATGGACAGGAGATTGTTCCGATCCAGTTTTTGAAAGCACTGCTTCCGGATCCGGCAAGCCTTGGACCACGTACAAAAGGAAAAACAAATATCGGCTGTATCTTTACAGGTGTAAAAGACGGAAAAGAAAAGACATACTATATCTATAATGTATGCGATCATCAGGAATGCTATCACGAAGTTGGAAGTCAGGCGATCAGCTATACAACCGGTGTTCCGGCAATGTGCGGAGCGCTGATGATGCTGACAGGAAAGTGGATCAGACCAGGTGTGTATACAGTTGAAGAATTTGATCCGGATCCGTTCCTGGATGCACTCGACCGTTATGGCCTGCCGCGCAGTGAAAGCCGCAATCCGAAGCTGGTAGACTGATGGAAGGATTGGATAAAAGAGCACCATTTACAGCCACCGGCGGAATCATTCCGCCGGAATTCAGGAATATAAAAACACCCTGCTATATCCTGGACGAAAAAGCACTTATAAAAAATGCAAAACTGCTCGGTGAAGTATCTGAGAGGACAGGATGCAAGATGCTCCTGGCGCAGAAAGCGTTCAGCAATTATGACTGTTATCAGTTTTTTGAGCCGTATCTTGCGGGTACAGAGGCCAGCGGACTGTTTGAGGCAAGACTTGGAGCTGAGGAAATGCCGGAAAAAGAGGTTCATGTATTCTGTGCCGGTTATCGGGCAGATGAATTTGAGGAACTTCTTCAGTATGCGGATCATATAGTGTTTAATTCGCCAACGCAGCTTCTTCGTTTCGGACCAGGAGCAAAAGAAGCGGGAAAGAGCGTGGGACTTCGGATCAATCCGGAATGTTCCACTCAGGATGGACATGAGATTTATGATCCCTGTGCACCGGGAAGCCGAATGGGGACGACAAGAGCACAGTGGGATGAAGCATTCCAGAAAAACCCGGAACTTCTGGATTTACTGGAGGGCATTCATTTCCATACTCTCTGTGAGCAGGATTCCGATGATCTGGAGACAACTCTTGTTTTTGTAAAGAAGCATTTTGGAGATTTGGCTTCCAGAGTGAAGTGGATCAATTTTGGCGGCGGTCATCATATTACAAGACCAGGTTATGACATTGAACGACTGGAACGATGCATCCGGATGGCAAAAGATGAATGGAAGGTAGAGGTTTATCTTGAACCAGGAGAAGCATGGGCATTAAATGCAGGATTCCTTCTGACCCGTGTGCTGGATGTCCTGAAAAATGGAAAGACAGAGATTGCGATCATAGATGCCAGTGCGGCCTGTCATATGCCGGATGTACTGGAAATGCCTTATCGCCCGCCCCTTCTTGGAGCAGATGATACAGAAGAGGACAGGATTACAGTTCGACTGGGAGGACCAACCTGCCTGTCAGGAGATGTGATCGGAGATTATAAATTTAGACAGCTTCCCCAATATGGAGATATTCTTATGTTTGGAGATATGGCCATCTATACTACCTGCAAAAATAATACATTTAACGGGATGCCGTTACCGGATATCTGGCTCAGACGTGCTGATAATACGATGCAGCAGCTTACAGATTTTGGTTATGCAGATTTTAAAGAAAGACTTGGAAGTCGCAAATAGCGACTTCCTTTTTTGGTGGAATGCATGTATATAGTTCATTACAAATCTCATAAAGTATTATAAGAGCAGAGTAGAAAATCTTCCGTTTTATAGGCAGAGAGGACGCAGATGGTTACAATCAGTCTTTGCATGATCGTAAAAAATGAGGAGAGAGTGCTTGGCAGATGTCTGGAATCTGTGCAGGAGATTGCAGATGAGATTATCATAGTTGATACGGGGTCTGAAGACCGGACAAAAAAGATTGCAGAAAAATACCATGCCAGAGTATTTGAACAGGAATGGCAGGATGATTTTTCAAGAGCGAGGAACTATTCATTTTCTCAGGCAGAGATGGACTACTGCATGTGGCTTGATGCAGATGATATTATTATGAAAAGTGAAGCACTGAAACTGAAGCGATGGAAAGAAGAAACAGACGGATCATCGGATGTGGTAATGATCCGATATGTGGCAGGCTTTGATGAAAAAAGAAATCCGACATTAGTCTATTATCGTGAAAGAATAGTAAAAAGAGATAAGGACTTTCAGTGGCAGGGACGGGTGCATGAGACGTTAGCCGTCAGAGGCAGGACGGAATACCTGGACTGTGAGATAGAACATCACAGCATAAAAACGGAATACTCAAGAAGAAATCTCGAGATATATCAAAAGATGGAATCAGATGGAGAAGTGTTATCGGCAAGAGACAGATTCTATTATGGACGAGAGTTGTTTTATCACAGGGAGTATGTGGAGGCGGTGGATAACCTCCTGAAATTTCTGCAATTACCGGAGGGCTTTGTGGAAAACCAGGCGGAGGCATGCAGAGTGGCAGCACGATGCTGTTATGAACTGAAACAAAATGGAATGGCACTGGAGTTTCTGTACAGGGGACTGACATACCGGACACCGTCGGGAGAACTATGCTGTGATATAGGCAAACACTTCTTTGACAGAAAGAAATGGGAACAGGCAGTATTCTGGTACAGAAATGCACTGCAGGTATCTGAGAATGCAAAGACAGGAGGTTTTGTGGAAAAAGAGTGCTATGGCTATATTCCATGCATTCAGCTGAGTGTCTGCTGGTATTATCTTGGCGATATTGAAAAAGCGTTTCAGTATCATTGTCAGGCGGGCACGTATAAACCTTACGGGAGAGAATTTCTGAAAAATCAGCAGTATTTTATCTCAGTCAAACAGTAAATACAGATTACCGATGTACATCTGACTATTGTTGTCTGAAGTAAAGGGAACAGGAAAGACTGACTGTGCATATCCTAAAGAGAGAAATATTTTAGCAGGGAGCAACAGATGGATTTTTTCAGAAAAAACAGAGAAGCTGACTGTCAGAGTCAGGGCTGCTGCAACTGCGGATGTCCAGGTCCGACCGGTCCTATGGGACCAAGAGGATGTCCTGGTGCAACTGGTCCCCAGGGACCCCAGGGATTACAGGGAATCCAGGGACCAACCGGAGCAACCGGAGCAACTGGAGCCACCGGATTGCAGGGACCACAGGGAATTCAGGGTCCGGCCGGAGCCCAGGGAGCAACAGGGCCGCAGGGAATCCAGGGACCAATTGGTGTGACGGGAGCAACAGGCCCAGCCGGGCCACAGGGGATTCCAGGTCCAACCGGACCAGTGGGTGCAGATGGACCAGTAGGAGCAACCGGTCCAACCGGCCCCGCAGGTACCATAACTCCTGCGGCAGCGGTCGCAAATGCGACAAGTGCGGAAGATGTGGTAAATCAGTTTAATCTTCTGCTTGCAAATATGCGGGCGGCAGGATTACTGGCAGAATAGGACAGAGTAACGTAACTGTCCACAGTAACTAAAAAACATGGTATGACAGAGTATTTCTGTTGTACTGTGTTTTTTTCTTTATAAAGATATATATATATATATGGAATATATCTGGCATAAAAAGGAATATGTCAATATCCCCCCACAGGGCTTATGAAAGACAGCTCGTTTTGGTATCATTGAGTAAGTTACCAAATGAAAAAAAAGCGAGGGAACAGAAGAATGAAAAAGGGATTTTTAACAATGGCCGGAATGCTTCTGACTGTATCACTGGTCAGCGCCGGAACCACAGTGCCTGTACTGGCAGACGAAGAAACAACACTGGTATATGGAAGCGGAGATTATACCAGAATCAACCCGGCTATGGACGAGCATGGCGAGATCAATATTCTGATCTTCAACGGATTAACTGCACATGACGGAGACAATCAGGTAGTTCCGGGACTGGCAGAAAGCTGGGATTTTGATGATGCAACAAACACCTACACATTCCATATGGCAGAAGATGCTAAGTGGCAGGATGGCGAACCTGTTACAGCAGACGATGTTAAATTTACCATCGAGGCTATCATGGATCCAGAAAATGGTTCTGAGAATGCACCGAACTACGAGGACGTAGAAGAGATCAATGTGATCGATGATCATACAGTTGCATTCAAACTCGAGGACAAGAACGTTGCATTCCTTGACTATATGACAATGGCAGTTCTTCCTAAGCATCTGCTTGAGGGAGAGGATATGCAGACTTCTGATTTCTTCCGTAACCCGGTAGGAACAGGCCCATACAAGATTGAATCCTGGGATGAAGGACAGGCTATCACACTGGTTAAGAATGAAGATTATTTCAAAGGCGAGCCATCCATCGACAAAATCGTATTCAAGATTGTACCGGATGATAATGCAAAAGCTCTTCAGTTAAAATCCGGAGAACTGGATATGGCTCTTCTGACACCGAAGGATGCAGTTTCTTTTGCTGATGATGACGCATACACATGTTATGATATGAAGACGGCTGATTATCGTGGAATCATGTTCAACTTTGGAAACGAATACTGGCAGAAAAACCGTGATCTGATCCCGGCAGTATGCTACGGACTTGACCGTCAGGCAATCATTGATGCAGTTATCCTGGGACAGGGAATGCCTGCTTATGGTCCTCTTCAGAGAAATATCTACAACTGTGAAGATGTTGAACACTATGATTACAATCCGGAAAAATCAAAAGAAATCCTTGAAGCAGCCGGATGTGAAATGGGTGATGACGGATTCTACTATCGTGATGGCGAAAAAGTTGGTTTTGTTATCAGCGTAAGTGCCGGAGATCAGGTACGTATTGATATGGCTCAGATCGCAGCACAGGAACTGAAAGAAATCGGCATGGATGTATCTGTAGAGATCCCTGCACAGACAGACTGGGCAGGACAGATGGCATTCCTGATCGGATGGGGAAGCCCGTTTGATGCTGACGACCACACATACAAAGTATTCGGAACAGATAAGGGAGCAAACTACTCCAGTTACTCTAATGAAGAAGTAGACAAGTATCTGACAGAAGCAAGACAGTCAGCTGATCCGGAAGTTCGTAAAGAAGCTTATGCTAATTTCCAGAAAGCTCTGGCAGAAGATCCGGCTTATGCAATGATCTGCTATATCGATGCTAACTATGTAGCTGACAGTAACATTAAGGGAATCGATCCTGATACCATTATGGGACATCACGGAGTAGGTATTTTCTGGAATGTTGCAGACTGGACAATCGAATAATAAGAAATGGGTTGTGATGGGGGCACTCGGAGTGCCCCCATTTTTACACGAGCGGAAAAAGGGTTAAAAATGGAACATTTATTAGAGGTCAAAAATCTTTCGGTTACTATAGATGGTTTCTCGGGAGAGGTTCAGGCAGTGAGAGACGTCTCTTTTTCATTAAAGAAGGGAGAAGTGTTGGCTATAGTTGGAGAATCCGGATGTGGAAAGAGTGTGCTCTGCAAAAGTATCATGAAGCTTTTGCCGCCAAGCGCAAAGATAAAAGAGGGCAGTATCTGTGTTAATGGACAGGACATTACCTGTTACAGGGAGAAGGAGATGCAAAAACTGCGTGGAAAAGTTTTTTCCATGATTTTTCAGGATCCTATGACTTCTCTGAATCCAACTATTAAAATTGGAAAACAAATCGCGGAAGCAGTGATCATTCACAATAAGAATTATACAAAAGATCAGGTAGATCAGAAGGTACTTGAACTTATGGAACTGGTTGGTATTTCGCATCCTAAGGAACGCTATCATCAGTATCCCTGGCAGTTCTCCGGCGGGATGCGCCAGAGATGCGTTATGGCGATCGCACTTGCATCAGATCCGGATATTTTATTTGCAGATGAGCCGACGACTGCATTGGATGTGACCATACAGGCACAGATTCTGGATCTTCTGCGCGAAATACAGATGAAACTGGGAACAGCTACCATACTGGTATCCCATGATCTGGGAGTTGTTGCCCGGGTAGCGGATCGGGTAGCGGTAATGTATGCGGGCAAGATTGTAGAGATCGGTACAGCTGAGGAAGTCTATTATGATCCGAGGCATCCATATACATGGGGGTTGATGAGATCACTTCCGGCATTTGCAAACGGAAAAGAAAGTCTGTATACGATTCCGGGTATGCCGCCGACTTTGATCGATCCACCAAAGGGTGATGCTTTTGCATGTCGAAATGAATATGCCTTAAATATTGACTATGAAGAAATGCCGCCTATGTTTAAGATCACAGATACGCATTATGCGGCAACCTGGCTGCTGGATCCAAGGGCTCCACAGATCAAATCACCTATGGGAGGTCAGCACAGTGAGTAAAGAAGTATTATTAGATGTCAGGCATCTGACCCAGCAGTTTCATCTGACAAAAAAGATCAAAGTAAAGGCTGTGGATGATGTATCATTTCAGATCCATAAAGGTGAGATCTTTGGTCTGGTAGGAGAATCTGGCTCCGGAAAATCCACAGTAGCCAGATGTCTGATGAACATTTATCAGCCTGCACAGGGCGAAATCTGGTACAAGGGTGTCAATATCTGTGACAAAAAGGAATTCAAAAAGCATAAAAAGATGCTGCAGACCAGACGCCAGATGATCTTTCAGGATTCCGCATCCAGTCTGAATCAGAAAATGAAGGTATCCGATATCATTACGGAACCTATGAGAATCCAGCATATCACACCTCCGAGAGGAAGCTTTGTGAAAGAAGCAGCCTTTCAGATGGAGTATGTAGGACTTGAGAAGAGTTTCCTGGATCGTTATCCGTCCGAGTTATCCGGCGGGCAGAGACAGAGAGTGGCAATAGCCAGATCTCTTTGTATGGAACCGGAATTTCTGGTTGCGGATGAACCGATCGCTTCTCTGGATGTGTCTATACAGGCACAGATCGTGAATCTGTTCCGACATTTGCAGGAGGATCATGGATTTACATTTTTATTTATCGCTCATGACCTGGCCATGGTCGAGTATCTTTGTGACCGTGTCGGAGTCATGTATCATGGAAAACTGGTAGAACTGGCACCGTCAGAAGAACTGTATTCTAATCCGGTGCACCCTTATACAAAAACATTGCTGTCTGCGATTCCTGTTCCGGATCCGATCAGAGAAAGACAAAGAGTACTTAAATATTATGATGGTGAAGGAATGGAAAACAGTGTGTGGACAGAAGTGTCACCGGGACATTTTGCGATGCTTTCGGATGGCAGAAAGGGGTGCAGCATATAATGAGACAAAAAAAGTTAGTCTACTATGGTAAAAAATGCCTGATATTTCTGATTTCAGTATTTATACTGTCTGTTGTAGTATTTTATGTAGCACGTCTGGCACCGGGCGATCCGTTGATTTCCTATTATGGTGATCGTACAGAGAAGATGAGTCCGGAAGAACGTGAATGGGCTATGGAAAAACTGGGTCTGAATGAACCGATTTCTGTACAGTATGTGAAGTGGGTAAAAAATGCTTTTCATGGAGAGTTTGGTATTTCATTTAAATACAAACAGGATGTATTAGAAGTGATCGGTGGCCGTATCGGTAATACATTTCTGCTGGGAGGAATCGGATTTATCATTATGTTTGCGGGAGCATTGCTTCTGGGAATCCTATGTGCCTGGTACGAAAACCGGCTGGCTGACCGGATTTTATGTAAATTGGGTACGATATCCAGCTGTATTCCTGAGTTCTGGATGGCACTGGTGCTGATCCTTATTTTTTCCGTAAATCTCAAGATCCTGCCAAGCAGTGGTGCCTACAGTACCGGAAAGGCAGGAGATGTTGGAGACAGGGTGATTCATCTGATCATGCCATTGACGATCGTAGTTCTTGAGCATCTGTGGTACTATGCTTACATGATCCGAAATAAAATCCTTGAAGAAGTTCGTGCAGATTACGTGCTTCTGGCGAAGGCCAAGGGACTGGATAAGAAAAAGCTTATGTTCAGACATTGCGTTCGAAACGTGATGCCTGCTTACTTAAGTATCATGGCTATTGCAGTTCCTCATGTACTTGGTGGAACCTATGTTGTAGAAAGTGTATTCTCGTATCCTGGAATTGGAGCTCTGTCTTATGAGAGTGCCAGATATCATGATTATAATCTGCTGATGCTGCTTTGTATGATGTCAGGAATCCTGGTTA
>UMLB01051841.1_pt1 | contig 10657 bp, 9 predicted proteins | sample 1966481 | NCBI WGS metagenome assembly UMLB01 (sample SAMEA4836192, study PRJEB28245) | human gut metagenome | biome: gut microbiome; material: fecal sample | place: Denmark | collected 2008 | reverse complement strand
CCCATACGTTTTACAGCACAACGCCGTCCTTGAAGATGGAGATCTCTCTGAATCCCTTCTCCTCGGCCTTTGTCTGCTTTCCGTCTGCTGTTTCGATCACCAGCTGCAGCAGTCTCTTTGCAGCGTCGTCAATGGATTCTCCATCGGCGATGGGGCCGGCGTCAAAGTCGATCCACCCCTTCTTCTTTTCCGCAAGCTGGCTGTTGGTGGCCAGCTTAAGAGTCGGGGCCGGAGCTCCGAAGGGGGGTCCCCTTCCTGTGGTGAACAGGATCATATGGGCTCCTGCCGCTGTCATGGCTGTGGCGGAGACCAGATCGTTTCCAGGTCCATACAGCATATTGAGCCCCTTGGCTGTCACCGGATCTCCGTAGCCGATCACGTCCATGATGGGAGCCGTACCGCCCTTCTGGACACAGCCGCAGGACTTGTCCTCCAGGGTGGTGATCCCGCCCTGACGGTTTCCTGGGCTGGGGTTGTCATAAACCACCTCATTATGGCTGATAAAATAATTCTTAAAGCCATTGATCATGTCCACGGCCTTTTCAAACACCGCTTCATTGACGCAGCGGTTCATTAAGAAGCCCTCTGCGCCAAACATCTCCGGCACCTCTGTGAGCACAGTGGAGCCGCCTCTGGCCGCCATCATGTCGCTGAAGCGGCCCACAGCCGGATTGGCTGTGATCCCGGATAAGCCGTCAGAGCCGCCGCACTTCATGCCGATGACCAGCTCGCTTACAGGAATGGGCTCTCTCTTAAACTGGGACGCATATTCTGCGCACTGCTTTAACAGCTCCCGGCCCTCAGAAAACTCATCCCCGGCTTCCTGGCAGATCAGGAATTTTACCCGGTCCTTATCATAATCGCCCAGTTCTTCTAAGAACTGCTCGTGGGTCAGATTTTCACAGCCCAGTCCCAGCACCAGCACAGCCGCCGCGTTGGGATGGCGCACCAGGGCCGCCAGAAGCTTCCTTGTCTGGGCATGGTCCTCGCCGGTCTGGCTGCATCCGAGGGGATGGGGGAAGGTGTAAAGACCGTCGATGGTCCCTGTCACAAGATCCTGATTGTCCCGCACCATCTTCTTGGCCACATCGTTGACACAGCCCACGGTGGGAATGATCCAGATCTCATTGCGGATGGCGGCGCAGCCATCCTTTCTGCGGAAGCCCTGGAAGGTCTCCGGCTCCACCTTTTCAGGGAATGTGAGGCTTGGGGTATAGGTGTACTCCATCTCACCTTCCAGGTTGGTCTTTACGTTATGGGTGTGCATCCAGGTTCCTGGAGCGGCATCCTCGGTGGCATGACCGATAGGAAAGCCGTATTTTACCACATTTTCACCCTTTCTGATGGGAAGAAGGGCGATCTTATGGCCCTGGGGGATGTCCATAAGAGCTTTAACAGTGATCCCTCCGGCGGTGATCTCCTCGCCTTCTGCGATGGGATGGAGAGCCACTGCCACGTTGTCCAGATCAGAAATCCTTATTGTCTTCATATTTCAAATTACAGGCAGCTTGCAAACGCAGCCTTTGCTCCTTCCGTGCGGATCATCTTTAAGTCGGCAGTAACGGTTTCTTCCAGTCCGGCGATCTTTGTAAGATCCTGATCCCACATCTGTTCGTTGGTAAGAACGGCATGGACCAGAGCCTCTGGAGTGTCGTTTCTGTGGGCATAGTAAAATTCCAGGGCCCAGCGGTCGTCGCTTACAGTATACTCATTTCCAGCCGGGCGTCTGCATACCAGTCCGGCGTCCGTAAGGGACTGGATCTCATTGCTGTAAAATGCGATATAAGCAGCCAGGGACATGGTCAGGCACTGGGGCAGGCAGCCCTTTTCCTCAATGTAGCCTAAGAAGGACGGCATATTCCGGGCTTTCCACTTGGAGGTGGAATTTAAGGAAATGCTCATGAGCTCATGGTTTACAAAGGGATTATTGAACCGGTCCTCCACGGCGGCAGCAAACTGCATCAGATCGTCCTTATCCAGCGGAAGGGTCGGGATCACCTCATCGTAGAGCATCTTGTTCATGAAGCCCTTGATGGTCTCATCGTTCATGCAGTCCCGGACGATATTTTCACCTGCCAGGTATGCGCCGAGGACAAAGCCTGTGTGGGCGCCGTTTAAGATACGCACCTTTCTCTTTTTGTAGGGGCTCATATCCGGTGTTACGAATACCTTATCCAGAAGTCCGGCCTTCTTAAAGGGAAGCACATCATTTAACTTCTCGTCGCCTTCGATGACCCATACGCCGAACACCTCTCCCACGTCCAGCAGGGGATCTGCATAGCCGTGCTTTTCTTCTAATTCAGCCACTTCCTTCTCATCCCGGATACGGCCCGGTACGATCCGGTCCACCAGGGAGCCGCAGAAGGTGCAGTCCTCATTCACATATTTTCTGAAGCTATCCTCCAGCTCCCACTGGTCAATGTACTGGTTCACGCACTTTAACAGTTCTTTTCCGTTGTTGTCGATGAGCTCGCAGGCTAACATCACGATCCCCGGCTTTCCGGCTTTATAGCGGTGATATAAGACCTGGGTCAGCTTTGCCGGGAAGCTGGACGGCGGGCAGTCGTCCTTTTTGCAGGAAGGATCATACTGGATGCCTGCCTCTGTGGTGTTGGAAACGATGATCTCCAGATCGTCGCTGGCAGCCACATCCATCATTTTTTTGTAGTCGTCGGCTTCATAGGGGTTTAAGCAGCGGCTCACGCTGGAGATCACGCGCTTTGCATCCACCTTCTGGCCGTTTTCACTGCCGCGCAGATACAGGGTATAAAGGCCCTCCTGATCATTGATCATATTGGCAAGGCCTGGAGCAATGGGCTGTACCAGGCAGCACTTTCCGTTCCAGCCGGCCTTCTCGTTGGCCAGATCGAACCAGTAATCCACGAACGCCCGTAAAAAGTTTCCTTCGCCGAACTGCAGCACCTTCTCCGGCGCATCCTTTAATACATATCCGTCATAACCGGATTTTTTTAACACTTCATAATTTAAACGTTCCATAAAGCTTTCCTCGACTTTCTTAAAAAATCTGCCGGATGAATGCATGACCATCCATCCGGCAGGTGAAGCCACCTCCATTTGGAAGCAGGGCTCTTTATTAATAGAACAGATTTACCAGGAAGGTGGTGAACGGCTCGAACCATGTCAGGAGCATCAGGTTGACCACCAGCAGGATGTAGAACGGAACTGCCTCTTTAATGAAGGCCGCCGTCTTACACTTGGTAATGGAACAGGTAACGAACATCAGCGTGCCCATTGGCGGAGATAATGCGCCGATGGCGTTGTTGAAGATATAGATCATTGCAAACTGGATCTCGTTGATCCCGTACTCGGCAGCAATGGGAGCCAGTAACGGAACCAGGATGATCATGGAAGCGTTTCCTTCAATGAACATGCCCACAAGGAGAAGGAACACGTTCACAACGATCAGGAATACGAATTTACTGTGGATATTGGCTAACATCCATGCGGTCAGCGTCTGCGGGATCCGCTCCTTGGTAAGGATCCAGGAGAATACAGATGCCGCGGATACGATGAGCATGATGGATGCTGTGGAGCACACGGTCTCCTTTAAGCCCTGCACCATATCCTTCACATGCATTTCACGGTAAATGATGCCTAAAAGGGCAGCGTAAAGGATCGCCACAGCTCCGGCCTCCGTTGCGGTGAAGATACCGATACGGATGCCTCCGATAATGATGATCGGAAGCAATAAGGGCAGGACTGCCGGCTTAAAGGCCTTCCAGAACCGGGGCCAGGTGAGCTTTTCTGTGGTCAAGTTTCCGTATCCGCGTTTTTTTGAAATAAAGCCCACTAAGATCATCATGGTGATGCAGAGGAGGCCGCCTACGCCAAAGCCGGAAATGAACAGCTTACCGATGGATACGTTGGCAATACATCCGTAAAGGATCATGGCGATTCCCGGGGGGATCAGCGGAGTGATCATAGAGGAAGCTGCCGTAACCACGCTGGAAAACTCCAGGGAGAAGCCCTTCTTTGTCATCTCCGGCACCATCATTTTGGACTCCATGGCCGCGTCGGCGATATTGGAGCCGGACAGACCGCCCATGACGGTGGAAAGGAGAACGTTTACCTGGGCAAGACCGCCGGGAAGACGGCCAGTGACAACCTCACAGAAGTCCATGATCCGCTTTGTAACGCCCGTATAGTTCATGAAGATACCCGCACAGATAAAGAACGGGATGGCCATAAGGGAGATCTTCTCCGTACCGATGATGGCCTGCTGGGCAAATACCACGGCATTGATATCGGGAGTTAATACGAAATACACCATGGAGCCGCCAAGAACGGCAATATACACCGGAACCTTAAGGAATAACAGGACCAGCATTACGATGGCTGATAACATAAGAACATCACTCATTGCTGCTTGCCGCCTCCTTTGCTTCCGATTTTACACCTTTAATGATGCTGTAAAAATAGCTGAAGATCATATCAATGTAAGAAAAAATCGCAATTCCGTATACGGCTGTATAAGGAATCTTTAACATGCTGGTGGAACGGCCGCTCTTTATGAATACCTGGATGAAGCCGATACTCTGGAAGAACAGATAGCCTACAACTGCCACCACCACGATGGAAATGAACCATTCCATGATCTTCTGCACCTTCGCAGGCATCAGATCCACGATCATTTCGATGGCCACATGGTTTCCGGTCCTGAAAGCGGCACCGGCCGCTGCAAATACGATCCATACTAAACAGGAAGTCTGCACCTCCTCGAGCCATGTGAAGGGAGCGTCGAAAATATAACGCCAGATCACGCCCAGGAAGGTAAGGACGATCAGGATCGCCAGGATCGCAGATGCAACTGCGATATCCAGGTTCATCAGGACAGAAGCAATTTTATTTTGTTTCTTTTCCATACCTTTGCTCCTAATATTGGCTTCTGCGGCCAGACCGCAACGGTCCGCCGCAGAAGATCATTTCACGTCAGTCTTATTCGTTTGCGCCCATGGCTGCTCTTACAGTGTCATAGAGACCATCTGTCCAGCCAAAGTCCATCTCATAGAAGGGCTGTGCCTTTTCCTTGAAGCCTGCAAGAACCTCTTCGGACGGCTCCACAACGGTAACGCCCTCGTCCTTCATCTTCTGGAGGTAATCGGCCTCAGCAGCCTGCTGTACTTCGTTGTTGTACTCACCGGCCTCAGAAGCAGTCTCTAAGAGCCAGGTCTGCTGCTCTTCTGTTAAGCTGTTGAACCAGTCAGCAGAAACCACCCATGTGGTGAAGTTCTTTACGTGTCCGTCAAGGATCAGGTACTTGGCAACCTCATGGAGCTTTCTTCCATAAAGAGTTGCCAACGGGTTCTCAGCGCCGTCGATGGTCTTGGTCTGAAGAGCCTGGTAAACATCGCCTAAAGCCATACCTGTGGAGGTTGCGCCTAAAACGTCGAAGCCCTTGGACTGGATCTCATTGGAAGGAACGCGGATCTTTAAGCCCTTTAAGTCCTCAACTGTGTTCACCGGAACGTTTGTTAATGTATGTCTCTCGCCGTAGATCCAGTTGGAAGCGATGATCTTAAGACCTTTCTCCTCCAGCTTATCACACTGCTCTTTATACCAGTCAGATTCGATCAGAGTCCAGCACTGATCCCAGTTATCAAACAGGAACGGTCCGAATACGATACCGAAATCCGGTACGCCGTAGTCTGCATAGAAAGCGCCGTCTGCCAGTGTGCAGACATTCTCTCCTAAGAGCATGGAGTCGATCAGGGAGGACTTGTCTCCTAACTGGGAGTCCGGATAAACCTCAATGGCCATCTTTCCGCCGGATTTCTCTTTGATGATCTCCTGTGCCTTTGTCCAGCCCTCGCCAACGGGCTCCGTGATGGAGTTCTCGAATGCGACCTGGAGAACTACCTCTGCGTCTGCACTGCCGGAATCAGCTGCTGCTGCGGTCGTCTCCTTGTCCTCAGCTGCTGCTGTTGTTTCCTTGTCAGCTCCGGCTGCTGCCGCAGTCGTCTCGTCTGCTCCGCCGCCGCAGGCTGTAAGAGTTGCTGCTGTCATTGCTCCTGCCAGTGTCAGGGCCATAACCTTTCTCAGTTTCATAATGTTTTCCCTCCGTTTTTAGCTTTTTGCAGCAGTCCGGCTGTTCTTTGCGCCCTCTGCGCCGGCCGCCTGGGCCACTGCATATTTTGGGTTTATGTGTAAAGCCCTCCAGGGCCTTCACGTTCCTTTTCTTTGCGGGATCCGTCCCGCCCGGCTGTATTTATTTCCCGATGGCAGAGAAATCAAATACGACCTTTAACATATCTCCCGGATTGTTGGCAAAATCCTCAAAGGCCTTTGCAGCCTCATCAAAGGGATATACGTTGGTGATGATCTTCTCCAGGGGAGCCTTTCCAGCGTTCACAATGTCGATCAGCTCCAGGAAATCCTTCTTTAATGCGTTTCTGGAGCCGTAAACGTTCAGCTCCTTTTTCTGGATCAGCGTGAAGTTGAAGTCCAGGTTCTTCTTTCCAACTCCAATGAGCACCATACGGCCGCCAAAGCAGCAGGCGTCAATGCAGTTCTGGAAGGTGGACGGAAGCCCCACCGCCTCGATGGTAACGTCAAAGCCGTTGCCGTCTGTGATCTCGTTCACTCTCTTCTCGAAGTTTTCCGGAGAATCATTTAAAAGTGTTCCGTCTACGCCAAAGTCCTTTGCCATCTCCAGCTTTCCGGCAGATACGTCGGAAATGTAAACAGACGCGCCCTTGGCCTTGGCTGCGATGGCCGCCAGAACGCCGATGGTTCCGGCTCCCACTACCAGGACCTTATCTCCCTCTTTTACGTTGGCCCGGCTCACGCCGTGGTAGCTGATGCAGAAGGGCTCGATGGCTGCCAGTGTCTTTGCATCCATGCCCTTACCGTCGTACACACGCTCGATGGGCATTGTTATGTACTCCTGGAAGGCGCCGTCTCTCTGGCAGCCCATGGTCTGGTTGTCCATGCAGGCGTTTACGGTGCCGTGCTGGCAGGAATAGCAGTGTCCGCAGTTGAAGTACGGGTTGCAGGTCACGATCATTCCCTTCCTGATCCCATAGGCATTGTTCTCGTCGGACTCGATGACCTCTGCGGAAAACTCATGGCCCGGGATCCTGGGATAATCGAAGTATGCGAAGGTCCCGCGGTAGGAGCCCAGATCACTTCCGCAGATCCCGCCGTAAAGAAGCTTCAGTAAAACTTCGCCTTCTTTTCTCACCGGCATTTCCACATCTTTGATCTCGACCTGGCCGGGAGCGTTAATGTACATTGCTTTCATGGTTCATTCCTCCTGTGAATGATATGTTGATACCTCATCGGTTTCATTTTGTATTCTTTGTTGTATACATCAGATTATAGACACCTTCTGCCAATATGTCAATATGGAACCGACTATTTTCTTCTGTTCTGTACATTTTAACAAAGCATTCTTCTGTGTTTTGTGCATTCCGCTGTGTTCTATTTTGTTATTCTTTTAACATTTCAGCACCTTGAAAATTCTCCGATTCTATGGTAAACTTCTGTTATATACATCAGTGCTTATTTACGTGTCATTTTTCATCATAAGGAGTCCCATATGCCGAAAACAAATCTGAAAACCTTAGCATACAATAAGATACGCCAGAAGATCGTCACCTGCGAATACGCTCCCGGCACCTTTCTAAATGAAGAGATCCTGACGGAGGCCCTGAGCTTAAGCCGCACGCCCATCCGGGACGCTTTAGGCCGTCTGGAGCAGGAGGGGCTGATCGAGATCCGTCCCAAACGCGGAATTATCGTTAAATCTTTAACCGTCAGTGACATCAACATGATCTTTGAAGTACGAAATATGTACGAACCCTATATCCTGAAAAATTACGGCTCCCTTCTCCCTGTGGAACGGCTTCATGGATTTTACGATATTTTCCTCCACACCGATTCCAACAGCGAATGCTTTAAAAACAACGACTATTTTTATGAACTGGATTCTGATTTCCATTTGATGATCGTCCGATCCTGCCCCAACGTTTACATCCAGAACAATTACAGCCTGATCCTCACCCAGAACGCCCGGTTCCGCTACATGACAGGCAACGTTTCCAATAACCGTCTGGAGGACACCTTCAAAGAGCATCTGGACATCATCCGCCCCTGCCTTCAGAAAAACTGGGACGAGGCTGCAGAAAAAATGCTGTATCACCTGGAGGAATCAAAAAAATCCACCTTCCAGCTGATCTTCGATGGCATGGACAACGGCACCATTAAATTCTGACGCCTCCGGCCCCGCAGCCGCAAAAAGGCCGCAGCCCGCTCCGGCAGCCTTCGCTGTCCCGGACCGGCCTGCGGCCTTTCCCGTTCTTTCTTTTTTGTTCTTAAAGGCGTTCTCCGATCAGAGCCGTCAGCTCATCCATGGTGGACACCGTATTGATATCGTTTCTCAACGCCGCAGAATTGGGATATCCGGCCGTATACCAGGCCACATGCTTTCTCATTTCCCGCATTCCCGCTGTCTCGCCTTTAAATTCCAGCATCATCTGCCCGTGGCGCAGGATCATGGCCTTAAGCTCATCTGCCGACGGCCTGGGAGGCTTTCTCCCTGTTTCCAGGTATTCTGCGATCTCCCGGAAGATCCAGGGATTCCCTTTGGCTCCCCGGGCCACCATGATCCCGTCGCATCCGGTCTCCTCCACCATCCGCTTCGCATCCTCCGGCGTGAACACATCTCCGTTTCCAATGACCGGAATGGATACCGCCTCCTTGACCTGGCGGATGATGTCCCAGTCCGCCCTTCCCGAATAATACTGCTCTCTGGTGCGGCCATGGACGGCAATGGCCGAAACACCGCAGCCCTCGGCGATCTTCGCGATCTCCACAGCGTTGACGGATGAATCGTCAAAGCCCTTGCGGATCTTCACCGTCACTGGTTTTTTAAGGGTGCGCACCATGGCGGAAAGGATCTCCTCCACCAGCTTCGGGTTCCTCATTAACGCCGAGCCCTCTCCATTTTTAACGATCTTTGGGACCGGGCAGCCCATGTTGATGTCGAAAATATCGTAGGGCCCCTCTTCCAGCTCTCCTGCGATCTTTGACAGGATCTCCGGATCTGACCCGAATAGCTGAAGGGATACGGGCCGTTCCCTGGGATCCACCTCCAGAAGCTCCTTTGTATTCCTGTTTTTATAAAGCACCGCCTTGGCGCTGACCATCTCCATACATACCAGACCGCAACCCTGCTCCCGGCACAGCACCCGGTAGGGAAGGTCCGTCACCCCTGCCATGGGAGCCAGGATCACATTGTTGTCCAGGGTCACATTTCCGATCGTCAGCTTCATGGTACCAGGGCTCCTTCCGCGTTCACATAACGGCCGTCATCCACATATGTATTGGTCTGCATGACGCCAGTCTGCTGGTCAAAATAATACCAGATCCCCTGGGAATTGACCCAGCCGGCAGCCATACTGCCGTCTGCATTGAGAAAATAATATTTTCCCTCCTTCAGAAGCCAGCCCGTCTGCATAGCTCCCACACTGTTTAAATAATACCATTTTCCATTGACCATCTGCCAGCCGGTCTGCATGATCCCGTACATGTCCAGCAGATACGTTTTCCCATCCACATAGCCCCACTGGCTGGAAACGGGCTGCCCGTCAGACGCCATCAGCCGCCATTTTCCATCCTCCAGTTTTTCCCAGGTCCCTCCCCGGTAGGTACTGAATATATAAAGAGACCGTTCCTGGTCCTCCAGATATTTTTTCGCCGCCTCGGAGTTGGGGCCGCCGGACAGGGCCTCTTCCTCTGTCTGTCCCTGGTTTCCCATGGGATTATTTCCCACCTCCCCGGGACCGGCTCCGCCGCTCCAGCCGTTGTCATAGGCCGGATTGTTGGCCGCCTGGCCGTCATATATGATCACCTCATGATCCTCCATGCCGGGACCAAAATTAAAGGCAAGGGCATCGGCGGATACGGTCCCCATGGACAGGGCCCCCGCAAACACCGCTGCCAGGACCGCCTGCCTTCCTATTCCATTCTTCCGATCACGCATCCGTCTCCTCCTCTGTTTCCAGGTCCGCCAGGCTGTCTCCCAGGAATACCACCCGGTAATACAGCTCCAGGGACTCCAGAAGTTCCTTTTTCTCCCTCTGGTACTGGCGGATCTTTAAGCCGCTGCCGATCTCATCAAATAAATAGTCCTTATCGTCGGCCTGGACCTTAAACTCCAGCTCCCCCTCCGGCGTAAACTCCATGGTCAGGACGCCGCCGATGTCCTCGGTGAACAGCACGCACATGATCTGCAGCTCTTTTTTTATATGATCCGGCAGCGCCTTAAAATCCTGGTTGAAATAATACTTCTGCTCATAGGAGCTGGCTCCGCAGAGGACTATATTTTCTGTCCCCGGAAGAAATTTTAAGATCTCAGAGATCTGCCGGATCTGGATATCCGCCTGGCTCTGGTCAAAGCCGAACCGGTCATCCTCCAGGGCTGCCACGGTCATCCCGGCCGCCTTTCCCGCCTGGATCCCCACCGTGGAATCCTCCACCACAAAGCACTCCTCTTCCGGGATCCCCAGGGTCTTGGCCGTATAATGATAGATCTCCGGATTGGGCTTGCTCTGCTTAAACTGGCCGCCGCTGACGATCAGATCAAATACGGGACGCATCCCCGTCTCCTCCATGATCCGGGCGATCAGCTTCGGGG
>UMLB01056098.1_pt1 | contig 10736 bp, 5 predicted proteins | sample 1966481 | NCBI WGS metagenome assembly UMLB01 (sample SAMEA4836192, study PRJEB28245) | human gut metagenome | biome: gut microbiome; material: fecal sample | place: Denmark | collected 2008 | reverse complement strand
CACGTCGGCGCCGACTTCTTCCACCACGCCGACCATCTCATGGCCGACAGTGATGCCCAGCACCGCTCTCGGCACACTCCCGTGCTTTATATGCAGGTCGCTTGAACAGATGCTGCCGAGAGTCACACGGACAATGGCGTCTGTCGCTTCCTGTAGCTCTGGTTTAGGCTTGTCAATCAAGGCAAACTTGCCCTTCTCTATGTATGTATATGCTTTCATTCTGAATATAATGTTACTGATATTTTGCTCTCACCGCCTTTGGCAGCTTGCTGACTATAAGCTCATACGACTCTTTTATCCACGCCGTTACGGTTTCTGCGGCAAGTTGCCCATAATACACGTCGCTCCAATGCTTCTTGTTCCAATGAAACGCAGGGGTCACCGCCGCATATTGCTCGCGCAACGCTTCGTTTCTCTCCGGAGCCAATTTACATGCAAACCGCGGATTCTCACCATTCATGCCGAGCCGACTTCCACCCAGCCAAAGGCACAGAAAAATCTTGCCCTCAACACGAAAGGTGACAACGTCATCTCCAAACGGCTGATCCTCTGTCACACCAAACAAAGACAAAGCGTATTCCCTGACCTGCTCAATGTCCATAAAGCATTATTCTTTTCTTTCTTCCGGAGGGACACATGGAGGCTCTTCCTCATATTTCGGCGACGCTCCGTAGCGATTTTCGCCCTCCGCACTGTCCTGGCAAAAGAATATTATCATCACAATCTGATATACAGAAACTATGCCACAGAAAAATATATACTTGCCAAATACCACAAACGGAGTAATGGTGTCCTCAAAATCATCCATCGTCATAAAGCTAAGAACATCCGAGACACACATTGAGACAATAATGATTGTGGCCACTACAGGGAAAAACATCCACCATCCGCTGCGTCCCGTGTCGTGCAACCGTCTGATTGATATAGGTATGGTCACAAGCCAAAACAGAGGAAGGAAATTTGATATGAAATAGGCAACCAGCATAGCCCACCAAAACTCAGACCGGCGGGAGCGTCCCTTTGTTTCAAAAATTCGCTTTGTGGCAAGCGACAATGCATCCTGAAAAGAAAGCTGTTCGTGTACAATCATAATATCACAGATTTTTATGTTTTATTTGCAAATTTAGCACATTTCAGCGATTTTCAGATGTGGGCAGCACCTTTTTTTCCTTTTGTCATTTAAAAGACGTAACTTTGCAGCCAAATTAAATTTAAAAACTTATTGATTATGTCAACTTACACAGAAGACAAACGGAAAGTGACTACTCGCCGCCTGCTTGAAATGAAGCAGCGCGGAGAAAAAATATCTATGCTTACAGCCTACGATTTCTCGATGGCGAAACTCATCGACGAGGCTGGAATGGACGTGATTCTCGTTGGCGACTCCGCCAGCAACGTGATGGCTGGAAACGTGACCACTCTGCCGATGACGCTCGACCAGATGATTTATCACGGCAAGTCGGTGATGCGTGGCGTGAACCGCGCGCTCGTGGTTGTAGACATGCCTTTCGGAACATACCAGGGCAACTCTAAAGAGGCTTTGGCTTCGGCTATCCGCATCATGAAGGAAACACATGCCGACTGCGTGAAGCTCGAGGGCGGCGCCGAAGTGCGCGAGTCGATTGAGCGCATCCTGTGCGCCGGCATTCCCGTGATGGGTCACCTCGGACTGACACCACAGTCAATCAACAAATTCGGGTCATACACCGTGCGTGCCCGCGAAGAGGCTGAGGCAAACAAACTTATCGAAGACGCCAAACTGCTGCAGGAGATTGGATGCTTTGCAATCGTGCTTGAGAAAATCCCCGCCACATTGGCAAAAAAAGTGGCAGAAATGCTTGAAATTCCTATCATCGGCATCGGTGCCGGAGGCGGTGTCGACGGACAGGTGCTCGTGATGCACGACATGCTCGGCATCAACAAGGGATTCTCGCCTCGCTTCCTGCGCCGCTACGCTGATGTGGGCACAATCATCACCGACGCTGTGGCAAAATACATCGAGGACGTGAAGACCTCTGATTTCCCCAACGAGAAGGAACAATACTAATCAGCAACACTCACAAACAACAACCGCGGAAAGCCTATGCCCTCCGCGGTTATTGTTTTTATACTGTTCCGTCAAATATTGCCCTGTGCCGGTTCCGACGGAATTTCATTGCCGTTGTTGTCAAGCTCGATTTCTTCCTCGGGCATATCAATGTCTTCAACATCGGTGCTGTCAACATCTGTAGTGTCGGAAGGCGCCACATAGCCCTGGCAATTGTACGGGCGGTCGTCGACCCTCAGACCGGGCCACGGCTTGTCGGAAATCTTTCCACGATATTTCGCAGCCAATTGCGGGTCGCGCAGCACTTTCTCCATAAAATAGCCAAACGCAGGCAGCGCCGTGTGGCTACCCTGCCCCATCCGTCCGCTGCGGAAATGCACGCTGCGGTATTCTCCTCCACACCAGCATCCGGCAACAAGGTTTTTCGTCACGCCCACATACCAGCCGTCACTGTTGTTTGACGTAGTGCCTGTCTTGCCTCCGAAATTGGTGTCGAAATGATGGATGTCGTAGCTCCACAAGGCTTGCGACGTGCCTCCCGGCTCCGTCATACCAGCCAGCAGCATCTGCTGCATCAAGAAAGCCGACTCCTCGCTGATTGCCTGCTCGTTTTTCGGTTCAGCCACATAAAGCACATTGCCGTCTTTGTCCTCGATGCGGGTGACAAATTCCGGCACGTTGTGCCTGCCCTTGTTCATCACCGTGCAGTAGGCGTCGACCAGTTCGAGCAGAGTGACATCCTCCGTGCCGAGCGGCATTGCCGGAGTTTCTTTTATCGGAGAGGTGATGCCCAGTTTATGAGCCACGTCGGCAACGCGGTTCAAGCCCACCTCATGCGCCACCGAGACAGCCACCGAGTTGATCGAATTTGAGAACGCGTGCTTCAGCGACATCGCTCCGCCGGTATAGTATCCGTTGGCATTGCGCGGAGTCCACTTCGTCGGCTTGCCGTCTTTGTCGAAAGCGTCATACTGCTTCCACTCGTCCACACGGTCGTCGCACGGGCCGAGTCCAGCCTCCATCGCGGCTGTGTAGACACACAGTTTGAATGTCGATCCCGGCTGACGCTCAGCGATCACCTTGTCATATTGCCAATGATTATAGTCAATATCGCCGACCCAAGCCTTGACAGCGCCCGTTTCAGGCTCCATCGCCACAAATGCGCAATGCAGGAACTTCACCATATACCTAATGGAGTCCATCGCACTCATCATTTCCGTGCGCACCTGGTCGGGAGCATTGTAGTCAAACAACTTCACGCGGTGAGGCAGATTCATATAATAATTCACCGAATCAGGGTCGTCGGGATAACGTGCCGACAACTGCTTGTAGTAGTCAGTTCTTTTGGCGATGTCCTCAATAAATCCCTTCTTCTCCTCGCGGTTCTCGTCGCGCCACGGATTCTCATTGCCCCAGTCGGACTTGAAATTGCGCTGCACCTGCTGCATGTGCTTCATCACAGCCTCCTCGGCATACTTCTGCATACGCGAGTCGATGGTAGTGTAGATGCGCAGTCCGTCGCCATAGAGATCCTTGTCATTGTCCTTACACCATCCATTCTGCAGCTCATCGGCAAGCACGTCGCGGAAATACGGAGCCTTGCCGTCGGTAGGCTTCACAGGCGTATATTTCAGTTCTATCGGCAGCTCGCTCAGCGAGTCATACTCCTCGTGCGTAAGAAACTTCTTGCGCAACAAGTTGCTCAACACCACATTGCGGCGGCTCTTTGAATTCTTCGGATTAAGACGCGGATTGTAGGTCGTAGTGGCCTTCAGCATACCGACAAGCACAGCCGACTCCTCCGTCTTCAGCTGCATCGGCGTCGTGTTGAAATAAGTCTTCGCCGCCGTGCGGATGCCGAAAGCATTGCTACCGAAATCCACCGTGTTGAGATACATCGTCAGAATCTCCTTTTTTGTATAGAACATCTCCAGTTTGACAGCCGTCACCCATTCCTTCGTCTTCATCACCAACAGACGCACGCCAGGTATAAATCCAGTGAGTCCGGTGGAATACTCCGTGCGTGTGCGGAACATATTCTTGACCAGCTGCTGAGTAATCGTGCTCGCTCCACGCGCCTCGTGGTGCACAGCCATATCCTTCATCGCAGCCGCCACACCCTGAAAATCTATGCCGTGGTGGGAATAGAAACGCTCATCCTCCGTCGACACCAACGCGTTGATGAGCATTGGCGAAATCTCGTCATATTCAACAGGGATACGGTTCTCGCGATAGTAACGTCCGAGCACCTTGCCGTCGGCACTGTAGACAATCGACGCTTCATCTTGTTTGGGATGGGCTATGTCATATAAGCTCGGCGATTTTCCGAAAAGCCACAAGAAATTGATGTCGACCAATATCAAATAAAGGACAAACGACACCACCACCGTGGCACACACAATACCCACTTTTCCATACCAACGCGCCTGCTTGTAAGTGCGCCGATACCAATTCCACATTTTGACGCAGCCGCGCCAAATGTAACGGAGCAACACAAGCAATCGCCTAAGAAGCCCCTTCAAAAAATTTGGTTTCATCCGGTTGTTGTTTTATCAACTGCAAAGATAGTGCAAGGTGAGTGAAGCGCAAAACAAATTTATTTGATTTTGCGTTTCCGAACCGCAGCCTATTTTATTGAAAGTAGTGCAAGGTGAGTGAAGCGCAAAACAAATTTATTTGATTTTGCGATTCCGAACCGCAGCCTATTTTTCAATAAAACAATCATCCGCACATAGCAGCTCTGACTATTATGTCGCATTTCGATCATATTCGCTTTCTTTTTGCTATTTTCAACGTATTTACAAAACTTTTTTCCACAACAACGGCTATTTTTGTCGCATTTAGTTTGCAGGCTTGATGTTTTTCCATATCTTTGCAGTCAAAATGTAAGCAAAGAAGAGAAAAAAGCGGGATTATGAAAGAAAATTTGAACAAAAACAATCTTTTTTCCAAGAAGATAGACCAAAAAGACTATCCAAGTCACCAGCCCTTGGGGCTGTATGACTCTTCCTACGAACACGATGCATGCGGTGTGGGCATGCTCGTCAACATCAATGGTGACAAATCCCACGAACTGGTCGATGCAGCCCTGACAGTGCTTGAAAACATGAAGCACCGCGGCGCAGAGGGTGCCGACAACAAGACAGGCGACGGCGCCGGGATTATGATTCAGATTCCACACGAATTCATTCTTCTTCAAGGCATTCCAGTGCCGGAAAAAGGCAAATACGGCACCGGACTGGTATTTCTGCCGAAAGACGAGAAACGCCAAGCCGCAATTATGGGAATCGTGATTGAAGAAGTGGAGCATGAGGGACTGCAGTTGATGCACATGCGCAATGTGCCCGTACGCTCAGAGATTCTCGGCAAAGACGCCCGCGACACAGAACCCGACATAAAGCAGATTTTCATTACCGGAGTTACCGACACCGACACTTTTGAGCGCACGTTATATCTTGTGCGCAAACGCATCGAGCGCCGCATCGACGACAAGGACTTCTATATCGTGTCGCTGTCAAGCAAGAACATCATTTATAAGGGTATGCTCTCGTCAACCCAAGTGCGCGAGTATTTCAAAGACCTCACACAACCATATTTCACAAGCGGGCTGGCGTTGGTGCACTCCCGCTTCAGCACCAACACGTTTCCAACCTGGAGTTTGGCACAGCCGTTCCGTCTGCTGGCGCATAACGGCGAGATCAACACCATCCGCGGCAACCGCGCCTGGATGGAGGCAAGAGAAAGCGTGCTGTCGACGCCGGCGTTGGGCAACGTCAAGGACATACGTCCAATCATCCAACCGGGCATGAGCGACTCCGCCTCGCTCGACAATGTGCTGGAATTCTTCGTAATGTCGGGACTAAGTCTGCCGCACGCCATGGCAATGCTCGTGCCGGAGTCGTTCAACGACAAGAATCCTATCAGCGAGGATTTGAAAGCGTTTTATGAATACCACTCCATCCTTATGGAACCGTGGGACGGACCGGCGGCACTTCTTTTCAGCGATGGGCGTTATGCCGGCGGAATGCTCGACCGCAACGGTCTGCGTCCGGCACGCTATCTGATTACGAAAGGCGGTATGATGGTGGTTGCGAGCGAGGCTGGAGTAATCAACATCGAACCTGCCGACATCGAAGAAAAAGGACGTCTGCAACCTGGCAAAATTCTGCTTGTCGACACACAGGAAGGCAAGATATACTATGACGGCGAGCTGAAAGCGCAGCTTGCCGCCGCACGCCCATACCGACAATGGCTGTCGACAAACCGCATCGAGCTGCACACGCTACGCAGCGGACGCAAAGTGGACAATGCCGTCAGTCTCTTCGGCAGAAAGCTGCGTGCTTTCGGATTCACGCGCGAAGACGTGGAACGCACCATAAAGCCTATGTGCGTGAACGGGTCGGAGCCTACTGCCTCTATGGGCAACGACACGCCGCTTGCCGTGTTGAGCTGCCGTCCGCAACTGCTGTTCAACTACTTCCGTCAGCAGTTTGCACAGGTGACCAACCCCGCCATAGACCCAATCCGCGAACAGCTGGTGATGTCGCTGACAGAATATATCGGCGCTGTGGGCATGAACATCCTTTTGCCAAGCGAGTCGCACTGCAAGATGGTGCGTCTGCCCCACCCCGTGCTGACCAACACCCAGCTCGACATTCTCTGCAATATCCGATACAAGGGATTCAACACCGTGAAGCTGCCAATGCTGTTTGATGCGGCAAAAGGCACCGCCGGGCTGCAGGAAGCCATCTATGAGCTGTGCCGCCGCGCCGAGGCATCGGTCGACGACGGTGTGAACTACATAATACTGACCGACGAGGGCGTCGACCGCGACCATGTGGCAATTCCGTCGTTGCTGGCGGTGAGTGCTGTGCACCATCATCTGATTTCGGTGCAGAAACGTGTGCAGACCGCTCTTATCGTCAAGAGTGGAGAGATCAGGGAGGTGATGCATGCCGCACTGCTGCTTGGCTATGGAGCAAGCGCCATCAACCCTTATATGGCATTCGCCGTGCTCGACGACCTGGTGAAGCGCGGCGATGTGCAGATGAACTACGAAACGGCTGAAAGCAACTACATCAAGGCTCTTTGCAAGGGTCTCTACAAAATAATGAGCAAGATGGGCATCAGCACCATCCGTTCCTACCGCGGAGCAAAGATTTTCGAGGCTGTAGGAGTCAGCGAGGAGCTGCTGCGCAACTATTTCGGAACACAGACATCGTCCATCGGAGGTATCCGCCTGAAGGAAATCGCCGACAGCTACACGCATTTCCACGATGATGGCTTCTCCATCAAAGACGAAGACGAGATTCTGCCAAACATCGGGCAGTTCTCATATCGCAAAGACGGCGAGCGCCACGCCTGGAATCCTGAAACGATTGCACTGCTGCAGCTTGCCACCCGTCAAGGCAACTACAATAAATTCAAAGAATTCACAGCCGCCGCCGACCACAAAGCAGAACCGATATTTCTGCGCGACTTCTTCACGTTCAAGAAAAATCCGATTCCGATTGACGAAGTGGAGCCGGTAGAAGAAATTGTAAAGCATTTCGTAACTGGAGCAATGTCGTTTGGAGCCATCAGCAAGGAAGCCCACGAGGCGCTTGCCCTGGCAATGAACCGACTCGGCGCACGCAGCAATACGGGCGAAGGCGGCGAGGACAGCAGCCGCTTCCACGAGGCGGTCGACGGAGTGTCGCTGTCGAGCAAGACAAAGCAGATTGCCTCCGGCCGCTTCGGCGTCACAACGGAATATCTGGTCAACGCCGAGGAGATTCAAATAAAGGTGGCACAGGGAGCGAAACCCGGCGAGGGAGGACAATTGCCCGGATTCAAAGTCAATGAGGTGATTGCCCGCACACGCCACTCCATTCCAGGCATCTCACTCATCTCTCCGCCACCGCACCACGACATTTACTCAATCGAAGACCTCGCGCAACTGATTTTCGATCTTAAGAATGTTAATCCGCGCGCAGCCATCAGCGTGAAACTCGTGGCGGAAAGCGGTGTCGGCACCATCGCGGCGGGTGTGGCAAAGGCAAAGGCCGACCTGATTGTAATCTCAGGAGCCGAGGGAGGCACAGGAGCGTCGCCGGCTTCATCGATGCGGTATGCCGGAATCTCGCCTGAGATTGGTCTGAGCGAGACGCAGCAGACGCTCGTGCGCAACGGGCTGCGCGGCAAAGTGCGCCTTCAGACCGACGGCCAAATGAAAACCGGACACGACATCGTGAGCATGGCGTTGCTCGGCGCCGAGGAATTTGGATTCGGCACGACAGTGCTTATCGTATTGGGATGCGTGATGATGCGCAAATGCCACTCAAACACCTGTCCTATGGGCGTTGCCACACAGAATCCTGAACTGAGGGCACACTTCCGCGGACATGCCGACCACGTGGTCAACTATTTCCGTTTTCTCGCCGAAGAGGTGCGTGAATATCTTGCAGAGATGGGATTCCGGAAATTCAACGACATCATAGGCCGCACCGATTTGATTGAGATAGACAAAGCAGTCAGCCAGAAGTCAGAACTGCTCGACTTCTCCCGCCTGCTGCATAAAGAAAGCGGAGACGCAAGCATACGCCACACAGAAGCGCAGATGCACGACATCGACAGCGTGCTCGACCGCACAATCATAACAGCCTCCGATCCGGCTATCAGCAACGGCAAAGAAGTGTCGCTCGAATATGCAATCGCCAACACCGACCGCGCTGTAGGCGCGATGCTGTCGGGATTGATTGCCGACAAATTCGGCAACGAGGGTCTGCCCGACGAGAGCATTTCCGTCAGATTCAAAGGCTCTGCCGGACAAAGCTTCGGAGCGTTTCTCGCCCATGGCATAAGCTTCAAGCTTGAAGGCGAGGCCAACGACTATCTCGGCAAAGGACTCAGCGGCGGACGCATCGCCGTGGCACCCCCAGTCAGAAGCCATTTCGCGGCAGAGAAAAACACCATTGCCGGCAACACGCTCCTTTATGGCGCCACAAGCGGCGAGGTTTATATCAACGGCCGTGTCGGCGAACGTTTTGCCGTGCGCAATTCAGGTGCCATTGCCGTTGTTGAAGGTGTCGGCGACCACTGTTGCGAATATATGACCGGCGGACGCGTTGTGGTGCTCGGAGCAACTGGACGCAATTTCGCAGCCGGCATGAGCGGCGGCGTGGCATACGTTTGGGATCCCGACCGCAAGTTTGACTACTTCTGCAACATGGAGATGGTTGAACTCTCGCTCATCGAAGACTCCTCGGCACGCAAGGAGCTGCACGAGCTCATTCGTCAGCACTACCGCTACACCGGCTCGGCGCTGGCACGCCAGATGCTTGATGAATGGAACCGGTATGTCGACGACTTCATACAGGTGACACCTATCGAATACAAGCGGGTGCTTGCCGAGGAACAGATGCTCAAACTACAACAGAAAATCGCCGAGGTGCAGCGTGACTATTAACTTATTTCCCCAACCGATAAAACGAAACAACATATATGGGTAATCCTAAGGCTTTTCTTACCGTACCACGCCAGGAGGCGGGCTATCGCCCCATCCACGACCGTATCCGTGACTTCGGAGAAGTGGAACAAACCCTCAACACATCCGAACGCCGCCTGCAGGCATCCCGCTGCATGGACTGCGGCGTGCCGTTCTGCCACTGGGCATGTCCGCTTGGCAACCGCCCTCCGGAATTTCAAGACGCCATCTACAGAGGCAACTGGCACGAGGCTTATGAAATACTGTCGCTGACCAACGATTTTCCGGAATTCACCGGACGCATATGCCCAGCCCTGTGCGAGAAGAGCTGTGTGCTTAAACTTGCCGTCGACGCTCCTGTCACCATCCGCGAAGACGAGGGCGCAATTGCCGAGACAGCATTCCGCGAAGGATATGTGGTGCCGCGGCAGTATCAACGCAACGGCAAAAAAGTGGCGGGAGTGGGCAGCGGTCCCGCCGGACTGGCAACAGCCAACCAATTGAACCGCCGCGGCTACGACGTCACCGTGTTCGAACGCCGCGAGGCTGTTGGAGGGCTGCTCCGCTTCGGCATTCCCAATTTCAAGCTCAACAAAGCCATCATAGACCGCCGCGTCGATGTGATGAAGGCAGAAGGCATAACTTTTGAGGTGAATGCCGACATCGACATCCTCAATCTTCCCAAGGGATTCGATGCCTATGCCGTCTGCACAGGCACCCCCCAGGCGCGCGACCTCAACATTCCCGGACGCGACCTCAACGGTGTGCATTTCGCGCTCGACCTGCTGAGCCAACAAAACCGGGTGCTTGCCGGACAGACATTCTCAGCCGACGAGCGGGTGACGGCAAAAGGCAAGCGAGTGCTGGTTATCGGCGGAGGCGACACCGGCAGCGACTGCATAGGCACGAGCATCCGTCAAGGCGCCGTGGCTGTGACGCAGATTGAAATCATGCCGAAGCCTCCGGTAGGCAACAACCCAGCCACCCCATGGCCACAGTGGCCGCAAGTGCTGCGCACAAGTTCGAGCCATGAGGAAGGCTGCGAGCGAAGGTGGTGTCTGTCGTCGACCAGATTCATCGGCAAGAACAACAATGTCATCGGAGTGGAGGTGGAGGAAGTGGAATGGACGCCAAACCCCGAAGGCGGACGCCCGCTGATGAAACCCACTGGCAAAAAGGAAGTCATCGACGCTGACCTTGTGTTGCTCGCCATGGGATTTCTTA
>UMLB01019359.1_pt1 | contig 10746 bp, 6 predicted proteins | sample 1966481 | NCBI WGS metagenome assembly UMLB01 (sample SAMEA4836192, study PRJEB28245) | human gut metagenome | biome: gut microbiome; material: fecal sample | place: Denmark | collected 2008 | reverse complement strand
ACGAATCAACGCCGACATCTTGGCTATTGTTGTTGTTCCCTTGCCTGTGTTCATCCCGATGTAATTGGGCAGCAGGCTGCGGTAAAGCCCTACGCGGATTTCTTTGTTCGGGATGTCGAGCCTGTACAGATCGGTCTCGGGGTCGTAGCCCTTGATTGTGATGTAGCCGCTCTGATAGAGCAACGGCGTTATCGTGGTCATTCGCTCCGTCGGAGCGTCAAACTCTGACTTGTCGGCATCGCCGCCTCCTATCTCCGACGGCATAACATGGTATTTGTTGAGCATCTCTATCAGATAGGTCGGTGTGCCCGTGGAGAACCAATAATAGTCAAGACAACCTGACGCCATCGCGTTGAGAAGGCTGAACGGATTGTACACGTCGGGCGACTGGGCTGCAAAATGATAACCATCATAATATTCTCGCAGTCTCGTCAACGTGTCCTCCCTGGTCATGCCGAGCCGCGCAGCCAACGCGTCGACATCGGCCGACATCTGACTTTCAAGTTCTTCATTCGTTATGCCGCAGATACCGGCATAATCATTACGCATACTCACGTTGACCATGTTGTTCAACTCGCTGAAAATGCTCATCTGCGAAAACTTGGTTATCCCTGTAAGAAACACAAAACGAAGATAGGGTTCGCAATCCTTCAACGGGCTGTAGAAATTGCGCATCACGTTGCGCAACAACGGCAGTTTCTCATCCTCATGCACCACGTCGAGCAACGGCGCATCATACTCATCGACCAGGACAACGACCTGACGCTCCGTCTTGTTGAATGCTGTCATTATGAGTGCTGACAGTCTGTCATTTGCGTCTGCTGCGGGAATGTCAATTCCCCACTCTTCCTCATACTCTGCCAATCGGCGGTCAAGATAGCGTTCCAGCTGGTCCTTATCCATGTGTTTTCCTCCAGCCATACTGAAATGCAGCACTGGATATTCAGTCCATTCCGTTTCAAGCCGTTCAATGGCAAGACCCTTGAACAAATCTCTACGTCCCTCGAAATAGCTGCGGAATGTTGACGTGAGCAACGACTTGCCAAACCGTCGCGGACGGCTCAGGAAAAAATATTTGCCATCGGTATGCGTCATGTGGTAGACATATTCAGTCTTGTCTACATACAGCATATCTTCCTTGCGTATACGCTCAAACGTCTGTATGCCGATAGGGTATAGTTTTCGTGACATAATCTTTTCCTTTTATGAATTTGACGTAAAGGTAAATAGAAAAGTCCAATCCTCCAAACAATACCTGGAAGGACCGGACTTTTCATAGCCCGCTATTATAGAAGAAAGATAAGAATAAATAGAACCGATTGCATAAAACGCAATAATAAAATGCCTTACGAAGTTTTGCATTTTAGCGGCAAACAAAAAAACGCGCGCCCGCAGGATTGCTCCTGCGGGCGCGGTTGTGTTATGGCTTGCTGACGGATTAGAACAATGCCTTACCTGTCATATCGGATGGCTGCGGCATTCCCATAATCTTGAGAATTGACGGTGCTACATCGGCGAGGATGCCGTTTTCAACCTTCGCGTCCTTGTTTTCCGTAACGTAGACAAATGGCACTGGGTTGAGCGAGTGCGCCGTGTTTGGCGTGCCGTCTTCGTTGATGGCGTGGTCGGCGTTGCCGTGGTCGGCGATGATAACCACCTCATAACCGTGGGCCTTGGCAGCCTCGACTGTATCTTTCACGCAATTGTCGATAGCGACAACGGCTTTCTCGATAGCCTCATAGATACCTGTGTGGCCAACCATGTCGCCGTTGGCGTAGTTGACTACAATGAAGTCATATTTCTCTGTGCCGATGGCGTCTACCAGCTTGTCCTTGACCTCGTATGCGCTCATCTCTGGCTTGAGGTCGTAGGTGGCTACCTTTGGCGATGGCACGAGGATGCGGTCCTCGCCTTCATACGGTGTCTCGCGACCGCCGTTGAAGAAGAATGTCACGTGGGCATACTTCTCTGTCTCAGCTATATGAAGCTGGTGCTTGCCGTTGTTTGCAAGATACTCGCCGAGGGTGTCCTTTACATTCTCTTTGTCGAAGAGGATATGAACTCCTGTAAACGATGAGTCGTAAGGTGTCATACAGTAATACTGCAACCCTGGGATTGTGTGCATGCCTTCCTCCGGCATGTCTTTCTGTGTCAACGCGATGGTGAGCTCCTTTGCGCGGTCGTTGCGGTAGTTGAAGAAAATAACGGCGTCGCCTTCTTTGATTGTGCCGTCAACTTTGGCGTTGACAATAGGTTTGATAAATTCGTCGGTAACGTCCTCATCATACGACTCCTGCATTGCCTGAACCATATCTGTCGCCTGTTTGCCCTTGCCGTCTACAAGCAGGTCGTAGGCTTCCTTGACGCGGTTCCATCGTTTGTCGCGGTCCATTGCATAGAAACGGCCTACGATTGAGGCTATCTCGCCTGCCGACTGGCTGCAGTGCTGCTGCACCTGCTCAATGAAGCCCTTGCCGCTCTTCGGGTCGGTGTCGCGGCCGTCCATAAAGCAGTGGAGATAAACTTTTGTCAAGCCATACTCTTTGGCGATGTCGCAAAGTGCATAAAGATGCTCAAGCGAGCTGTGCACGCCACCGTTTGATGTAAGTCCCATGAAGTGGATGGCTTTGCCGCTCTCCTTGGCGTATGTGAATGCCGAAACAATCTCTTTGTTCTTGAGAATAGACTTGTCGGCAATCGATTTGTTGATTTTAACGAGGTCTTGATAAACCACACGGCCGGCTCCGATGTTAAGGTGGCCAACCTCTGAGTTACCCATCTGTCCGTCGGGCAATCCTACGTTCTCACCGCTTGCCTGAAGCTGCGAGTGCGGATATGTTTTTAGCAAATAGTCCCAATAAGGCGTTGGGGTGCAATAGATTACGTCATCTTTCTTGTGATCGCCGATTCCCCATCCATCGAGAATCATCAGCAATGCTTTCTTACCCATAATGTTATCGTATTTTTTTAATTCGTATTTCCTTGTTTTGCGCTTGCAAAGTTACAACCTTTAGCGTTCATCTGCAAGCACTTTGCTGAAAACAAAAATCTTGCCATCTGCACTTATTTTTTTTAATTTTGTTGTTTTTTCAATTATTTTGCTTATCTTTACATCCATAACCTATAATTTTGACTAAATGAAACGGACTACGACTATTCTTATCGCTATTTGCGTATCGGCATTATTCGCCAATGGAAAACAGATTTCCCAGAATGCAGCCCTTTCGGCTGCGCGCAAATACTCCAGAACTGGACAAGTCGCGCCCGCAAAAAATCTGCGAAGCGACAAGACAAACAACGCTCCATACTATGCTTTCAATCTCGAGCAGGGCTATGTCATCGTCAGCGGCGACGACGAGATGACAGAACTTGTGGGATATGCCGAAAACGGCTTTTTCGACGCTGAGAATGTTCCGCCTCAAATGCAGCTGTGGCTCGACGGATATGCTGAATATGTGGCTGCGGTGCAGAGCGGAAAGGCTAAAGCCAGAAAAATTCTGCTCTCCGACTCGCCGTCGGTTGTGGTGGAGCCTTTGGTCACCACCAAATGGAACCAGGATGCGCCATTCAACAACTTCGCTCCGGAATACACTGACGACAACAACAACACGCAGCGATGCGCAACGGGATGCGCAGCTACAGCGATGGCGCAGATAATGAAATTCCACAACTGGCCGGAACAGGGTGTCGGACATTACTCTTATGAGCATCAGTCATTCGGCACAATATCATCCAACTTCTCGGAGCACGTCTACGACTGGACGAATATGATTGACAGATACAACAACGGGGAATACTCCAACGTGCAGGCTGATGCCGTTGCGTTGCTGATGAAGGACTGCGGCGTGTCGTTGAACATGAACTACGGTCCAGTGAGCGGCGCTTCAATCTATAGCTACACACCGGCTTTTAAAAACTACTTCCGCTACTCGTCGCGCACAGTAAACCGCAGCGGGTGCGAGACTGCGGAATTCACAAAAATAATCACCGACGAGCTGCAGGAGGGACGCCCGATTATCTATTGCGGCACCGGCGAGGATGGCGGACACGCTTTCGTGGTCGACGGATACGACACCAACTATTTTCTCCACGTAAACTGGGGATGGGGTGGATACAGCGACGGCTATTTCGACATGAACTATATGGACCCGGCGGGTCTCGGAATCGGCGGTGGAAGCGGCGCTTTCAAATGGAACCAGGGCATCGTGCTCGCCCGTCCGCTGAAAGACGGAGTGGAACCGTATGAATTTATACAGCAGCTCTGCTTCGTGCTCTTCAACGATGTTCAAGGCGGCATATTCTGCGAGCAGGAAATGCCTGCCAACAAGGACGACGTTGTGACCATCCTGCTGCGCAATACGGCAAACCTGAGCGGGGAGTCGTTCTTCGGCAGCCTTAATGTGGGTGTGTTCGACGATTCGGGCGCATTGGTGACTATGGGAAATGAGGAGCGCATAGAGAACAATAACGGTGAACTGTTGGAATTTCAAAGCGGCAGCCTATATTCCGTCGACCTTCCAATGACTCTCAACACCGCGGGAATAGCCGACGGAAACTACATCGTACGAGCTATGTCGAAAGCTAATGGAGACGTATGGCGGAAATTCGCCTCTACTGACTGTCTGAACATGACGGTTGCCGACGGCAAGGTTTCATTGGTTTCTCCGACACCAAACATTTCCTTGACAGGAATCGGTTCTTACAACGGCAACGTCTACAAAGGCAACCCGTTCAGCGTCAACATTACAATCCACAACGGCTCGTCAATTCCTGCCGATGGCAGCATTTTGTTCAAGGTGACCGATTCTGAAACGGGCGATGCTCTCAGCGGCTCCTTGCGGGCAATTGTCTACGACAACTGCGACTTCAGGTCCAACATTGCTTTCTCAACAACAAACGACTTTTTCGCTATAGGCAAAACTTACAACATCTCATTCACCGGATTCCAGACAACCGACGGCAAGACTCTGCCGATAAACAATACCATTCCTTTGAGTTTCTCTATTGTCGAGAACACAGAAGTGCAGAGCAGTTTGACGTTCTTCAACATTGAGGGCAGTCCTTTTGGCATGACTGTCTCAAATGAGAATTTCAACAAAGCCGACGATACAATGGTGAGCATCAACTGCCTGGGAAATGCAAACGAGGAAACATACCAGGGATACATCGCCATTGAGACCCTCAACTTGCACACTGGTTCAAAATGGCATACATCGCTTGGTCTGACCGAAAATATCCCACAAGGCGCTTACTACCCTCAAATCAATACCCCGTTCAAGGCATTGCCGATTGCAACTGCCGACGACGGTGTGTACAGGCTCTCAACCGTCAGCCAGGAGATTCGCAACGGATACCTGTTCCCCGACTGGCTGTATACAACCAATACATCGCACATCGACTTCCGCGTGAACGGTTCGGATGTGACTGTGCTGCACCCGGTAGATGAAGTGACTTTCAGCGCCGCTCCGGAATCATATCCTACCATCGGCACAAACTGCACTTTCAATCTCGATCTTGAGAACAAGAACGACAAGTCGGAGACCATCAGTGCTGGAATGTATTTCGTAGACCAAGACAACAATGGAATAGGCTTGGCTCAGGTGGACGGAATAATCCTGAAAGCCTATGAGCAACAGACTGTGCCTGTCACTGTGTTTATCGACCCGGCAAAGTTCCATGAGAGAACCCATTACGCTGCCTATCCTGTCATCCGCAAAGGTGAATCATATATTTTAGGAGAGCCATACGAATTCAACGGCGCGACATCAGGCATCAACGATGTCAACGCGGTCAATGTTAAGGCATATCCTAATCCTGCTGTCGACGTGCTCCACGTCAACGTGGAAGCCCTGAGAATTGACGTATACAACGCTGGTGGCGCACTTGTTGCCGACGCTTCAAACGCCGACTCTGTCAACGTTGCGCATCTGCCGGCAGGCTACTACATCGCCGTTGTCGCAACCGCCGACGGAACTGCCCGCATCCCGTTTGTAAAGAAATAGCTCTATAATAAAACCTGAAAATAGAAACGGCGCTGAATCGACATCATGTCGGTCAGCGCCGTAACTTTATATGGAGAATCGGCTATTTGCCTTCCTCATACCATTTTGAATACATCAGATAGTTGTGTGCTATCTTCACGTTCATCTCCTTTGCCTGTGCCGAATCGACCATCTTCTTGAACTTGGCGGGCACTCCCATCCACAGTTCGTGCGCTCCGATTTTAGTGCCAGGCGAAACAACGCTGCCGGCTGCCACGATGGCGCCCTCGCCCACCTCGACGCCGTCGAGCAGCACGCTGCCCATGCCGATAAGCGCATAGTCGCACACCTTGGCTCCGTGGATTGTCACGTTGTGACCTACCGAAACGTCGTTGCCGATTTCAATAACCGACTTCTGATAAAGAGTGTGGAGCACCGAGCCGTCCTGTATGTTGACGCGGTCGCCAATGGTGATTGTGTTTACATCTCCGCGAAGCACGGTGCTGAACCAGATGCTGCATTCGTCACCCATCGTCACGTCGCCGACAAGTGTGGCATTCTCTGCAATAAAGCAGTCCTTGCCGATTTTGGGAGTAAATCCTCTAACTGATTTTATAAGTGCCATTAGAATTATTTTTTAAGTTCTTTAGTTTTCTCTTCAAGCCAAGCCTTCTGCTCTGCATCAAGATGCGGCATGAGTCGCTCGCGCACTGTGGCGTGATAGTTGTTGACCCACGCCAGCTCATCGGCTGAAAGCATCGACAAGTCTATCAGACGGCTGTCGTAAGGGAACAAGGTCAGCACCTCAAAGTTCATAAAGTCTCCGAAATCATCCGTATGACGATAGTTGCGCGAAAGCACAAGGTTTTCGATGCGGATTCCATACTCTCCGGTTTTGTAAAGTCCCGGCTCGTCGCTGGTAATCATTCCCGGCACAAGCACCGTAGGATTCTCGTTCAAACGGAAATTCTGCGGTCCCTCATGCACGTTCAGGAAATGTCCGACGCCATGGCCTGTTCCGTGCCAGTATGTCATACATTCCTTCCACAGGAACTGACGCGCAAGCACATCAAGCTGGCTGCCGCGGGTGCCTGTTGGATAAATCATCGAGCCAAGGGCGATATGCCCCTTCAGCACGAGAGTATAGTCGTGGCGTTGTGCTTCGGTTGGTGTGCCGAGAGCAACGGTGCGCGTGATGTCGGTTGTTCCGTCGAGATACTGGCCGCCAGTGTCTACAAGCAACATTCCCTCGGGGTGAAGAGTCGACGACGTTTCCTTCTCTGGCTCATAATGCACGATGGCGCCATGCTCGTTGTAGCCGGCTATAAGGCCGAAGCTTTCGCCGCGGTAAAGCGGACTGGCTGCACGGAACTCCTGAACCTTCTGCGCCACGTCATATTCCGTGATGCTGCCAGAAGCCACGTTCTGCTCAATCCACATAAACAGTTTCACGAGAGCCACGCCGTCGCGCTCCATAGCCTTACGCGTGCCCTCGATCTGCACATCGTTTTTCACTGCCTTCAGCAATGCTACCGGCGACTGCGCATAGACCGTGCCGCAATTGAGCAGGCTGCGGGCAATCGTGTCGCTCGTCTTGTTTGGGTCAAGAAGCACTGTGGCGTCCTTGATTTTCTCAAGAAATTTCTCCACACTGTCGTAAGGAGCCACCTCTACACCGCATTCTTTGAGATATGACCGCACATCGGCATCGATTTTGCGCTCATCCACGAAAAACACGTTAACAGTGTCCGACAGATAGGCATAAGATATTGTCACCGGATTGAATTCAACGTCTGAGCAGCGCACATTGAGCGTCCAGGCAATCTCGTCGAGTGCCGACAGCAATGTAGCGTCGGCGCCGTGCTCCGCTGCCTTGTCAAGCACTTTCTTTATCTTGCTCTGCGTGCTTTCGCCGGCATACTGCTCCTCATGCACAAACACCTTATCGAGAGGCAATGCCTGACGGTCGGCATAAATTTCAGGGAATGGATCAAAGTCGGTGGCGAAACGGAATCCGTTCTCGCCGCAGAACGCCTCAAGACGCGATGCCTGAACCACGGAGAAAAGCAGTCCGTTGACAGCAAGCACTCCGCCTTCCTCAAGATTCTCGGCAAGCCACTCGGTCGTTGTCGGATCGTTGCCGCCGTCTTCCTTATACATTGTCACGCCGGTGCCTTCAAGCTCCTGCTCTGCCTGAAGAAAATAGCGAGAGTCAGTCCACAGTCCTGCATCGGTGAGTGTGACCACTGCCGTACCGTTTGATCCAGTAAATCCTGTAACCCAGTCGCGCAGTTTCCAATGCGCGCTTGTATACTCACTCTGATGAGGGTCGGTGCCTGGGATAATCACCGCATCGACGTGGCTCTTGCGCATTGCCTGGCGCAAAGCCTCAAGATTTTTTACAGTATCTTTCATTATCTGTATGTTTGTCCGGTTTTATTTGCCGGGGTTCAATGTCAAGCGGTCAAGCGCCACGTAAGCGGGAGTGTTCATGCCCCACTGTCCGGAATCGCTCGAAGCCATCTGCAAGTAGATGCTCTTCAACGCGCTGCCGGCACTGAGCGGCGACAGGTCGACCATTGTCCAATCCTTTACCAATGTGTGCTTTCCGTCGCGGTAGTCGGCAAGATAGAAATCCACCGGACCCACGACAGTGCCATTGGCTGTAACGCCATAGAACGACGCCTTCATCCAGTCGCCGTCGGCAAATTTCTTTGAATACGACGAGCCGTTGAGCATCGTGTAGAATGCGTAGGTCGTATTGTTCAGATACACAGACTTGACGGTGAACGTAGAACCGTCGGTCATCGAAATTCCCAACGACGGGCTTGCTGGATTCTCTCCTTCAGCCGAATTCCAATAGCCTACAAGATACGGTGTGCCCAAGCCTGTGACACCGCCGCCCGACATTGAGGCATACTGATGGTCGAGCCATGTGTTTTCAGCAGTGTAGTCATCAACGTCTGTGACGCGCGACGCGCAGAATCCCGACCAGTATGAGCCCCAATCGCTCGCTGTGGCTGTGTGGGAGAATGTAACGCCCTGGCAATCGATGCCATGCACCTCTGTATTGAGAGCGTCGGCCCATTCGCCATCGCCGTTATATGTCAATTTTGTATTGACAAGATTGACAGTTACCGTATTGTCGGGCTCGTTGTCGGAGCACGAAGTCATAGGCAACACTGCCAACAGTCCACACATCAAAATCAAATTCTTAACCGTAAATTTCATCTTCTTAATTCTTTAAAATGTTATATGTTTTGCTTCAATATTGTCGGAAAGAAACACCGAAGCCATCGTGCTGAATTTTTCTGACGACTCTGTGGTGCGATATTCGCATCCGCCGCCTTTCACGCAGCGCGACTCCATCTCAGGATGGCGCGAAAGATAGTCTTTAAGGCTGTCGGCAACGATGGTACCCTGCTTCACGATGCTGACTCCTTCTGGGATATAACGCTTGATTTTCTGATACAGCAACGGATAATGCGTGCATCCAAGCACAACCGTATCTATGGCCGGCTGCTGGGCAAACAACATGTCGACATATTTCTTGACGAAATAATCGGCTCCGTCGCCGTCTGCCTCACGATACTCCACCAACGGAACCCACATAGGACACGCCTGACCGTAGGTGTGATAGTCGGGATACATCTTGGCAATCTCCATCGGATAACTCCCGCTCTGTATTGTGCCGGCGGTGCCGAGCACTCCGATATTTCCGGTGTGGGTCAACTGTCCGAGCACCTCAACCGTAGGACGTATCACGCCGAGCACTCGACGCGTAGGGTCGATTTTAGGCAAATCATTCTGTTGAATGGTGCGCAACGCCTTTGCCGACGCCGTGTTGCACGCCAGGATAACCAACCGGCATCCGCTGTCGAACAAATGGCGGACAGCCTGTAGCGTGAACTGATAAACAATGTCGAACGAACGGCTGCCATAAGGTGCGCGCGCATTGTCGCCAAGATAAATATAGTCATATTGCGGCATCAGCCTGCGCATCTCCGACAATATGGTCAATCCACCATAGCCGGAGTCGAACACGCCAATCGGCCCTGCCGTCATCTTTTCTTTCTCCATAATGCAAAGATAGTGCAAGGTGAGTGAAGAGCAAAACAAATTTATTTGATTTTGCGCTTCCGCTAAAGACCTTAAAGTCCTTAAAGTCCTTAAAGCCCCTAAATTTCTACTGCCCCCTCAGCACCCTTAAAAACAAGCAGGAACGCCGGTCGGCGTTCCTGCTCTATCCATTCAACTATTACATTTGTAACAACAACTAAAGATTTTTTCCAAAATTCTCATTATCATCGGTTAAGGAATCCGACAATAATGGTAACACTACTTTGGTCTCTTTTCGGTTACAAATGTATAGATTATTCCAACAAGTTGACTAAGAAAATGATATGTTTAAAAACATGTTTTGCCGTTCTCCATCATTTTCAAGTACATACAAAATAAAAAAGTTATTTATCTCCCGACAAATAACCTTCCTACCTTAAAATCTAATACCATGAAAAACTTGATGCAAATGTACTGCTAAATATGTTATAAAACATACTTTTGAGGCATAATTTACCTATACTAAAACATCTTTTAACACACACCACCCTTAAAGCTCCACTCACAAAACACATATTAACAATTCTTTTATTCTCTCTTGTGTCAATCCAGCGAAGACGGGGTATGCGGCGCCAACAAGGGGACGGCCGTGAAACAGGGACATAAAAAAAGCTGAATTCAACTTGCAAATGCAACAGAATTCTGA
>UMLB01033890.1_pt1 | contig 10872 bp, 9 predicted proteins | sample 1966481 | NCBI WGS metagenome assembly UMLB01 (sample SAMEA4836192, study PRJEB28245) | human gut metagenome | biome: gut microbiome; material: fecal sample | place: Denmark | collected 2008 | reverse complement strand
GCTTCAGAAACGCCGGCGTTTCAGAGGCCGCCGTCCCCTCAAAGCCCGGGAGCGCCTCTGGAGCCATCAGGCCGTCCAGGGCATTTTCGGGCATCTCGTAGGAAAAATCCTTAAAAAGCCTGGAAAAGATCCAGGAGATCCCCATAAGGGTACCTGCCAGGAGGCGGACCATAAGCTCCAGCACCGGCACCACCAGGGTCATGTACAGAAATTTCAAGCCGTACAGAAGCCCTCCGGTCACAGCCCGGCTGGAAAGGATGCCGGCCGCTGCCAGCACCGCCAGAAGCTCCCCGGCAGTCCTTCCCCAGAAGCCGCCTCTCCCCTGTCCCGTCCGGGCCAGGCGCAAAGCCCTTAAAAGGAAGATCCCGAGAACCAGGAAGGCTGTAAAAAACGGGACACACCGTCTTCCCCAGACCTCCGTTCCCAGGGAAAGCCACTGGATACAGCCCGCCGCAAGAAGAAGCCTGGCCTCCGTCATGAGGCTGTCATGGGCCCGCTCCTCCATGTTCCGCTTTTTCCAGCAGACCAGAAGCCAGACGCACCAGGATGCCAGCGCCAGAAAAAGCAGCACCCGCACCCAGAGGGGGCCGGAAAGGAACAGGGGCATGAACATGGCCATATAAAAACACACGTCCGTCAATATCTTAAAAACCAGTATGTCCATTTTCTACACATCCTCCCCATAAAGCGCCAGCAGCCTCCGGCCGGACCGCTCTTCCAGGGACGAAAGGTACGGTGCCGCGTCCTGGTTCCGGTCCGGAGCCACATAGATCAGGCTTTTTCCAGACCGGAGCCCCTTCCGGATGCCGGAAAGGAATTCCCCGCTCCCCATCCGGCAGTCGTAGGTCATCCTTCCCAGCCCCTCCAGCACAGTCTCCAGATGGCCCGGCCCCAGGCCCTCTCCGATCCGGTTCCAGTTTCCCATGGCCCCGGCGATCACGCCGTTGGTCTGGAAATCATAGGCGATCCTCTGCTTTTCCAGCTCCTCACAGATACTGCGGACCATGGAAAAGCACTGCTCCAGAAGCTCTGCTTCCCGTTCCTCGTCCCGGCACTCCACATCCAGGAGGATGGTACAGGAAAGATCCGTCATATTTTCCTGCTCCTTGACCAGAAACCGGCTCTGTCTGGCGCTCTGGACCCAGCTGATGGACCGCAGGGGCTCCCGGCCCGTGTATTCCCTGAACCCACGGATCAGCACAGGATCCTCAAAGAGGCTCCGTTTCACCACATATTCGCCTGCATATCCGCCCAGGAGCCTGGGAAGCTCCTCCCAGCCGCTGGGAGCCGGCTTTACCACGATCTCCTTTAATTCCGGATACGTCTCCAGCGCTGTCTGAAGCCCCAGGAAATCCCCGGCCTCTGCCGAAACGCCCCGGAAGAAATATCTTCCCCGCTTTTTTAAAAGGACCCTCCGCTCTAACTCCGTCTTCTGGCATCCCTTAAGGTAAAGCACCGAAAGGTGATCCCCAGAGGACTTTGCCGCCACGTTCTCTCCGTTTTCAGAAAAGACAAGTCCTGCGGGGATCTGCTCCCTCATCTGGAGATAGGGGACCATAAGACGCTTTCGGTTGTTTATGGTCATGGTCCAGGAAAAATCCTCCCCCGGCTCCACCACGGTCTTATCCAGGGCCGTGGCAAAGTCCAGTCCATCCAGCACATGGTCCATGGAATATTTCTCCTCCAGCCATACCAGAAGTCCCAGGACTCCAAGAAATACGATCATCGCAGGTTCTCCATGGGAACCGGGATATCCTCCATGATCTGTCCCAGATATTTTCTCGCATCTTCAAAGCTTTCGCCTCCCCTGGAGATGATCCTGTGGCTGAGGACCCAGGGCGCTGCGGCCTTCACATCCTCCGGGATCACAAAATCCCGTCCCAGGGACGCAGCCATGGCCTGGGAGGCTTTATAGAGGGCGATGGCCCCCCTGGTGGACACTCCGGTAACAAACCGGCTCTCCGTCCGGGTCTTTTCCACAATGTCCATCATGTAGCCCAGGACATCCTTCTGGACCCGCACCTTCGTATATAGCTCCTTCATCTCCTGGATCACCTCCGGGCTCACCACCGGCTCCAGGGAGTTTAAAATATCTGCTGTGGACGGCCTGGACACCACCTCCATCTCCTGCTCCCTGGTCATGTAGCCCAGGCTCAGCCTCATGAAAAACCGGTCCAGCTGGGCTTCCGGCAGGGGAAACGTCCCATAGGATTCCACCGGGTTCTGGGTGGCCATAACAAAGAACGGCTCTGCCATGGGATAGGTGACGCCGTCCACGGTGATCTGGCTTTCCTCCATGGCCTCCAGAAGGCTGGACTGGGTCCTGGGCGTGGCCCGGTTGATCTCGTCCGCCAGCACGATATTGGTAAACAGGGGGCCTTCGCGGAACTGGAACTCCCCTGTTTTCTGGTTATAAAAATTGATGCCCGTAAGATCCGACGGCAGAAGATCCGGCGTAAACTGGATCCGCTTAAACCTGCTGCCCACGGTCCTTGCAAATGCCTTTAAAAGCATGGTCTTTCCCGTTCCCGGCACGTCCTCTAAAAGCACGTGTCCAGAGCATAAAAAGCTGATAAAGATCAGCCGGACCGTTTCTTCCTTGCCGACGATCACCCGGGAACAGCTTTCCACCACCCGGTCTGTATGTTCCTTAAAATGGCTGTATTCCATTGCCTGTCTCCTCCGTTTTTGGAATATTTCTCTACTTATTATAGACGGCTCCGGCCACGGGCGCAAGAAGGTTTTCACCAGGATCCGGCTCCATAACGGCGATTCTGGGAAAATGTTCTTAATTCTTAAACAATTCGTAATGCCATGCCACACTTTTACCCCAACTTAGTTCTGGACAGACCTTACCACTTAGTGGTATGATAGTACATAACAGGAATAGAAAAAAACGCGCCCTTCAAATCATGCGCGATACAAGGAGGAGAGTACATCTATGAAAAAAGCAAATTTCTGCTACGCTGTTCTGACAGCTTCCGCAGTTCTCACCCTGGGAACTGTATTTTCCGCTTCTGCTGCCCAGTGGCAGGCTTTAGGAGACGAATGGGTATATGTACAGAACGACGGAGAATACTTTAAGGACGGCTGGAAACAGGACGGAAACCTGTATTATTATCTCGGAAGCGACGGCATCATGCTCCGCCGTACCCTGATCGAAGACGACGACAACTACTACTACTTAGGTTCCTCCGGAGCCATGGCCACCAACGTATGGAAATTCATCCAGAACCCGGAATGGCAGGGCGACGAGCTGGTAGGTGAGGGAAGCTGGTACTACTTCGGCTCCAACGGAAAAGCCATCAAGAGTGACGGCAGCAAGGCCAAGGTTTATGAGGTCGGCGATAAGAAATACGTGTTCGACCATTACGGACGTATGATGAGCGGATGGGTCACTGAGAGCGGCGAATATGTGGAATCTGAGGACGACTGGGCCAACGGCTTATACTATGCCGACGGCGAGGGCGACGGCAGTGTAGTGACCAACGCCTGGGTATACACCACAGTTCCCGACGACACCAACGAGGACGAGACCGAGCCCACCTACCACTTCTACTTCGGCTCCAACGGCAAGAAGACTGTGAGCACCAAGAAATCCATCGGCGGCAAGGAGTACTTCTTTGATGAGAGAGGTGTGGCGCAGTATGGATGGCACAAGGGCGACGACGGCGATTGGGATTGGTCCTACTACGGAGATTCTGAAGAGCCTTATCTGCGTACCGGATGGTTCCAGGCGGTTCCTGACTCTGAGATGCACTCCAGTGCCCACGACGACGGCAGCGTATACTGGTATTACTCCACCAGCGCAGGAAAGACCGCAGTCTCTGAGTTCCGGACCATTGATGGAAAAACATACGCGTTTAATGAATATGGCGAGTTAGTGACAGGTCTTAAAAAAGTTAAAGTTGACTCTTCTGATAAGAAGAAAATTGAAAGTATCAGTTCCATTGACTATATCAGCGATATCGAAAATGTAGAAGAAAATGTTTATGTATGCTACTTCGGCGGTGACGGAGCTGCCAAAACTGGTACCCAGACTCTCACCATTGACGGAAGTTCCTATACCTTCGATTTCAAATCCAGTGGTTCTCCTAAGGGAGCAGGTACCAACGGCATCAATGACAACTACATCTATGTCAACGGCAGACGTCTGGCAGCAGAGGAAGACAGCAAATACGGTATTGTTGAATACGACGGAAAACGCTACCTGGTAAATGAAAGCGGCGCAATCCAGAAGAACAAGAAAAACGTTAAAGATGCTGACGGATACTACTACTGTACCGGTAAACATGGAATTGTAGTCCACGAGCATCTGGAAGAAAAGTGTACTGAAAAAGAGCACAAAGAAGAATAACCCCCTTACCACAAAAGCGGCACCCCATAGACAGAAAATTGTCTATGGAGCGCCGCTCCTTTTTCTCTCAAATCACATCGCTCAGATCCCATAAGATCCGTTTCCGGCCGGCCTCTAGTCAGCCTGCAAACGCATCCTTCATAACCCGCTCTCCCAGATATCTGCTGAATCTCTCAAACGCTTCCCCGGACAGACGTTCCGGGCTGGTCATCAGCACCAGATTGTGGCCATGGCTTTCCTGATGATACGCCGGATGCGTATGCTCATAGGGATTGTCTATAAACCCGCATCTCTCATAAAACCCTTTCCTGCGCCTGGAAATATCATCCACAGGGGGATCGATCTCAAGGATCCGCGTTTTCTCCCCTTTCCCCAAAAGCGCCAGTACCCTCTCCCCGTACCGCTTATTTCTCATTTTCGGGCAGATACAGAAATGCTCAATGTAAATAAATTCTTCATTCTCCCAATACAGGATCAGCCCCACGAACCTATCCTCATCATAGACCAGATCAAAGCAGTATTCACTGTCCCCTAAGATCCTTTTCTGGGACAGCTCCTCTCTCTGTTCATGATAAGGGAAACTTATCTGATACAGCCTTAAGGGCTCGTTGTACATGGGATGTGACGAATCCGTGACCCGCTCCAGACGCATACGTATTTCCTCCTGTTCCACATTTTTCCGACTGAGATCCGGCAGTCCTTCCATCAATACCAAACAGACCGGTCCCAGGGCACAGGCCCAGGAACCGGTCCTCTCTTTTCTTTTTGTCCATCTTCCCGCAGACCGGGCTCTGCCAGGCCAGAAACCAGCGAAATCCTCCGCTTCCGCCCAGCATCTGCTTATTCGCTCTCTCCGCCCTTCACCTGCGGCCGTCCCAGGCTTTCCCACTTGAGGTATGCGCTGATGAATCCGTCGATGCTGCCATCCAGCACGCTGGTCACATTCCCGCTCTCAAAGCCGGTCCTGTGATCCTTAATGAGCGTATAGGGCTGGAGCACATAGGAACGGATCTGGCTGCCCCAGGCGATCTCCTTGACATCGCCCCGGAGATCAGAGATCTTCTCCGCGTTCTCCTGCTGCTTCAGCATATAAAGCTTTGCCTTTAACATCTGCATGGCCCTGTCCTTGTTCTGGAACTGGGACCGTTCATTCTGGCACTGTACCACGATCCCTGTGGGAATATGGGTGATACGCACCGCAGAGGAGGTCTTATTGATGTGCTGCCCGCCGGCGCCGCTGGACCGGTAAGTATCGATCCTTAAGTCGTCCGGATTGATCTCCACATCCAGATCCTCCTCAATATCCGGCATCACATCGCAGGATACAAAGGAGGTCTGCCGCTTTCCGTTGGCGTTGAACGGAGAGATCCGCACCAGGCGGTGGACGCCTCTTTCGGATTTCAGATATCCAAAGGCATTCTCCCCATTGATCTGGAGAGTCACTGACTTGATCCCGGCCTCTTCACCGGCCAGATAGTCTAACATCTCCACGGAAAAGCCCTTGCTCTCCGCCCACCGGCAGTACATCCGGTAAAGGATGCTGCACCAGTCGCAGGATTCGGTCCCTCCGGCTCCTGCGTTGAGGCGCATGATGGCATTGTTGCCGTCGTATTCTCCCGTCAAAAGGGTACGGAGCCGCAAGGCCTCCAGCTCGTCGGAAAATTCATCCACCATCTTCTGGATCTCCGGAACGATGGCCGGGTCGTTTTCCTCATACCCCATCTCGATCATCAGACCGATCTCCTCATACTGGTTCTGAAGCCTGTTAAACTCCGCGACCGTATCTTTTAAATGCTTCGCTTCCTTCACAAGCCTTGTGGATAATTCTGCATCTTCCCAGAAGCTGGGCTCCTCCATGGTCTTGTCAAGCTCGTCGATCCGCCTGATCTTCGCATCCAGGTTTAAGGATTCCCGAACTTCCTGAAGCGGTTTTTCATATGTGGATAACGTATATTTAAACTGATCTAACTCAACCATAGAATCTCGTCCTCTCTTACTGGGCTAACGGCTTTCTGCCGTGGCACTGTTTATATTTTTTACCGGATCCGCAGGGACAGGGATCGTTGGGGTAGATCTTCTGGGCTGCCCGTCTCTGGGGAGTTCTGGCTGCCGTGTTGTCCCTGTTGGTGCCTGTCACCCGGGCCGCAGCCTCTCTCTCGATCTTCTGCTCCACACGGATATGGCAGAGGATGCGGACCGTATCTTCACGGATGGCAGAGGACATATCCTCGAACATCTCATATCCGCTCATCTTATACTCTACCAGCGGATCCCTCTGGCCATAGGCCTGAAGGCCGATCCCCTGGCGGAGCTGGTCCATATCGTCGATATGGGACATCCACTTATTGTCGATCACCTTTAAGAGCACCACCCGCTCGATCTCACGGATCTGCTCTGCATCCGGGAATTCCGCTTCCTTGGCCTCATAGAACTTGGTTGCCTTTTCCTTTAAGGCGTGCTTCAGTTCATCCTTCTTCATATGACGGATCTCGTCATTGAGCTCCAGGGGCTTTAAGGGAATGATCGGAAGGATCAGCTCGTTCAGCTCCTTAAAGTTCCACTTATCCGCAGACTGCTCGTCTCCAATGGACATATCCACAGCGCCTTCCACGATGTCGTTGAGCATCTTCATGATCACGTCGCGCATGTTCTCTCCGTTTAATACCTGGAGACGCTCTGCGTAGATCACCTCACGCTGCTCGTTCATGACTTCATCGTATTTTAACAGGTTCTCACGGATCCCGTAGTTATTTGTCTCGATCTTTTTCTGGGCCTTTTCGATGGCTGTGGACAGCATCTTATGCTCGATCTGCTCGTTCTCCGGAACTCCCAGGGCATTAAACATGCTCATAAGCTTATCTGAACCGAAGAGACGCATCAGGTCGTCCTCCAGGGACAGGTAGAAACGGGATTCACCCGGATCGCCCTGACGGCCGGAACGGCCGCGCAGCTGGTTGTCGATACGTCTGGACTCATGGCGCTCCGTACCAATGATCTTTAAGCCGCCCAGGGCCTTGGATTCGTCATCCAGCTTGATATCCGTACCACGGCCGGCCATGTTGGTGGCAATGGTCACAGCGCCGTGTACGCCGGCCTCTGCAACGATCTCCGCCTCCAGCTCATGGAACTTGGCGTTTAATACCTTATGGGGAACTCCGCGCTTTTTCAGCATGTGGCTTAACATTTCGGAGGTCTCGATGGTGATGGTGCCCACCAGCACCGGCTGTCCCTTTTCATGGGCCTTTACGATCTCCTCCACCACAGCGTGGAATTTTTCCTTCTTTGTCTTATAAACGGCATCCTCCAGATCCTTACGGACCACCGGACGGTTGGTGGGGATCACGATAACATCCATTCCGTAGATATTCCGGAACTCCCGCTCCTCTGTCTGGGCCGTACCGGTCATACCGGCCTTCTTGCGGAACTTATTAAAGAAGTTCTGGAAGGTGATGGTAGCCAGGGTCCTGGACTCTCTTCTTACGTTTACGTGCTCCTTCGCCTCGATGGCCTGGTGGAGACCATCGGAATACCGGCGGCCCGGCATGATACGGCCGGTGAACTCATCAACGATCAGTACCTCGTCGTCCTTTACTACATAATCCTTATCCCGGAACATCATGTAATTGGCGCGGAGGGCCAGGATGATGTTGTGCTGGATCTCCAGGTTCTCCGGATCAGCCAGGTTTTCAATATGGAAGAACTGCTCTACCTTCTTAACGCCCTCGTCCGTTAAGTTTACCACCTTATCCTTTTCGTTTACGATAAAGTCTCCGGTCTCTTCGATCTCCTCGCCCATGATGGCGTTGAACTTATTGAACTCTCCGGACTCCTCGCCCCGGGTCAGCTGCCTTGCCAGCACGTCGCAGACCTCGTAGAGCTTTGTGGACTTTCCGCTCTGGCCGGAAATGATCAGAGGTGTTCTGGCTTCGTCGATGAGGACAGAGTCCACCTCGTCGATGATACAGTAATCCAGGTCTCTCAGCACCATCTGCTCTTTGTAGATGGCCATGTTGTCGCGGAGATAGTCAAAGCCCAGCTCGTTGTTGGTCACATAGGTGATATCGCAGTTATAAGCGGCCTTTCTCTCTTCGGAGGTCATGGAGTTTAATACCACGCCCACCTTAAGGCCTAAGAACTCATGGACCTGTCCCATCCACTCGGCGTCACGCTTTGCCAGATAGTCGTTGACCGTTACGATCTGGACGCCCTTTCCGGACAGCGCGTTTAAGTAGGCCGGACATGTGGACACAAGGGTCTTTCCTTCACCGGTCTTCATCTCTGCGATACGGCCCTGGTGCAGGACGATGCCGCCGATGAGCTGGACCGGATAATGCTCCATTTTTAAGGTTCTTTTTGCTGCTTCCCGGACGGTGGCAAAGGCCTCCGGAAGAAGATCATCCAGAGTCTCTCCGGCTGCCAGGCGCTCTTTAAACTTCCTGGTCTGGTCCTTTAACTCCTCGTCGCTCATTTTCTGCATTTCCGGACGCAGCTTTTCAATTTTATCAATAATCGGGTAGATCAGCTTCAGCTCCCGCTCACTGTGCGTTCCAAATACTTTTTCAACAAGATTCATTCTGCACGCTCCTAAATCTAAAACATTCTTTTTCCCCGGCTTTCTGTGGCCGGAGGACAATTCTGCTATCATACAATCCTTTATATTCTATCACCTTCATACGGTTTATTCAATGCTTTCCTTTTTTTTTAACAATTTAGACATATTTCTGTCCATGGCTCCGGCCGCCGGATGGGACCATTCCGCCTCTTTCACCCGCCTGGAATGTAAAATTATTGTAAACTGGCAGATTGCACAAACCATACATTCGATTTTCTGGTTATCCACTTTATCCACCGTCGTCCACAAAACTTTTGTTGAAAGTTGTCCCCCCTGTTTTTCCTTTATTTTACTGAAAAACGCACTTATACACCAAGTTATCCACATTATCCACAATTTATCCCATGGTTGATTCCTATTTTTCGGTGGACGCGTAATTTTTCATATTTTTGTACACATCTCATAAAATTCACTTTTTCGACCAGTTTTTCCAGCAAAACCATTGACAAATGGCGAAGGCTGTCGATAGTACCCCTATCGTTTTACAGATCTGTACACCCCTTCAAGTTGTCGCACCTTTTATAATTTTAGTTGTTTTTTACAGAATTATGTGCTATAATAAGACCATCCCAAAAGAAGGAGTTGATTCTATGCGTTATATCATCAGCGGAAAGAACATCGACATTACACCAGGTTTAAAAGAAGCAGCAGAAAATAAGATCGGAAAGCTGGAACGCTATTTTTCTCCTGATACGGAAGTACAGGTAACCATGAGCGTAGAGAAAGGACGCCAGAAAATTGAGGTAACGATCCCTGTCAAAGGCAGCATCATCCGTGCCGAACAGGATTCCAATGATATGTATGTTTCCATTGACCTTGTGGAAGAGATCATCGAACGTCAGATCAAAAAATATAAAACAAAACTCATTGATAAGAAACAGAGTGCGCTTTCCTTCAGTGAGGCCTTCCTGCAGGAGGAGCCGGAGCATGAGGAGACCATAAAGATCGTAAAGACCAAACGCTTCGCAATGAAGCCTATGGATCCGGAGGAGGCCTGCATCCAGATGGAGCTTCTGGGCCACAACTTCTTTATGTTCCTGAACGCAGATACCAACGAGGTCAATGTTGTTTATAAGAGAAAATCAAATTCCTATGGTCTGATCGAACCGGAATTCTAATGACCCCCATGGACAAGCTTTTTAAAGGCCGGTGCGCGGAATCTCCCGCACCGGTCTTTTTATGAAAGAGAGGAATCACAATGAAAATATCCATCGTTTACCATTCATCCACAGGCCGCACAGAGGCAGTCGCAAAAGAGATCGTCAAAGGCATTGAGGCCGTAGAGGGCATGGAGGCCGTTCTGATCCCCGTTTCATCCTTCAGTGAAAAAAAGGACGAGTATGTAAAGGAGCTCCAGGAATCCGCCGGCGTATTATTCGGAACGCCGGATTATTATGCCGCTGAATCCTGGCAGCTAAAGCAGTGGCTGGATACCTGCCCCGTAGGCCTGGGCGGAAAGCTGGGCGGCGCCTTCGCCACCTCCAATGTTCCCCAGGGCGGCCCGGTCATGGCCATCGAAAGCATCCTGACCCAGCTCCTGGTAAAGGGAATGCTGGTCTACTCCGGCGGGACCAGCCTTGGAAAACCCAATATCCATCTGGGGCCTGTATGTACCGGACCGGAAATGACCGGAATGGATCTCTTCCCCGTATTTGGACAGCGCTTCGCCTCCAAAGCAGCCGAGCTCTTCAAGTAAGCTCCGTAAGGAAGAAGCCCGCCTGCGGGGTTCTCCGCCTATGGCGGGCCGCTTCTGCGGCGAAATTCCCTTCTGCTCCCATGGCGGTCCCCGTACAGCGTTTTTTCACAGGACGTACATTCCTAAGACAAAAATGTCCCCTGGCTATCCATAACTGGTGGCCAGAGGACATTTTTGTTTTGATCCTATTTTTTCATTTTATTCCGT